>Ga0099826_10000396_pt1 | contig 20445 bp, 9 predicted proteins | sample Mtrugardesep15_FD_76830 | JGI IMG/M metagenome (GOLD analysis project Ga0099826, IMG submission 76830) | Root nodule microbial communities of legume samples collected from California, USA - M. trunc garden sep15 | ecosystem: Host-associated > Plants > Roots > Nodule | place: USA: California... | reverse complement strand
GACTGGGGGTCCAAAACTGCCAAAGAATCAAAACATAGGGGGCTGTTTTGTATTTAAATTAGTTAGGGGTCCATAACCGCAACTTTTGGAAAGATAGGGGTCCAAAAGTGCAATTAAGCCTTTATATTTCCCTGGTGTAAATAATATCGTTTTAGCGAAATCGAACGCGCAATCTCATTTGATCACTGCACTAGAAGCCTTTCAAACCACAAATAACTTGTTTTAAAATCTGCTAGTTTATTACGCTTAAAAACGGACAAGTTAAAATTTAAGAAAAAATAGTGGTCACGCATTTGTAATTTTGTGGTCATACAGACAATATATTTAGCTAGTTTATCTTTCGCAGGTGTAAATAATATTGTTTTAGGTGAATCGAACACATAAATAGAACTTGATGACTGCACTAAAAGCCTTTTCAAACTTAAGTTTAGTAACATTTCACCAAATCCTGTCCAATATGGGGATTAGTCGCCCTTTGACTCATGCAAAAGATATACATGCTAAGATTTCACCTGTCAATAAAGACAAACATTTGTTATATCAAAGAACAAAACATAACAAAAAACCTCCTAATAAATTGTTTTACATAACAGTCACAGTGACTCCATTAATATTATAGGTGCGACATTGTCCTACTAAATAAAAAATAGCAACAAAAACCATTTACGTTGCAATCATATCAAAACACTACAGTAATTTAAATCTTCTTCTTTATGCGTCCATCCTTCACCCATGGGGAAAGCAGAACCCCACTTTTTACACGGTTTCTTGACTTCTCCTTAATTCTAGTCAACATATTTTAAAAACAGTACACACAAGATTAGCAGTCCACGTACAACGAAAGCATTCTGAATAGTTTATTTACACCAATTTTATGGCATAAACACTTCTACAAGGGTTTATAAAGTAAAGAGTTTATAAAAACAACCTATAAATGCACATAACCTGTTTTCAGCTTACTCCCATAAGCTTCTTAAAATATCTTAAAGAATGAATTTCCTCTAATTCAATCTTCAATGGTATAATTAGTTCATAAATAAATTCTAACACTAATACGATAACTTAATAAGCCTTCGATTCTAAGAAGTGATAACTGATAAGCTGATCAGGGGTCTATGTGTATTGACTTGTTTGGGTTTATCTACTGACATAATCACTTGTGAGAGTTTTCAGACGAGCTTATAGAAACATCTTATGAACTGACCATAAGTTATTTTTAGCTTATTTTCATAAGCCTTCCAGGATTAATTACGAAAACAACTTATAACTTATGTAAAAATGATTGTATTTTATGTTATTTTCGGATAACTTGGCGAAAATGTACCTAAAAATTAACAACTAATTAACTGCAACAATAATCCCTACATTCTAATCTACTATTCATCTGAATCATTAAGCCATAATCAACAATCACCTGAAGCATGCGACGTCGAAGGCCTCCTCACTAAAATATCGGTCAAACTACCCTCCGTCGGAGGATTAGTCAATATCGGCGGCGTCTACAGTCACAACAATCAACAAAATCATCAAATTCACAGCTTCATAGATATAGAACAAGCCAATACAAAGAGAATGAAAATAGAAAAAGAAAACATACAATTTTGAGGGATTTAAGGCGGTCTAAAATGGGATCAAAAGTTTCCAATCGTTCCGTTACGGTGGTGATTTTGTCATCCGTCGTCTACAGACGCAAAGAATTGGGTGAGTTATGGAATCGAGAGTGAAAGAAAAATGAGGAATTGGGAGAAATTTACCTGAACGTTGGAGAAAACCCTTTCTGCAATGAGAGGAGACACTATCAGATGAAAATTTTAAGTTCGGCGGCGCTGAGGCGGAGGGCGGCCGCGAGATGGTCGGAGAAGAAAGGGAGAAGATAGTCAAAGTTTCACATAATTTTGTGTGGTTTTTGTTTTTCTTGCTTCTCCATACATAAAAAAAAAGGACCGAGAGAGTTGGAAAGAGCTGCGAGAGAGAAGAAGATGCAAGTAGAGAGGAGAGAGAGAGAGAGAATGGTTGGAAAGAGCTGTGGGAGTGTGGGCCCCACATTGCCACATGTCATTTTTTTTATGTGGAGGTAGGAGAGTGTTTGCCACATGGGGGCGTTCACCTATCAGGACTCTTTGCCAAATAGATCAGAGCAAATAGAAGGTATTGTTATTGGTTTAGATTGAACTATACGCCCAGATTAAATTATGTAGGCCACACGTAATAAATTTAGAAGACTTGAACAGATGGGAAATGATTTATAAAGAAGTAAATGATCAATCACCCTTGAAACTGTAACTTCGAGTGATTCTCCTCCATAGAATTTGTGAAACTTGAAAAAACCTCGTATTTTGTTAAACGCCTGCCAAATAGATCCCCAATGCTAATAAACCAAATAGAAGTGATATTTGTACGACTTCTTTATTACAATTTTTTGATAACTTTCTTGTGATACTCACAATATATTCTTAATCTCTCTATTCTTTTTTCTCTCTATGTTGTTTTGAACCAATGAAAAGAGAGAAAATAAAAGTTGTCAACAAAGTTGTTAGGAATTATTGTACATATATCACTACTCTAAACTAAAAGAGTCTGTAAATTGGTGATGCAGTGCGAGAGCGTATGCTAGCAAGCGCTAAATTTGTGAAGTGAAAATAGAGTTATGCAATCCACCAGAGATTAAGAAAAATCTCTAAAATATTATTGAATAAATAAAAATTGTCTCTTGGACTCTAACCGTTAAGCTTAAATAGGGAAATAACAAAATTTTAATGGACCGAAAATAAAACAAACAAATAATAAAGATAGTCTGAAATAATAAGATACTATTAAATTACTAAAAAAACTCTCCTACATCAATTGGTCTCACATGTACACGTTATTTATTTATAATTTTTAAATAAAAATATTTATTAATGACTCCAATGATATTGTTTTTTTTTTAACAAGCAAAAATGAATTATATTAACACTGACGCGCAATTGTTACAGCACAAGGTGTGTCAGAATAATCACGAAAATACAAACAGTAAAGTCAAGAATACAAAGCGGTCAGTCGATGCCCATACATAAGAGCGGGTTCGACCACCAAAAATGAGTTCCAAAACTAAATACAACATTACTAGCTTTCAACCACCACGAGGAATAGGATTTTACTTCATCTAACATTTGTAGGCTCTGTTTGTTCCTAAATAACCTGTCATTATGATCATTCCACAAAATCCAAACACATAGGAGCCAAATAAGGTGAAAAAAAGACCTCCGAGCTTTCAAACCACTAGCATAATGAATAAATTGGAGAAGATGGTCTGAAATAACCTAAGCTTCGACCCCTTGAACGCCTAGCCACGCCCGAACCAACGACCACAGAGCTCCACTCGATGGACAAATCAAAAACAAATGATTTAGGTCCTCGACATGCCCACATCCGCCAATACACATCCGCGCCTCCAAAGATATGACTCCAATGATATTGTATTAAAAAAAATCATTAAATAGGCTCACTAGCAGTATGTACTTTAACATGTGCATTTAAAAAGAAAAAAATTGAAATGAGAAAGAATCACATTGACTTGAGATGATGATACCGATTTTTATCTACTTTATTTCCTATTTTAATCGTGAGATTGTTACTTGCGGTTTCCTATTTTAATTGAGAGAGAGATAGAGGGAGAGAGAGAGAGAGAGAGTTTATATAGTTGTTGGTAACTAATATGTACCCACTTTTTTCTTCCCCCAATTGAGGTCCTTAATAGGTTGAGGTCTTGTTAAGTACAATCTCCGGTCTTGAATCTAATAATAAAATAAAAAACGATGGTCACAAATGTAAGCAAAAATATAATTAAATCATCCTATTAAATGTCATTATTCCAAATTTACCCTCATTAATTTATATCAAATTTGTTTCACATTCCCATGGTGTGTTCAAAAGTCACATTCATGTTTTAAATGTATAATTCCAAGACAAGGCAAAATTCGAAAGGTATAATTTTTTATCAAGACTTAAATGTAGTCAATCTACTTTCTTAATAGATGTTTTTTTTTTTTTATTTCTTAGATTCAAGACCGGAGGAAGTAAATTACTCCCCATTGAAGATACTCTAATATTTAATTTATATATTTTTTATTTTCTTTTTTGTCTAAAATTTGTGTGATTATTGAAATTGGCAAATATCCCTCAAATTTAACATTTATGTATAAACCGCTAGAACATTTAGGTAAAAACCGCTGAAAAAGGAAAAAGGTTATATTAAGAACTTTATGAGGAATTGAGGAGAAGAGAATATTTAAGAGAATAGCTATTTATATTACTTGAGAGGATACTTTGATTCTAGTTTGCTTGCTTGTATTTGTTTCTACTAGCTCGGTTTACAAAATGACAAGTTTTCCCCTTTTTATAGGCGACAAAGGAGAGTTTTAGACACATCATAAGATAACTTTCTACACACTTCAAGAGAGAGTTGTACATTTTTCTCTCAACTACATGCATTTAATACTATTTCTTCATACTATCAATCTAGTTATACACCACTCGAGAAATTTCTATGGGCTACACCACTTATTAGCTAATTGGTCTAACACTTAATTAGTCTAATGGACCAAATCAAGTTTACAATCCAACACCCCCCACCCCCTTGACTTGGTTTGTCATTCTTTAAGTTGAGAGTCGCAACATCTTCTCTTCTTTTCACCTTGTATTCTAATTGTTACTTGATTTATCCTCATTCTTTGAGGACTCCATTAAAAAAGGCACACTTCACATCTATCTGATGAATTTTTAAATTGTGTTTAGATGTTAGATAAATTATTAGCTATTTGATATCCAAATGAGCGACTCATGATAAACATATTATCACAATCGACCTTTTTGTTGTAGCCATTTGTAACTAGTTTTGCCTTATTCCTTCAAATTTTTCTCTGACGTTCTTTTTTGTCTTGTGCATCCACTTGCCAATGATAGCCTTACGAACTTTTGGAATTGAGATATGGTCCCACATATTATTCTTCTTAATGACTTGCACTTCTTCGTCTGTTGGATTTCTCTGTCTCTTCTCTTGCGCATCTTCTTCAAAATTCACCAGTTCATAACTTGCAGAAAGACGTAATAATATGAGATCATCCATTCATTCAATTTTCTCATAAAGATCTCAAGACCTTTGTGGTGATAAGGGATATGTGTTTTCATAGAGATCTTGAAGACTTGGTGTACATGTTATAACTTATAACCCTTCCATTGCTAGTGTATTCAGAAGTGGGTGACGTGGGTGAGCGGGGAACATGTTCGACTTCTCTAGATGTTTTTTCTTCAAGTTCAGGAAATAAATTGTATTCCTTTTTGTGTGCTCCAAAGTTTCATTATCCCTCTTCATAAAAGATCACATCCCGACTAAATACAATATCATTGTTGTTTGGAGTGTACAACATGTAGCCCATCGAGCTTTGATTGTAACTGACAAAGATGAACTTCTCACTCTTATCATCAAACTTTGCTATTTTCTCGTATGAAATGTGAACATGGGCTACGCTCCTATAAACCCTTAAGTGTGAGATACTTGACTTTCTCCCACTTCGTGCTTCTTGTGGTGTATTTCCCCACATGCTCCTTGTTGAAGATCAATTAGATAAATTAACTGCACACGCCAACACTTCAACCCAAATTTTTTGTTAGTTTCTTACTTTTTTAGCATACTTCGAGCCATGTGAAGTATTGTATTATTCTTTGTTAGGGGGATTTTGGTACTGTTAGTGGACGTTTGGTTCCATTTTCTTAAAAAAAACTCTTGGAACTCTTGGAAGCGCTCATGAGGCTTAGGCGCGTTCCCACAGGGACGCCGCCTCAACCTACTTCTAGAAACCTCTAGAGCACAGTAAAATGACTTAAAGCCCAAATTACTTGGGGCTTAAGTCACAGAAAAACAAGCTCATGAGAGACTATAAATACCACATTTGAGATCACTCTCAAGGTATGATCAAAACAGACTAAAACATAATATTTCTTTCGGTCCTATTTACAACAAACATTTAACTTTTTAGATTCATTGAATAATTAATGTACCCGATCTACATTATAGTCCAAATAGTACATCAACTATTCAATGAATCTAAAAAATCAATTGTTTATTATAAGGGAAATATGACTGAATGGAGTATCAATTATTGTACTCACTGTAAACACAATAAAAATGTCAAACTTTTTGATTTTCAATACAGGAGTTACATTAACTTTCATAAAAATTAATCATTTAAAGTCCTTAATAATAATATAATAGCAATAATAATAAAGTGTTTTGACCATATTAATAACAATAATAATAATAATATCAATAATAATAAATTGTCTTTTCTGAAAAAAATAATACTAATAATAATAATAAAGTGTCTGATTGGGATTTCTCTCTCTTACAGTCAAGCCGAAATTAAATTGCGCTTTTTTTTTCTCTCTCTCTCTCTAGTTTTTGGCTCCAACTCAATTCTCCGTCTCTCTTTCTCTCTCCTCCTCCTCCTCCTTCTTCGTACGTTCTGTAAGTGTTTTCTGTGCTTCTCTTACACTTCGTTCTTTGATTTTGTTTTCATCCTTTAGATAATTATTATTCAATTTGTTTCTGCATTTCTGTGTTAAATGAAAAAACATGAAACTTTTCGTCTATTTTCTTTCTTGACAATAAATCATTCAACATTTTCTTGTTTTCTGTTCATCATTTTGGTTTCTTACAAGAGAAATTTTAGGGTTTCATAGAGGCAGTAGTTATAGAAAATGGCATAGAATAGAACCTATCAATGTGATTCATGCTATGGTTTCTTCATTTCAGGCTATTAGTTAGTTAGGGACTATGAAACACATATGCTCCTCGGATTAGGCGTGTCCTGGTGTCAGATACATATGTGTCTGACATTGACACAACACCGATTACATTTAATTATTTCATTTTTCCCAAATTATTATTGGTGTCGACGTGTCCGTGTCGTGTACAATGTGTGAGTTTGTGCTTCATAAGTTAGGGATGAAATGAAATTAACAATTTGGGATTTTTGGATTTTCTTCGACAGTGAAAGAGAAGAATTAATGGAGAGTGGAAAGAATCAGATCACTGAAGCTGGTTCACTTGGACACGGGGATATGATACATGTCAAGCTTCCCAGTGGCTCATGGTGGCCTGCACAGGTTTATGAATTACACGATTCACCTTAAACAATGAAACGCTTGATATGCTCTTTGATGTTGATTTGTTGACGATTTAATGCTGTAGGTTGTTAATGATGAGGCAATCCTTCAGAGCTTTCAACCTAGAAAGTGTCGCACAGGGGAAGTCCTTGTCCGGATCTATGGAAGCCAAGAATTGTTAGTATTTTATTCCATTTATGTTTCTTTACAATTTGCACATTAATTTGTACTAACGTGCCCTTTTTGTTTTGAAGCTTGAATGTGAATCCCGTTAGATCCTGTTCTGAGTTTGAGTTGGTAAGTTGATATTTGGTGACCATTTCAAGTAAACCTAATTTGTGTTGTTTTGTAAATCTAATGGATTTTGCAAGATTTTCTCTGTACTTATTTTTATACTATGATCTTTCAGATTCTCAAGAACAATAATGCGGATCTCAGAAAAATACTCGAGGAAGGTCTTCAAAAGGTAACAGTGGCTTCTTTAATTTAGTTGTTGATAATGAGGCTATAAGTGTTATCCATAGATTTATTCTTTTAGGCAGTGAGACGTCTTCAAAATATTGAATTAATTCTGTCTGCTGTTGTATTTTTTTAATGGGTGAAGGACCTTCCTAGCTCAAAGAAGAAGTCAGCATCGAAGGCCAAAGGTTAGCGCATTTTCCTGTTATTCTAATGGTTTTGCATGCTCTACCAAGTTCAAATAGCATATCTGTTTTTTTTTTCTTTCTCTCTTTCCAAGGAATAGAAACAATGAGTGTAGTGTAAACAGTTTAAGGGCTTGCATAACTTTTCCACTTGTTGTTATTGTTGAATACAGCCTTATAGTGTGTCTGATCAAATCATGATCTGTTCTTCCAGAATTTCTTTCTCTACTTCGTTATTTTCTCCGTATAGCCTTTACACTGTTGTTTTTTGTTCCCAGCTGTATATGTAGGCTGTAGCTACCAAGCTTATTAATGCCACTCGATGGTTCTATGTGCTCTTATTAGTCCATTGGAGGTCCAATAGATTCTTGAGCCATTGGAAGATATAATGTCTCTGATAAGTATGTTCTGTTACTGTATGTTAAGAGGCTTAGTTAGTTTGGTTGATTGGTCAGTTGGTGGGTGGATTAGTCAGATAGTTAAGCAAAATAAGGCATGTTGCCTGTAAATAGAGAGGAGTGATTAGAGAGAGACTGTCTTACCATTTGGAAATAGGTGATGGCCTTTTAGGAATTGGGAGAGTCTAGAGTCTCTTGAATATCCCAGGAATAGTTTGTAATCTATGTTCTTTCCCTCAATTCAGTAATAATGCCAGTTGGTTTCTATCACTAGTATCATAGCAATTCTGATTCAGGGGGATCGATGAGCTGTGTAGGAATTTTGTGTTGTAAAGGTGGCTGCAGAAGAGATGAAAGGGAAGGCCTATTGGTGGCTGATCCAAGCAAAACTATATTTTTGGGGAAAGAAGAATGAGTGAAGAGATGAAACTATGGTGGGTTGTTTATACTTTTATTTGCATTGAGAGGGCAAGATGTAATTGGTGGGTTTCTTGGAAGGAGAGTAATCCAAGGTTTGGAGAATCTATGACAGGAAGAAGAAAGAAAAAGTGGGAGAATAGGAGTGCCACCACCTAGGCAATTAGTTAGTATATTCCAATAAGGAGTAGCCGAGGTTGGGTATTGGCTATTTGAATCACCCATGTAATCATTATTATGTGTCAGGAACCGTACGGTAGGCAGATAGAGGGAAGAGCGAGTGTTCTCTTCTCTCCGAGGAGTTACAACTCTGGGCTTTGTAAGAAAGTTTTGCTCTCAGTTTTCAGTATTCCAATGGAATTCACATTCTCTTTTCCATTCATTTTACTCTGCTCTGTCAATTGGTCTGACCTGCCCTTGTTCAATCCACCTAAAAGGGCCGACAGAGCGACTGCTGTGGAAGTCTGTTTGGAACGGTTGGAGACCAACATTGAGGCGATGAAGGAAGCTCTCCTGGCGGAGATAAACTGCTCTGCTGCTGTATGTTAAGTGTCTTAGTTAGTTATTACGGAATTAGTTAATTGGTCAGTTAAATGGCTTGTTGCCTATAAATAGAGAGGAGTGATTAGAGAGAGGATAATCATGTCATTTGGAAATAGTTCGGGGGTCTTTTAGGCATTTGGAATAGTTTGTAATCCTTGCTCGTTCCCTCAATTCGGTAATAATACCAGTTGGTACCAGTTGGTTTCTATCAGTCTCACTATCACACCAGGGCGTCTTTCCAGCCAATCTTGACAGAGATAGTTGTCAGTCCTTTTCCAGCTTTGCCCACTCTTTCTTCACTAGTTCTATTCTACAACTCCTAGCAGCTGTTCATCCATCATGGTTTATCTTCTATTTTAATCTGCTTCTGTTTTGACATTTGCCGTGTGTTCACTATGTTGTGGTACTGTTTCTGTATTATGTCTATGTGGTCTTGTATATACATGATTACTTTTGGCCTCAAATACCACTGGGTGACTGGGTTTATTTGTCTCAAGGGTAGTAGCTTCAGCTTCAGTGGTAGTTAGAATATTAGCTTTTATGTTGTGTTGAATATACAGCAGAATGCTCAGTTACTGATTATAATGCTGGATATTAGTTATTTTTTAGTGCAGATCACTGATTGAATGTAAATCAATGTGTAAGTTTCAGCACTTCTAATTAGCCTAACAAACAATTCCTCTCATCATTCTTTTTCAACAGGAACGCCAAGTAAACAAACTGATAGCAAGGCAAAATCCAACAAGAAAGTTGAGGAGCAGACTCCAGCCAAGCGCCAAAAACAAAATAAGGAGTCGAAGGATGGTGATCTTGCTAGCCCAAGCTGTGTAAGTATATGTATTTGAACCTTTTTAATTCGCGTGTTAGTTGGAGCCATTGACTTACTATATTGTACTCAGGAAACAACAGCCTCTGGAAAGCTCCAAGAGCTGAGTTCTCGGAGGATAAGAGTGATGCAAAGCCTGGGTCTCGTTGCTCCAACTGGATCACCATTCACCAAAGATAGGCGTAATTGCAACAAAATCCCATGATTATGGGGATAGAAAAATGTTTGCATGTGAAGAACTTGCGTAAATGCATTCTCTTTTAATAGAACATGCACATGCTCATTTAGTCAAATACCTTTTTAGGAGTGTTTAATCTGCAGTTTCGATGTTTCTTTCAAGCACATGGAAGTAATTGTCCATTGGGACAAAAATGCTCAGCTACATTTATGAGTTTAGTTAGGTGGTCTACCATTGACTTTTGCATGCTAGTTTCTGATTTCTTAAGTTGAAAGTTTATGGGATATATGACTCGTGTGATTTGCGACAATTTTTTACTGCTCTTTTACACCTGCCAGTGCTTGTTTTGGGGATAATATATGACTCAATTTGCTAAAAAATTTACTGCACGATTACACTGCTAGTGCTTGTTTTGGGGAAAAATAGCAAATGGCGGCAACTGCGCTGCTTTTTTTTAGTACAATAAAAAGCCTAATGCATGGTAAGCATTATTTTTTGCTTAAATGTCTTCCAGTAAATATCAGTTTTTGAATCCTGTAAAACAAATTGTCAGTCTTTGGAACCGAAAATTTTGTTTTGGTTTTCGTTTGTGTAATATTTTTTCACTTTGGAATTAGACGGTCCATGTTTTAGGGACTAAAACCAACACAAGGGTAAAAATACTTTTTTTTTTTAATCTTTTAAGGACTAAAAAAACTATTCTTTTTACAGAAATTAAAAAGTGAAAACTGATATGTTTGCAAGTTTGAAAAATATTTGTTTTTGGATTCGGGTTGGATGGATTTGATTTGTGTATTGTGTGTACTTTCATAAGCACATTATTGTTTGATCATTATTGTTAACGCGAAAGTTATACCCACTATGAGGTGAGCGAATTATACAACTCAAATGGGTGTTGAGTCCAGTGAAATTAGTTCCTATTTAATTTGTGGTGAGCCAGTAGTTGGGGTATGTGCTTAGTGTCTTACCGTGTCTCGAACAAGATAGTCTTATTAGGAGTATGTGGCATACAATCAACACATGTATAAATCTCATGTTAAATCTCTTCTACTTATTTCTGGGTAAAATTATACCTTTGGCAATTGCGGTAATTCATGGTGATAGTGGAGCAAAAAGTGTAAAACATGCAAGAATTGTGATCCTCTTCGATTACTGAACTGTGTATTTTTCTTTCTTACTAGAACTTGGAGAGGTTCCTAACCGAACAAGAATAGACTAGCATATTGTAAGTAGGAAAAAACAATATGCTTGTTTAGAATATTTGATTGAAGTACCTTTTTCTTAATTTTGGAATATAAATCCGTGTCTACTTTGAGTGTATGTTTGAATATAGGGTGATTTTGGAAATAAAATTGACGTGACTGTCATTTTATTAAAACTTCAAAGTGTACTTTTGTTAAAAACATCTCAGCGTCTCAATGTGATTCTATACCAAGAATCTGAATGGTGTCTCAAAGTCTGTAATTATTCAGCTGTTCTGTTTATGTGTTAAGGAAACATGAGAAGAATGGTTAGGTATTTTACGATATTTTTAAATGACATGTTCATACTGCTTTTAAAATGAGGTGAATTTGCCCTATTTGTTTGTCTTTTGCCAAAGAATGGTTTGTTTTCAAACTGATTCTTCTTTTATTTGATGTAAAAAGGAAAAGCGGTTATTCTTTTGCCTCTTGAGGAAAAAGCGCAGAATATTGTATTTCCGTTCCTTTTCCTTTTTCCCACTTTCTTCCTATTAGAGGAAGTTGAGCTGAGCAGCTCGAATCCAACACTCTATTCCTGTGCTTACTTAATCTGATTTGTTCCAAATTTAAAGAACATCACTTCACTTTCTTTGCTTTTAAAGTGAATGAGTAGGAAAATGGTTAATTTAAGTGTATAATAACTAACATTATACATAGATATGCAAATCTATTGTGTAATAAAACCTGGTGAATTATCAAGTACACATCCCATATTATGTAGAATAAGATCTTCTGAAGCTCATATTTTATCCTACTATTACCAACTATCTTATTATATCTATCTTTTTCATATCATGTCCATCAAAGAAGCTATAATTGTTGTATGAAATAATTTAGACAATAGGCTAACTCATGTTATACAGCTTGAGGTAGTTTAGCTAATAATTCTATATAGTTTTTTTTTACAAGAAGAAAAATTCTTTATAGAATTTAATGACGATTTTTTTTAAAATATACAAGTTTATAACTTTCGTTGAAAATATACAAGTTTATATTTCGCCAAAATTTCATATTTTCCACGGTAGCCCTTAAAATAAAAAGCCAGATGATAAACATCATTAAGGCATTAAAACTCTTTTGTAAAAAAAAAAAAAGGCAACAAATGATGAACTAGATGATAGTCGATAAGATATAGCTAATATCATATGAGTTAGCCTATTGAATTTTTAGCCAATATCATATGAGTTAGCCTATTGAATTTGTGTTGTTTAGTAAAATTAATAGGTCAATCAGTTGATAAATATCAAATAACATGAAAAAATATTTTTAATTAATACTTCATTCGTTCCTTATTACTTGTCACTTTTGTAAAAAGAAAATATTTATTTCATTATGAATTTCTTAAACAATATATGAGAGTATGTATGAATTTTGGATGAAAGAATGAAATGAGGTAATATAAATTTTTGAAGAAATTCAAATTCTTTTAGATAAATTTTATTGTTTATATTATTAATTTGGGAAACTTTCAAATGATTGAAATTTATGATATATTTTGTCCAAGCTAAATTTTAAATGACACCTAGAAGCTAGGAAATTAAAAAAAAAAATCTTTATATGATTCTTATAATTTTTTTTTTCAAAATTTTCAAATTGGAGCAAATAAAAAAACACAAATTGACACCTAATTTTTAAAAAAAATTTGCCCCTAAAGTTTTCAAAAATTGTGAATTAGTCCTTGTTTTTCAAATTCCAAATTTAAACCAAAACTTTTATATTTATAAAAATAGCTAATAATTGTTCACAATAAAATTTTGTATTCTTTATTAAAAAAAATAGAAAAATAATTCAATTGAATGATTTGAAATTGTTTAAATTTTAAATTCTCCTATCCAAACACACTTTTAGGCCCTTTTTTGTTTTTGTTTTTGAAAGAACACTCTTAGACACTTTTTTAACATGGCATTTTATTTATTGCTCGACAAAATCACAATATAAACGCTATTGAAACGCAAGAATATCAAAATGAATGGTCATCTAAACATATGCTAAGACTAAACAGTCTAATTTCAACTATGATAAACCAAACCAAAACACAAAGTTGACATATTTGCAGTCCAACTTTATGATGATAGAAAAACTAAATTTCCATTAGATAAACACAATGATAGAACTCACGACCATTTGACATAAAACAAAATGATAATGGTTTGAATTTCCAATGGCAATACAAAGAATGTCAAGCTGTTGTAGGAAGCAATGAGGAAGATCAAAATGTCAAAACAAAACAAAACAAGCGACCCAACCAAATACTTGAATTCATTACTAGAAGAGTACAAAATAACCACAATGAAAGTACTATACATCCATCCCCCATAGTCCAAATCTAGACCCATTAAAAACATCCTTATCAACTTAAAAGACCAAAATTCTACCTCTTAACACCAAGAAGAAGAAAAGCAAAGGCGGTGGTAGATTTATCCAACCAATTTGCAAGAACCTTCAACTCATATATATCCATCTTTTTCTGTCTCATATGTAACCATGTGGACCCGCTTTGTTACCAGCGGCGCCATTAGTCTTCTTTACTTAATTTCCAATTCACCCACCAACTTCTCTCTCTCTCCCTCTTTCCCATATTTTATTTTTTTAATAATAAATAAAGGCAAATCTCACATTCTATAAACCAAATCCAAAAACACCTCTTCACACTCTTTGCCTTACCTCACCTCACCAATAACACTATTTTCTCTCTTCTCTATTCTTCTCAAACCCTCTATTATAGTATTTTATTGCAACTACTACTATCACTACAATATATTATTATCCTTGGGATCAATAAACAAAGAAAATTGATTTCTAATGAAAGGAGAATACGTAGAGCAACATTCTTCAAATCCAAACAAAGGAAATGAAACACCACCACCTTCATTACTATTCTCAAAGCTTCAATCACAATCACAAAACCCATTTCACCCTTTTCAACTTTCTCATCAAGAATGTCAACCAATCAGTGAAGATGAGAATCTTAACAACAACAACAACAACAGCAGCGGCGCCACCGCTCAAAAACCTAACTCCTCCGGCGACGGTGCAACTATCGAGGTTTCTAGACGGCCTAGAGGACGTCCACCTGGCTCAAAAAACAAACCAAAACCACCTATCATCATCACAAGGGATCCAGAAACTGTGATGAGTCCTTTTATTCTTGAAGTTTGTGGTGGAAATGATGTAGTTGAAGCTATTTCAGAGTTTAGTCGTCGTAAGAATATTGGTTTATGTGTTTTAACTGGTTCAGGAACTGTTGCTAATGTTACTCTTCGTCAACCTTCAACTACACCAGGAACCACCGTTACTTTTCACGGTCGTTTTGATATTCTTTCTATAACCGCTACTTTTGTTCCTCAACAACACGGTGTTTCTCCGGCGATTCCAAGTAACTTCTCGATCTCGCTTGCTGGACCACAAGGACAGATTGTTGGTGGAATTGTTGCTGGAAACTTGATAGCTGTTGGGACGGTGTTTGTTATAGCTTCTTCGTTTAATAATCCGTCGTATCATAGGTTGCCGTTGGAGGAAGATGAAGGTGGAAACTCGGTGTCTGGTGGTGGCGGTGAGGGAAACTCGCAGAATGTTTCCGGTGCAGTGGATAGTGGACAAGGTGGTCAGGGTGGTGAGTCCTGTGGGATGTCGATGTACAGCTGTCATATGCCGTCGTCGGATGTGATTTGGGCTCCGTCTGCTAGACCACCACCACCTTACTGATATCATCATTCACTTTTTCATAAACTTTCTGTTATGTTATGATGCTTCTTTTGTTTCTTTTATTATTGTTATCTCTGTTTAATTATTATTATTATTAGCTTTGTTTAGTTTGTGAACAGAAATTAACAAGACTAGCTTAGTATGGTAGTTATGTAGCTAGCTAGTTAGGTTGGTTTATTTTCATTCATACATCATTTGTTGAGTTGTTCTTCATGTATTAGTATTAATCTGTTTATTTTGCTAACTACTTCTAGTTTGCGTGGGTTTATATACTTAATTAATGTGTTAAAGCTGAAGCATGTTTTCAAAGAAAAGGAAACTAAGAAATGGGTTAATGTTGGTTAGGCTTTCCCTATCAACATTTAGAATAGGTCTTTATTTTTGCAGAAATGAGTAGTATATCTTTTTACAAAGAATGAACATCATAATGTATATGCTGGTTTTATCTGGTGGACATTTTGTGTCTGAAATTGCAGCACCTCATTTATTTCTTCTATTGAATGTGGTCAAATTAAATTGCTGAGATTGTGTTGACTGATCATTAGTCAAGATTTTCACTAAATTCATTCTGCTTAACTTCTTAATTCTTATGGAATTTTACATATATTATTGAGAATGTGTTAGGCATATTTTGGAGGTCTGGCTATTGTGGTAACACTGCATTTTACAAGTGAAATGATTTTTGACATAAAAATTTAATCACTCACCTCATAAGCATATATAAGATCATTAATTAGTTCTTCTGCCTTTGATTATAAGATCCACTTTGGTAATCTTTAAATATAAGTTGTTCTTGTACCCAAAAAATATATTTGTTCGTTTCAAGTGTATCAATGACTTCTTTTAAAGATCTATGTTAAATTTTTAATTAAAGAACATAAATTTGTCTGTATCATTCAATTATATCATCAAGTATTAATTGAAGAGGCATTTACCTAAAAGTAACACAATCATTCTACAAATGATTTGTTAGAACAATTTTTTTAATATCCATGAAATTTGTATGGTATTTTATAATAAAAAACAGAGAAAATACATCATTTATCCTTAATTACAATTGAGACTATGGCCGAACTGAAGCAAGTTTTGTGAAGAAAAAAAAAAAGTAAAACAAAAAAAAATGTGTCTCTTAATTCAAAGTATTCACACTAAAACAGTAAAACGAAAAAAATGTCTCTTAATTCAAAGTATATATGCTTTGTTCCTCTTGTTTTTATTGAATCACAGCATGGGGAGACCTTTAAGTTCATGGTAACATTAATTTTGAGTATATAAGAATCACGAAAATTCATACAAATTTTTTAAATTACAAATTAATACTTCATCAACCTAACAATTTTTGAAGAAAGATGATAAGTATAGGGTGGAGATGGTGGTGTTGCTTTGAAGACCGAGAATATGCGTAGAGTGTGCAGTAGTCCTAGCTATACATGTGAATGTGATATAGGCCTGCTTGCAATGCTGAGAAAGGTCATTGGATGACGATAACAAAGCTGCTATCTAGCTATGTGATATAGTCTGCGGCTATGATCTGATATTTCTATTTTCAAAGTACGTATGGTTTCTTGAATTAGATAAAGTACTTAAGAACGTGACTAGCTAGGGTTGTGATGGTGGTGCCTGCAGTATCTTTTCAGCGATGAAGAGATCTATCAAGAACAAATTCCACTTCCTCAAGACTTTATTTATTTCTAGCTAGTCTTTCATTACTTTACTTTATACTATCTGATCACCTGATTTCTATATGTACTTTGTTTTTGTCTCTTTATCATAACATCGACCCCTCTCAGTTGTAATTAAAGATCATAGAGAAACTCCAAAAAGGTTAATCACATAAAATATTTTAAAACACTTTCTACGACTATGCTTGCTAGCTGCATCAACAACTTTATTAACGGTACAAATTGGCACCGATACGAATACGATCATATATAGTGTTGGTGTATACATCATCACTAATGAAAACGACAAAAGATTGACATGGTTGGTAGATTTGGAATCATCCCATGATATATTGGTGAGTAAGTTTCAATGTTTTTTAAAGTTAGGTTGTTGCAATTTTTTGAAGTTATTTTTATTAAATTGGAGACTGAATTTGGAAACCTATGAAGACATGATTTATATGGTTGTTTTTACTTTGTTTAGTTAATGTTGTAGTTGATTTAGGTTTATGATTAATGTTTGATTCAGAACCTTAATAAGGTAAAATTTCCCTAAACCTAAGGTTTGGTTAGTTGAATCTACAGTAGACAACCTCATCTTTAGCTATTTAAGTGAGTCTCAAATACATACCATTGATTTATTTTTTATTTTTTTTTATCTTTTTTAATAAGCATACACATCATTGGGTTATAATCTTATAAGAAAAATGTTTAAGAGTTTTTTTATGAAAACTCAATATTCAACTTATTGACCAACTAAATTGAACGGTTCATTTCTACCATTCATTTACGGTGTGACATTTGTGGTGTATTTGGTTTAGAAGAGAAGTTGTGAAGAGAAAAATTGATAAAAGCTTGAAACGAGTGAAAGATGCTAGAAATATAGTAGATTCAATGAACTGTTTGATATTTAATAAAAAAAGAAAAGAAATAGAAAAAAGAGAAACGTTGATTATATAAAAATATAAATGTCATATCAAAAAAAAGTTGTGGGTTTCACGTAATAAAACCATCTTGGTAAACAGGCATTGATGAAAATAAAAGTGTTAGATTTTTATTTTCTTTACACTTGAGTAAAGAAACCAAAAATCCATGTGAATTTCACCTAATTTATTTTCTTTTTGCTATTTTTTTGTCGATGAAACAACTTATTTATGCTCTCTTTCTCTTTTCACCATCTCTTTTCCTCTAAATCATTCATTCCAAACACAGGCTTAAAACCGAGCTATATCGACTTCGTCCATTAAAAGTTATTAGGAAAGTTGAACTTGAAACTTTTAAAAGAGCATATTCCAATATTGCAAGCCAACACCACTAAACAAAAGCAACCGATAAGTTGAGATAAACAAACTTTTGTAAAAACATAAAAATCCACATTGATTCTCTAGAAACCACCGCTGAACCAAACGAACACATAGTATTATTGGAGTACCGATTTGGTACTACGGCTTGTGGAGCCTCACTCATGGTCTTATTGGTTTGGAATTTCTATTTTTGATGTCATACGTAGATTTGACATAACATCATATAGTCATTAAATTATTTATGCATTTCAACATGTTGGTATATCAAGTGTTGATAAAAATTTCATTAATTCCTTAAAAAAAAATTCACTAATTGGTTCTGTTGGTATATATCAACATGTTAAGGATTAAAATGTTGATAGAAAATTTTATAAGTATTAAAAATATTGATGAAAATTTTTGCGGTGATTTAAAAGTATGATTTATCCCTTTCAAAAGGTGAGTTTTTTTTTTTAAGAACTATAAATAAATTTTTTGATATTTAAATGGACCATTTATTGAATTAACCATAAAAAAAAATAATGCCCAAACTAAATTGTAATTTAAAAAATTAATTTAGATATAGAGGTCTTAATCATATTTCGAGTGTATTGAAATCTTTTAATTTGTCGGGATATCTTAGAGTCTATAAATTGGGCGCACAGACAAATCAAACAAAGGACACCCCTCGTTCAAATCATAACTCTATCTCAAAACAATACTCACTCCGCTCTTTAATATAAGAAAATTTTTAAAAGAAAATTTGGCCTTATTTATAAAAAAATGTCACAACTTTTAAGATATAGTTATTGTTTAAAAGACTTTTCTATCTTTCATTTAATGATTGTCTTTTTAATATTAGTGGATGTATTTAATGTTTTACAATATTCTATAAAGACATAATTGTACAAATATGTAGTATTGGTTTTGATATCTTTTTATTTTTCTTCTTGTAATAAATATTAGAGCGTGTAGGATCCTCCAAGATCGTTGCAACCACGTTACCAAATCAAAAATATTTTCAACCCTTTTTGCGGAATGACACCGCTAAACCTAATGATTCATATGCTCTACTTTTTTGTTGATTGTGCTGCTTCTCTGTCGGCTTGTGATTTGCGAAGAATTGTTACACAAGTTTTCTCCACTTTTGTGTTTGCAGCACTATTCTTTTTTTTGCATACACACATAATATTGTGATATGCTATGATTCAAACATTGCTATAAGTATAAAGTATAAACCACCATACTTTAATTAGCCGCAAAACAATATAATTCAATAAAATAGACTATATTGTCTTCATTAATTAAATTTTGAGCATTGGAGTTCATTGTTTATATCAAATCGTGAAGTGGACATGGGTTGTTTTCATGATTCTATATTTTTGATCTAGTATAAGGTAAGTCATGATACTGCACTTTACTAGTTGCGGCACTTGTATAACTTTTACTAGACAAAGAATAGAAAAGGGACAAAAAAGATAACTGAAAGAAGGATGAAATTCTTTTCTTATGAATTGTTGATGATAGGGATATGTATCCAATATGAAATTTTGTTCTGCTAGGCGATATATATACATATATAGATAGGTGTGGCCAGCAATGTGTGTCCACATTGTCCCATAATTGCTGCACATATGCATCTTTTTATATATCCATTGATCGATAGCCTCCATCTTTGGCTTTGGCCAACCTTTTTTTGTGTAATGTCGTTTTATCTTTTCTTACTAATAATAACTAGCTCAAAGTTTGTCGCCCATGCATGCATATGTACCTGAAGTTGCTTTGACAAAATGTCACTGTTTTTATATAACTACCGTGATTTAAGTTTTTCACATATGTTACAAATAAAATATAATAGTAAATGATTAAATGAATGGCGAGTTTTAGCATGGGGCAATTGTCAAATTGCCTCATCTTAGATCAATTTTGTTTTATTTGACATTAGTTGTACATACATTTTTATATTCTAATTTATTACTCTATTTAATTATAATATATCAATTTTAATTTTAATTTAATGGGGACCAAAATATTTTGGAGGGACAAAAACATGTCCTTTTTTTTTTTCTCCTTCATTAAAAAAAATCACTTTTTTAGAAGAGCTAAAAACAAAATTCGTCATATTTATAGAGACCAAAAATTTTAATCTCCATTAAATTAAAATTAAAACTGCATACTAATTTTTTTTAAAGGGACAAAACATGTCACTTTTTTATAAAAACTAATAATAAAATTTGATACATTTATTGGGACCAAAAATTTATTTAACTCTAATTAATATTACAAAGTTTTGTTGAAAGGATTAATATTACAAAGCTAGATACAAACTAAATTTATGTATTTATAAATAATGTAGCAAATATATATATATATATATATATATATATATATATATATATATAT
>Ga0099826_10000395_pt1 | contig 20453 bp, 11 predicted proteins | sample Mtrugardesep15_FD_76830 | JGI IMG/M metagenome (GOLD analysis project Ga0099826, IMG submission 76830) | Root nodule microbial communities of legume samples collected from California, USA - M. trunc garden sep15 | ecosystem: Host-associated > Plants > Roots > Nodule | place: USA: California... | reverse complement strand
TTTTTTTTTTTTTTTTTTTTTGTTTTCTTTTTTTTTTTCCATTACTTTTTAAGAATAAAATTTTTTATTTTTTTTTTTTTTTATCTTTTAAAATTTCCAATTATGATACTATATTTTTTATAAAATATTCTGATAGTTAGAAATTCACGTGTTTAAAGTAAATAAATAAACAATTTGAATTTAAACTCTAGCAGACTCTCTACAACATCCTTGTTAACTAAGTTATATTTACGGAGACGGTTATGATACTACATATTAACCATAAAAAATTCCCGATGTATATATTTCGACTTTTTTTCATTAGTATTAAACATTCTATATAGGAAAACATATAGCACTATTTTTTCTCCATTTGAAACAAATTTTCTTCTTGTTATGTAGGTCCATTTAACCCCCTATATTTTTTGCAGGAGGTGTTGAGATTTTGAATCCGTGAACTTTCATCACTGTTCAGCATTTGCTGGTTCAGAAATGCTACTGGTATCATCAATCATATGTACTGTCTCTTTTTGCGGGGATGAATTAAGTGATTTCCAGTAAAACAAATTAACTAAGGCATTCAATTTCAAAGGACCTCATTTTTGTAATGTCTTCTATATTCACATGTTGGAATATATGCTTCTTGCAGAATGGAAATTTTTATCATCTGTTATTTCACCGTGTACACACATCAAATATGATCTCACATAGATAGACGCAATCAAATTCATGACAGTTCGTAATAGTTTCTTTCTTAAGCAGGAACGATAACGTATATGATATTCCAGCCTAATGAATTCTCATACAGAAGATACATTACAAGAATAACAAAATCAACCACCCCGGGCTTCTCTCCTTGTGGCATCGTGCAATAGTTCAATGTCCACCCCTTCTGGCGGCAATTGCACGTATCTCACCACTGATCCTCTGATGAAGCAGTTCCTTACAGAAAGCTGACATCAAACAATAATATGTTACTGACTAATCCATAACAAAAATAGAATCAAATCTGAAGCTAGTTAGGTCAATCAGATTAAGAGTCAAATATAACAAAATCAACCGGAAAATAACATACAGTTTCACTTTATGTGTGCAAAAGGTAATGCGAGGGTTTGATAAATTTGCGTATATTTTAGCTAATTCTACTGTTCAGCTCTCTCAAACTCCAAGGTAATTTCTGCAAACCTTTTGCAAATATCCTTGTAAAATCCCTTGTTTATCTATTCTATGATAGCAGCATACCTAGGTGTTTATCCTTTACTCTTTATCTATATGTACATGTCAAACTCAATGTTGATATATCTCCTTTTAATGGCATTCCAAAATAACCTATAGTGCAGGTTAATAAGACTTAAAAATTGTGGGGCATTCCATTCAAACACAAAGCCATTTATCCAATATAAACAAGCTCAAACAAGGTAGTCAAGATTCCTTGTTTACTTGTAGGGTCGTGCAATCCCACATAGAGGATTGTTGCATAGAAAAGATTGGGTGGAATCTCCATGGAGACTTGTAGGAACAGTGAGATCGTTATAGTTTTGTGAGGCAAGTGACAGGTTAAGCTGCAGTACAACTCGCGATATTGACACAAAGCCAATGACAACATTGCTTCATCTGACTCTGTTTCGCATTTATCAACCGCTTCCCACCTATCTCTGTCCATCAACCTCTACTCATGTCTCCCAACCCATTGCACATACTATAATAAGAGGTAAAAGTTGATTGGTAGCATATTCAATCAACTGAGTGATTTTCTCACCCACTACGGATCCCATACTACCCCCCATAAACTGAAAATCCATAATACCAATTGCTACAGGAATACCATTTAGTTGACCTGTGTCTCTTTGAACCGCCTCCAGTAATCCGGTTCTGTTTTGATAAGAATCAAGACGATTTAGATAATCATCATCTTCTCTCCTCTCCGAACCTCTCTTACTCTGTCTCATCTATCTGAAACTCGCGTTTTCTTCCTTTTTAACTGAAGTTCTTTATTTTAGACGCAATTGTTGAGACTTTGTTCCAGACCTTTCAAATACATTCCTTCTCAGACTCTTATTTGAACTAAACTTTTATTTTTTTAAGGAACTAAACTTTTATTGTAATGCACATTTTTTCTTTTCATGAACACTATCAAATATATAATATATAGTATAATATTCATCATACCATAAACTATAAATAAATAAATATCTAAATTCTTAAACTTTGTTTATATAATTATAGGTATTAATTAGTTATATCATCATAATTTTTATATGATCTTACTATTCATGATATGCTCCTTTCAATATGATATTTTACCTTCATTATGATCCTACATAAGATAAAAACCACAATTTGTAAAGCCCTTACTCCAAAATCCTAATATATTTCTCAATTTAAAATTCTCTTAAAGAAATAAGTTATAATAACCGTTTCAATGTCTCCCGATTCATAAACAATTAGGATAACAGAAATAGGAAAGATGAACATTAGTAGGCTCACTTGGATTTCCCCTACTATTATTGCTATAATTGTACCAATTTACTGATTATCCAGCTCTGTTTAAATGTGGATGAAGTAAAAAATATCGCCTCCTTGAATAAAATTTTTAAGACATAGAGTAACATTTAGCATAGATAAAAGTAACGAAAGCTACTTGTCAGTGGCAAACATTCTCACATATACATTCAATCTACATCCATTTCATATTAACAGATGAACATACATGTAGAAGAAGAGTAATAACCAAACATGAAAACGAGAAACCTAATGTTGACCCCAAAAACCAAATGCAGATTTTAAACAAGAACCCTGCACCCCTCCTCTTGCTCACGTGGAAACAGAAACCTAATGTAGATCATAAGCTAAATATCTCTAAAAGTCATTACTAGTGTTAGGAGTTGAAGAATGGTAAAAATAACATAATCTGATTCATGTGAAGGTCAAGGCAAAATTCCTACAAAAACAATAATTCCAAACAGCATGGTACCGTGAGAGACTATATTTTTAAACACAAAAATCCCCTAAACTTTTAAACAGAAAAATTCCCTATCCTTCCTCTGCAGTTTTTCTTTCTTCAAACACTAGCATACATTAAGTATTTTATTTTCTCAATTCACAATATAACCAAGACCAACAGCAACATTAAAATTTCAAAATTAACCAATAAATAAGCACATAAGGCGCACCAAAACAAAATTTCTTGCTGGTTACATACTCAGTCTTATACTCTTCAAAGTATAAATTTGCTTCATTGACATGCTAGAAAGGGAAATCATGCTTCAAATGGATTAGGCCAGCAAATTAATGCACAAAAGTAAAGGTTATCAAACAATATCAGCATATCTACAACCTTTAACAATAGCAAAAACTTCAATAGAAATCAATAATGGTGTCCTTGCATACTGTGCATATGTGGTTGTCCTTGCCTAGTAGCATACTTAATTAGAAATGAACAAATCAAAAAAGCATTTTTGGAATATTTCACCAACAATGCTTTAAATAATGGAAAACCCATCTTTCTTAATCCAATAGTTATTAGCAGAACATGAGTTTTTGAATATAGAGATGATCTGAATATCACTTTTCATAACCATTTCATGTTTAAATTTTGAGTTTGGCTGAACCGACGCTTTGAGCTAGGTTTTTCATCTTTGAGCTCAGTTTTATCCTCAACTATATTTGATCATAGTTTTCAAATAGATAAATTTAAATCCCAACCTAACTTATGAGTTTATCACATAGTAATTCAAAATCAATATACTGCACAGATCTATATCTAATAGTATTAGACTACACTATCAAGGTAAAATAGGAGGTTCTCAACATGTAGCTGCATCGCCCCTATTAGGATTTTTGTAAGATGAGGAGTGCCTCTCTTTATAAACTCTAGTCGGGGTCTTATCTTTAATCTATGTGGTACTTGGTTTTTCCAATACACCCGTCACACCCAACACTATTGTGTTTGGTGCGTGTATATAAATGGGTAGCCCAATCGATAGGCTTTGATACCATATTAGGGTTCTATACCAGACCTAACTCATCCGTACAAATTGATAGAAGGTGAACACCTGGTTCATCAAATTGAGAAAATTGTATTAATTTGAATCTATATTTTGATATTTCTGAATTGATTACAATAAAAAAAAAATAGTAGTAATAAACCCTAGAGAGAGAGAGAGAGAGAGAAAGAGAGATACCATGTGAGGGTACTTGTCTTGATCAACAACACGAGTATTTTCGAGCTTGATGTTGAGGTATTGGTCAACAGAATGCAATGTGCCTCTGATAGCTAAATCGTTCTTGAGTTCTACCGTAACTTCTCTTCCCACCAAATCTTTGAAGTACGAGAAGAACAACTACATACAAAAACACCAAATGCAAAAAACAAATTACTGAAATGAAAAATCAGAAAGCACAAAGAAGAAACAGAGAAGGGGAAAAGGTTACCATTTTTCTGCGGCGAAATAACCCTAGATGTTTTCTATGTGGCGGTGAACTCTAAACGCCAATGTTTCACTCCGAGAGCTTCAGTTTCTTAACGTATGTATGGTAGCGGGACTGGAATTGCGATTTTAACTGGGTAAGGCTCCGTTTGGCAAATATAAGCTTAAGCTTTTTTTTTTTTTGACAAGACATATAAGCTTAAGATGACATAAACGTGGCTTAAAAAAATGACATAAGAGTATACTATAATAAGTAATTTGTTTAATTTTTGTTTAAAAAAAAATCGTTTTATAATATTATTAAGTCAGTTTTTTTTTTTTACAGGATTAAGTTATTTTTTTTGCAGAATGAGATGTTTTTATCCTTCCAAAATTTTATGTTTCCTTACTATTCTCCGGTGGACATAATTTTGACATGCTATTTATACTTCGTGAACATAATAATATAGACATACTACATGATCGGAAATAATAACGAAGACATATTTTGAGCATAAAAATGTCATAAACGTCTATAAACATAAGGGAACAGAAACATTTTTTTTTTGGGATGAAAACAACTCATCTTATTTGTTAGGACTAAAATCAAAGTTCTATGTTCACGTGAGTTTCGCTCAGTTGGTAGGGGCATTGCATAATTTATGCAGGGTAGAGGTTCGAACTCCTGACACCTCACTTCTCCACATTTATAATGTGTGAGCTCCAGCCACTAGGCTACCTGACCAAAAAAAAAAATCAAAGTTCTCTGTATTATTATTTTTTAAATGTCAAAATGAAATATATTAACCAAACCAAGATAGTCCTTCAAATTCAAGGTGTACCAAATAAGACCGAAAAAAGTTAGCAAGTTACATTACAAGGTCAAGAAATGACAACAAAACAAAAGGAGAAACAAAACTAAGAAATAATAGTCAAACAGTGAATAAGATCAAGCCTCCAAAACAAATAATCAAAATTAGTGTATTTCGACTTCAACCACCAAAAAGTCTGAATCTTGATTTTCCACCTAACATTTGCATTAGTTCCTCCTTATGATCAAACATGCGCTCATTTCTTTCTTTCTGAATTACCCAGGTAGTAAAAAGGCAAAGGGTCTGTTTGTTTTGGCTTTTCAGCCTCAAGAAGCAATTATACAAACTCAAAAGTGAAAAATTGAGTTTTTAATGATGTTTGTTTTGACTTTTGAAAATTGATTTTATCCTCCAAAAGCAATTATCCTTAAAGTTATAATTCCTAGCTTCTGGCTTTTCAAGAATCAATTATACATTAAACTATTATCAATTTCATAAATGCCCTCTTAATTATCATCAATTTCTCCCACCCTTTCTCCAACCATATCTTCTTTTTTTTTCTTCTACCTGAACGTTAATTTTCAATATTATTAAGCACAAGCAAAATAATTAATATTGTTCTTTAAATTATTATATCGATATTTTAGTACTATATACACTTTAAACTAGTTTTGTGATTTAATACTCTATTTCACTTTAAATTCTATTATCTAATTGTAATTTTTATTTTCATGTTATTAGTATTGTAATAACTTATATTTAAGACTATATTGCACTTAATTGTCCTAATTTATTAATTTCTATTTAGCTATGCCCATTTTGGTAATTATATATTCAAAAGCAATTTTGATCAAAACTATCCAAACAACAATTATTATGTTTAATCAATTATGCATTATTGCATCCAAACATAAATCAATTCTGTCATAATCAATTCTATCAGAATCAATTCTTTCAGAATCAATTATGCTAAAATCTATTATGTACACCGCAGAACCAAACACACAAAGAGTATTCATTGCAAGTCGATTATGTTTGGAAAAACCTTTGAGACCACCAAAATGAAAGAGATTATCCTAAATAGTGCCATGAGTCACTAAAGCAAAGTCTAGCCACTCATAAATCAAACGCCAAATTCTTCCATAAAAATTACATTTGAAAAATAAATGATCCTTGTCTTCAAGCATACTCCGTCCTCTTGAACAATTTGTCTTTAATAAGTAACCGATTTAGAAACAGACACCAAGTAAAAAGAGTAACTTTCAGAGCAACCGATTTTAGCCAAATAATATAATTGTTAACCAAAGGATTGATAGTATTCACCGTTGACAAGAACGAGTAAACACTGCTCTACGTGTAGCACTTTGAAGCATGTAATTTTAAAACCCACCTATCCGCCACATCCTCCTGCAAAACAATAGAAGATAACAACACACAACAATCACTCACTAACTTCTCCTCCCAAGCAAACAACCTCATAACCACTTCCACGCCTCACCACTCACCTCCCAACTTAAAGAATGCATATCTCTCACCGTTGCCAAATTATTACCAGCTAAATCATATAACCCGTTGAATCTAACATTAAGCAGAACTCCTTCCAAACACACATCCCTCCAAAAAATTCACTAAATCATAAAAAATTCACTATATTTTTATGGACGAAAAACTTATTTGATCCTTAATTTTTAATATATTTTATTTTATTTATAAATTTGACAACTTCATCGTATGTCGTCGATCTTAATTAAATCGACAATTCTGGATAATATTATTACTATTTTGATAACAATTCTTTTATTATTTATTCCTTCTCGACGCGTAACTGTTGCACAAATTTTTAGGCATAACTTTAGTGTTCTTCAAGGTTTTAAAAGAAATTTTGACAGGTTTCTCCATCGAAATTGGAGATAATGTTGAGGTTTGTTTCTATATTTTATTTTTCGTCATTCTACCAAAAAAACAAAAAAAGTTTGATCCTTCTCAGATTTTATTATTCTGCATAAAGTGTTTTTTATTTTTCTCCAAAAAACTCATCTTATATTGTTTTAAATCAAAGGTGAGGTAGATATATTTTTTGTTTAATTTCTATGCATCGTCGTAAAGTTATTTTACATGAACATCTAACATTGCCGCATCAATTGATGTGTTTGGTAATACATTTTTTTTAAAGAGTGTTTGATAATACATGAATGGTCATATTATTGAGTTTATATGTAAAATAATTTTATGTGTATATCAATTAAAGTCTATATTATTTTGGCTTGAAATTCGTTAATGAATTCCATGGGTGCCGTTAAAAAAGAAAATTGTTCTTCTCAATTCCATTGCTCTTCTCGATTGCATAGCTTGTTTAAAGATTGCAAGTTAATTCTCAATATCCAAGAAGAAATTGTTTTCCACAACAAAAATAAAACTATGAAGAAATCGTTAAAAAATGATAGGCTCGTAAGTGTATAGTTTTCGTAAGAAATGTTAGAGCTCTACAAAATGGTTAAACATTGTTTAGTGGTATCATTAAGTTAGTTTATAGCTTGTTGAACTAACTTATAAGCTTATAAGCTTGTTTGATCAAATTAAACATGTTTGACAAACAAGCTTATTTTATGAAAAAAATCGTTACAAAAAGATGAAGAACTTGTATGAAGCGCACTTTAAAAAAAAAAAAAATTGTATGGAGCAAGTGTACAATTTTCTCTGCATGAGGCTGAAAATTATAAGTTAGTGGGCGGTAGTATCATTTTACAAAAGAACCGGAATAAATTAAAATAAGAAGGTTATAAATGAAAGAAAATATGAAAAACTGTAGAATAGAACACCAATTCAAATAATTTCTTACGAAAAACTATAAAGTAATAAAATAAATTTGTTTGCCAGACATATTTTATTTAATCAAACAAGTTTATAAGTTAGTTCAATAAGCTATAAACTAACTTATTGACACCACCAAACAATGTCTAACCATTTTGTAGAGCTCTATCAAGTAAATATATGATATTATTACTCGTCAAACAGGATTTAGCCCCTCCTCCTCTCATCTCTTTCACATCCTCTCCATCTATCAAATCATCATAGACATAGGTATCGACGAGTTATTGGTAAACTTGTGATCCTCTTATATTAACTTTCTTTGTATCTCTCTTCTTTTTATTGTCTTGTTTAATTGGAGTTTTTTGGTTTCCATATGGAAACCCTAACAGAGACATACCGTTTGTTGGACAAAGAAGCACGAAAATATGAGTTTGTAAGAAAACGAAGAAAAGACACAATTGAATTCCAAAGACATGTTTGAAGCAACGATTTCACATAGGAACCCCTAGCAGAGCATGTTAATTGTCGTATTTGTTTTAGTTTATTGTCTCTTATTCTTTTGGTAATTATTGTCTCTTATTTATACAAACATATAAATGCGTACAACTAAATTTGTACTGTTCTAATAATAATTAGATGAAGTCTTTTAAACATAGGGTTATAGGTTCGATATATATTCAAATTTTGTGTACAGAATTCTTATTTTAGTGTATCGGTATCATTCAAAAAAGAGTGTTGCTAAACACAACGAAAAGAAAATTCATGAAATCAGGCACGTGATGGTTTTTTTTTTTTTTAGTGTTAAGTGACAATTAATTTTTTTACATTTTATAATGACAATTTATTATTTAGTTTTTGGTTACAACAAGTAATAACAATTACATTTTGGTATTTCTCTCGCTAATCAACATTTTTCTTTAAGAAATGCAACTCTTAGATACGCTCCAGTCCTTCAAATAGGAAAAAAAAAAACAACGTTGTGTTATTGATATGTGAAAGTGAAATTAATGGGAGTAAGTTATTTTTTTAAAGTAAAAATTTACTTTTATAAGATGAATAAATAAGATGTTTATTGTTCAAATCACAGCATTACATATATATTATGTAATGTCACTATCAACTGAGTTTATAGGAGTAAATTATTTATGGTTGTGATCAAACGACATAACATGGGACATGATCGGGGAATGAGTAAAAAAAAAATCAAAGAAGAGAAAAATGAGCCTATTATAAGGACTGAATCTGATAAGTGCTATTCAGCGGTGCCGTCAAACCAATGAGAGCCAGGTACATATACACTTCTACGATTTGTCACCACAATCTGGTCCTCTCCACCTTTATCTGTAAAGTGGCATAAGTTATTATTTAACAAAAACGAAGAGGGAAAGTAAGTAGGAGGATTTTTTGGTCTGCATGCGTAGCCTAATAAAGGGTGAAGTATATTTATGACTTTGAACTTGCATGATGGCGAAAAGCATTAATATTTCTAGATTGAGAAAGTGGAGATATGTTAAATTTCCAGTTTGGTACATGAAGTCTAACGTGAATAATAAGCAGATTAGAAGGTTTCTTCCTTGAAAAAGGATAATTTACAAGTATACATAGAACAACAGCAAGAAGACACAATGGAGAACAAAGTCATGCATTGCTGCGCATGTGCAAAACCGTCCAACTTCGCATATAGGAGGATACCATTAGCAAATTACGAAGAAAACCTTATAACCACAAATTATCGAATGATATATATCAGAGTATATCATATATTTTTTATTTAGTTTAACATAAACCAGTTTTATAAGTTATGTTTGACTTAACCACAAATTCTAAGATGCATATAGAGATCCGAGTAAGTAGTTTACTAGTATTATTTTTTAAATATAGTAATAAAAAATCATCAATATTTAGTAAAAGTACAAAATAATGATAAAATGTTAAGTTTTATATATATATATATATATATATATATATGCTTATCATTGTTTAAAATAAATTTTAAAATAATATTTGTTTTTAAAAATGATGATATTTTGATATTATTCTAATCAATCTATGCAATTCTTGCATTGTTGTCCTTCAGTGTTTATTTATTCATTGCTGATTTCTGAATCCTGATGCATTGGACAATAGTTTTAGATTAAGGTTGTCCTTTCTCAAAGAAATGTTGTCCCGATGCCTTGGATATTAGTTTTGGATTAATGCATTGATAATTAGAAAAGACACACACCTGGCTAGTGCTCCAACTCATCAATCATGATCCTAACCGTCTCATGTACGTAGCTTATTTCTTTTGAAGAAAAATAATACTAATACTAATATAGTTTTTTTTTGAAAGACTAATACTAATATAGTGTCTATCATGAACCTCTTGATAATGGTACCTAAAGGTGAACATTTGCTCTTTTTAATATTTTTTATAAATAACAAAATATATATTATTAAAATTCATCAAAAATTCTATAAAAAAATCGAGGGTTCATATTTGGATCGGGCACATATTAGATAGCCCTATAATAATAACTATATTTTCTTTTTTTGTGTTAACCTTTTAATTTCTAAGAAAAATTATCATAGTCTCTTAAGTTCAATCAAGATGCATGTAAAGTGCGATAAAAAATTGTTTCATTTGAAAATAAAAAAACACGAGTTCTTTCAGACAATTCGTTTTAGTGTAACATATTTTCTTCTAATTACGCTTCTTTAAATTATTGTATTTACAATTTTATCATTTTCAAAATATTATTTAAATATGCAATAAAAAGTCAACTAAATCTCGTTAGCATAAAAGCAATCTAAAACATCAATAGGAACAATATCGAGGGCCTTTCAAAAAAAAATTCAAGGGAAACTTATTTTGATCTCATTTTTTTTTTCTCCAACTACATATCACAATTTTTCTACTTACTTATACTCACGGAGATTTTGACCAAAATATTTAAATTTGGTATATGTTAAAAAAGTGTTTTTTTTAAGAAGCTAAATTTAAAAAGTGCGTTAACAATACAAGTCTTGCTAACGAGTGTCATAAAAATACTATTTAAAGATTCAAAATTAAAAAAACATTTAATGAACAAAAAAACAATACTTCAATTTCTATTAAATACATAAATTTCCTTAAAAAAAATATTATTCAATGTTGTTTTTTTTTTAAGGAAGGATATTCAATGTTGTTAAAGCGTGCCTTTGTTTTATAAAATAACCACATTTTCATTAAAAAAAAATCATTTAAGGTCTTTAAAAAGTGCTTCTAGGACATTCGTTATCTTTTTCTTAATAATAATATGGTAGATTACCAGATGAGTGTTAAGAACTCTTATTTTTTTTTTTAAGGAAAGAATTCTTTTTCTAACATTCACTTTTTTATTAGATAAAATTATTATGTATCTCACTTTAAAAATTGATCTCACAAAAAGTAATGAGACCTACAATTATTTCACTCAATAAAAGATAGAAAGAGAGAGTTCTTGATACTCTCATCCCATTATATGAGAAAATTTAATTTTTAAGTTTATTCAATAAATAATATATTAAATCTTTAATATGAAACAAATACATTATTTATTAAATAAAATTAAAATTAATTTTTCTTTTATAATAATAACGACCGGAGTAACTCCTTTTGATTTTTGAATTCAACAACAACATAAAATGGCTTCTTAAAAAACAACTTAAAACGAATATGATAGGTTCCTGCTAGTGCTATCATCATGGCGCACAAATATACTTGGTATAATTTCTGAAAATACAGTTAATATCGTTTTCTAGCCGGCTAATGCAACAAGTCAACGAATAATCATTACAAAAAGAATCAAAGTGGCCATTGTTAATTATTTAACACCAAAAAAAGGATATGCATTAGGAGGAAGGCAGGAAAGGTGCACTCATCATACTGACGTAACTAAATACTTCATCTCATATACTAATTTTTATGAGAGCTGAAACCAATAAAATTAAAGAGTAAATATAGTACTATTGATATTATTGTGTATGTCACCTAAAATATCTTCTTTTAAAAAGCATGGACTCACATAGCTTCAATTGTATTGGTTTCAAATCTCGATATGCTTAAATGGTGTAGCATATCCTGCCAATTAAATCAACTAGTCTTGCTATAAAAAAAAAATATCAAGCCTTCAAAAAATATATCTCAAATCAACTAGCTAGGCAGTGCGTTATCTTGGATTTTAATTTGGATTTTGGATGATATTTCCATCAGAAACATAAGTATCTTACTTGTTTGCTTCCCTTAAAAAAAAATAAAAATTCTTCACAAGACATTGCTTTTGCATATAAAATAAATAAATAAATTGTGATTACCACTTTAATTAAAGTAATGTATATACTAGTATATAGCATAAAAAATATCTTTTTATGTTTAAAAACAGCATTGGAAAAGTATAACTTTTCCTCAAACTCATCGTAAGAAAAATCTTTGTGACATGATTATTTGACAAGATTCATAGTACGCGACCCTTCCTCAAAACATGCTTTCTTATTTATTGATTTTTGCAATTATTGACACTATAAACAAGAAACGTGAGTTTTATGTCTTATTGTCCATTTCACTTGAACTTTGAACGAGTTTGATGTCTTTCCGACCATATACTAATCACTAAACTTGAAAGAGAATTGGTTGACCAAAATAACATTCGTCTAACCTTCCATTAGCGGGAGGAACGCGTTTAATCTCTAATCATCTATGTGATGCCGATTTCTACAAACAAGATAATCATTTTAGACGTATAACATAAGATTTATGCTACCTTCGCAACTGCATGCAAATCGATGCATGTATCTAAATGGGGAGGGTTTTGTCAATGAAAACACATGAATTAACGAAGGAAAAATTCCCTTCTAATGGTGTAACAACAGTAACTATATAACAAGAAAGAATTAGAGACAATGGCCTTTTCTCTGTTTTGTTGTGTAATGGATGATTCCATTGATTAGTCGTGTTTCCTACCTCCACTAAAATTACCCTGCAAGAAGTTTCATTAATTATATTCCAAAGAGCACAAACCATGCGTGTTAAATTTCTACATTCAAGGGCTACCACCAATAGCGAACTTTCAATATAATCCAAGTTTTTTAAATTTCTGTTTTGCCATCAAACTTTAAGTGTTAAAATACAATTTGCTCTCTACCCAATTGCATCTTTTTAAAGCTTTGCAAGGACTAAATTAACTCGTTTAATTTTAAATTTTCTCAACTGGACCACCACTGGCCTAGCTACGATGATGACACAGTGCCAAACCATCTATTTGTAAAAAATTTAAATCTTTATAGATGTTGAGATAGGTAGTGATAACGACGCTTTTGATGTATCAAGTGGTCTTCAATTCCAAATGTTTGCAAACAAAAACGTAAAAAACAGAAAGCAACATTTGTGAAGGGCATTTGCTACATGCAATGCAACATAATAATACACACCACACACACAAATCACATGCAAGAAGAGCCATTCATTATCACCAAAGAAGATAAAGAGAGGGTATTGCTTTTTTAAATTTATTTATTTAATTTAAAACGAGGTTTCTAATTGTACTAATATAAAGAATACAAAAAGTATGCTAATTCATAAATATACTTAAGTGTATGTTTGCTTTGGCGTTTGACAAACCTTTCGTACGTTACAGACCAACCCCAACGTAAAAAAAAACAGAAGCCAAGAATCTTAACCTCTCTCTAGATGCAGTATGGTTGAGTTGTACCCCTAAATCACTCAAATTAGCAGCATTGCTTTATGCATTAAATGGACACTTTATTCAACGTGTGGTCCGAAACACTAATGGAATAAAAATAGCACATTAAAAAAAATCTAGTTCTGCATGAGCATAACCCATAAAAATCATGTAACGACATGCAAAATAGATGATGATAATTTCTGAACGTTTACCCTGCAAGACAGATTTTTGTTGGAGATAATGATCTTGACCAATAAAGGATGATAATTTCTTAAATACCATTTTCTATATATCTATCCATAGCTCAATTTTAATGTGTGTGACTGAATAAAATGTTCAAATTACTGCCTCTACACAAGAGCTCGATTATAATTAACATCACATTCTCCCTTCCCGCAATACCATGATTCTAACTACACGATATAAAAAACAATCAAATTTAACTTACGATTTTTAGCATTATTGATCCCGTGCCTCTAGTTTTAATAACTACAGTTGAGAAATTGGGCTACATATATTTGCTGAGTACATATGATTGACGTGTTGGGACTTTGCGACATAAGCAACAACGTTATGATTCTCATTTATCAATTTTTAGTAGATACATGAACATCATTTTCACAAAACAACATGCTCAATTGAATTGTCAATTGCCCATAGTCCATAATATGGTGCAAAACAGAGGACGGAACTTTTCAGACAACTCCAGTTTTTGCCAACCTTAATCAAACATGTTTTGATGTGACAGTGTAGGAAGTGAATATTTTAATTCCATTTTAAGTGTTGTGTTTTCTAAGCATAAGTTTTTTAAAATTTTGGACTTATTTTGTCTTAGGAGTATAACACCCAACTCTTTCTTATGGGTAAGAACTCTCCCTTTTTTTAAATGCATAATGTTTTTTTTCCTTCTAATCAACCCACAATAATTAAGATTTTTTACCCGATGTATTCTCAAGGCTTAAATTTTTTGGATCCGCTACGAAATTTATCCTTAAAGAATATTTTTTTCTTTTTATCAAAGCTTTTTTTTTTTTGATACAATCTTTTTATCAAAGCTTTACTACCTCCTAAATCGATGATTCGGATTATCAAAAACTCTAATAATTTTGTTTAAGGAGAGTTTCGTTGTCAAATCTTTCAACTTTCAACGCATTTTGATAGATAAACATATGTTTTTGTTAATTAATGAAATTAATTTATGTATACAAAAGCTTCAAAAGGCTAACAAATACAAGTTGCCCTTTCTAGAGATCAAACTCAATACTACTCCTACTTCTGTAAAAATGTATCCCTTTAGGAAAGACGAATTAGGGACCAGGTAGTCAATGTGGCATAGGATTTAGTCAACACAACAAAATCTTTGTAGTGCACACAACACAAGTAGTCAACCACTTGAGCTTTTAAGGGCCCCACACCATCCGACATGTTCTTATTATGACAGTGATACATTCCGGCCATAACCCACTTACTCTCCCTACAATACAACCGCCCAAGATAGTGAGTAATTGACTTCAACTTACCTTACAACTTACCTTACTTGATTCACTTCACAACCAATCCACACTTCAAAAAAAGACAAAATTAGGTTTTTTAGTAATATTTGAAACACCATAAGGGTATTTTCCCTAACCACTTAGTTTATATATTGCCCAAAACATTGTTCATTCACTCACAATCACATCATTCAAGGAATTGTTTATGTCTACCAAATAAACTAACTATAGCATCTTTTAATTTCTATCAAGCAAACCCACTAAAGAAAAAAAAAACATGGGAAATTGTTTGGTGCTGCAACAAATTAATGTGGTGAAGATCATGAAAACAAATGGAAAAATTCTTGAATACAAAACACAAACACCTATCAAAGTTGAAGATGTTTTGCCCTCTCTACCATCATCATCATCACCAAAAGAGCGCAAGAAGGTGAGGTTTGCAGATCCAGAAGTTCAAGATGTACAGAAAAGTAGTGCAGTTAGGATTAAGCTTGTTATTAGTAAGCAAAAGTTGCAAGAGATGCTGGATAATGGAGGGATTTCAGTGGAAAAGATGCTATCACTTGTTCATGGTGAAAATGGAATGGATGGTGAAGATTTGTGTAAAAAAAGTGATGATGCCTGTGTAGGGTGGAAACCAGTATTGCAAAGCATACCTGAAGTAATCTAGCAATAGAGTTTAAGTTCTAATACTGTTTTAGCTTTCTTATACTGCTTAATTAGGCCTTAGAGTTTTTCTTTTTTAAACATGTCCTATAAAGTAGTGTTATATGTACTATAAATAGAGGATAAGAAAATAATCTTCACTCTTCAACTTCAGCAAATTCTCCGTTAATCACTAGTTAGGCAAAAAATACTCCGATCACACTGAATTTTGAAAGCACTATCCTTACATATATATGTCTTCTTCAACTCCTTCTTTTTGCTCGTATTCTTCAATGTTCTCAAATACCTCTACAAAACTTTTTTTCCCCATTAGTTTATCCAATATATTATAAGATTTTCTATCAAAGCATTTAAATAGCTAGCTAACACAAAAAAAAAAAAATCCACAGTGCTCTTTGTTGAAGATGATTCTTAGAACATTTCGGGTAGCTAATGGATTATTTAAGATGTTAAACATCTCCTTGACATGGTTCTGATATAGGATTGCTAACAATGCAACGATTGTGTTCACTATCCTCCGATTTATCGTTTCTTTACTCTTCCGTTACTAGCTAGGTATTGTTCTAATGTGACACTTAGTTCAATTTGTTGAGCCATTCATTTAATTCAATTTTAAAAAATAGATTGGAACAATATAGGGTTGTCAAGTCAAAAGTCTTCATTAAATATTCTAAAAGTAATTTAGACATGATTAACAAAAAAAATTCTCTGAAAAATATTTATCACATTCTATATTAAATATTTCTAAAATAACTAAAATATTGATTTATAACAAAACAATTTAATGTTTTCCTAGATCTGTTTCTTAGTTTTTCCATTTTACATACCCTAACAAACACAATTTTAATTGGAGGCCTGAACTATAACAAAAATATTTATCATATTCTATATTAAATATTTACACACTCACAAAAATAATTTAGATCCTTCTTTTTTCAATTATTGCATTAATGTTGTTTATTTCGAACTAATAAATATCAACTAAAATTTACACATTACTTGATAGCGAGGTATTAAGTGTTGAATTAATTGTTAATTGAGTTAGAACATACATATTAATATTGTTTTGATTGAAATACACGAGCTTCTGGATTTAACGATTATGTCATTGATTGAATTTGTAGGGAGAATAGACAACTAAACCATACAACACAAAAATAATGTTGAACCTATGCGACGAAATCATAGAAAAAATATTTAATAAAAAGACTTAAATATGCATTTCATCCTTGTAATTAGGGGTCGTTTGAAATTTCATCCCCGAGCTTACTAATCCTCCCATTTTGCCCCTGCAATTATTAATCATTTGAAAAATGGTCCTAATTACATCTGATTAGTAATTTCAGGGACGAAAATTCAAATGACTTATATTTGCAGGGACGAAAGAATTATTTAAGCCAACCACCTCGCCCAATCATCACTTGCCACATGGACACCACGTCGCTAATGACAGTCTACCTCAACAAAAATACTTAATTAGGACCAAAAGTCAAATGATTAATATTTGCAAGGGTAAAATGGGAGGATTAGTAAACTCATGGATGAAATTTCAAACGATCCCTAATTACAGGGATGAAATACATATTTAAGCCTAATAAAAATCATATTTACTTAGAAATTGTTTGTTTAAATGAAAATAGGGAGGAAAAAATGGATAATTTCGAAGGGAAAAAGGACATAAACCACTCTCGTAGATTTCATGTTGTAAAACGAATACCAAATCTTTAGTCGTCCAATTTTAAATGGATGGTTGAAATTTTTATATTTGATTTTTGGACTGTCTAATCTCAAATCAACGATCTAAATCGTCAAATGCATGAAATGTCTATCCCAGGAAATCCCGATCCATGGACAAGAAAATAAGAAACAGCGAAGTATGCTTTCTGATTTAATAATATGTTTTCTCCGTATTCAAGCCAAATATGCTCTCAGTTAAGTAAGCTCGGTTGAAGAGTTAGCGTCCACGACAAATGATCTTCTTGTTGTAACATGGTCAAATACGGACAATACAGACAACAACAAAGGATATGATAGAGAAAAATGGTTAATCAAGCTAACCATGAGATGGAGGAACCGTGGCAAACAATTGTGGGGGTGGGGGAAAAGGTTAACCAAGAGGTCCAGGAGGAGGAACAATGGCAAACATATGTGCGGCTGGGGACTGGGGGGTTTTCCTTCTCTTTCTCATGATATTTCCAGTCTTAGACCTTTTAACATAGTCAAGTAGAAGGAGCAGAAGTCGTGTGCAATGATGAGAAAGAGTGTGGGAAACAGGTAACCTTCAGGAGGGTTATACAGGACGACGTAAGTTAACTCCAACATAAACAAGATCTTAAATCCAGCTATAAAAATCTCAAAGAAATTTTTAACTTCATCACTTTAGAAGTAAATTTCATGTTGGCTTTAATTGTGGCAACTGATAATTGCCCCAATAACAAAGATGTTAACAACACGTATTTTTAACAATCATATTAAACGATCACGGATGAGAAGTGCTTTTTTCTCATAAAAGGGTTGGTTGTTGAGGAGGTGAGATATTTGATGGGATATAATGATATGATGAAATGAATTTCTCTCATTGTACTCACTATTTAAAGCTAACATATGTGTGTGAAAGTGTGTATTAAATCTTCTCTACGGTAATAATTGTCAGGTTAGTGTGATATCATGTGATTGTTGATGATGAATGAATCAAATTTAATTAACGTGTGTGATGACAAATTTCAAGAATTTTGTTGGTAAGGAAGGAAAGTGATTTCCATAACTCCAAATATTTACGGGCTCCATTTTTATTCCATCACTATTCTTATCCTAATCATCAAATTCTCAAATTTGATTAGTATTGTATTTGCTTGCTTGCATATATGACGTGGATAATAAGACACTTTGTAAGAATGTATCATTTATGGGGGTATACTACAACTTCACGTGGATAAACAATTCATCAAATGCACATAATATAATATTTTATTAATAAATCATTGAAGTCATAGATTTCGTTTGGTAACGTAATGAAAGGAAGTGATGTCAAGATTTGTCGGGTCCAGTTGCAAGTGGTATGACAAAATCAAGATAAATACTTACTTAGTTACAAGACCAAATGTATAGTGTTTACGCGCACATACAATGACACACTTGTCCCTAAATTGTTAAATTAATGTTATTTTTTATTATTAGAATCCAACTCCAAAAATATGCCATATCTAAATGAATGGGGATGTCCGATATTAACGAACGCAACTCACATTGTTATGTGTCGTGTTCTTCATTATCTTCCTCTGCTCTCAGATTTCTACAATGTTATAGAAATGAAACTTCTCAATATTCAAACCTTGTTAGTTTCTTTCAAAATTTTCGAGTTTGTAGTGTGATTTTGATTTCTTACATTTTTTTATCATTATTGTAGATTTCATATTCAAGTATGGTATGTTTTTATAAACAAGAAATTGGTGTTTCTATAAACACGATTTTGAGATGTTTCTATATTTATTTTCAATATCTAGGAACACATGGATAGAAAAAAAAAACACACACACACACACACATATATATACATACATATATATTTGAAATATAAACAAGAAATTGGTGTTTCCATAAACACGAGTTTCAACTATTTCTATATTTATTTGCAATATCTACGTGTTTTGATGAATATTTAGGTTAAAGTTAAATGTATTTGAAATTAAATTTTTGATGAATTGACTTAAATTAAAATCCAGAAGTTTAAATTGAAATTACGGCAAATTAAAATCGAAATTCTTCTAAAAGTTAAAAGAATTATATTTAATACATGAAAAATGAATAAAATGTGTATTATGTGCAAAATATATCAGTGATTCGTATTCGTAATTGAATGTGTTGTTTGTGATTGAAATGCATGACTTCACGAGTAATATTTAATACATGAATGAGGGATATATATATATATATATATATATATATATTAAGTTGATCAAAAGACTTACACCAAATTCAGACCATTAGATTAAGTTGATCTAATGGTTAACAATCGTCCAAAATAAAATTCGGTAAGACAAACACACTATATCTTTCGTTCCTTCTCCAGTGGGATGAATCTATGCCTGTTTTGAAACACCTGGAAACAAGCATAATTATTCATATCCAATCCCACCTCTACTTTGAATCTAAGTCATCGTTAATCCAAAGCTTTAAGCATAACACATGGACTCTCCCCTCTTTCAATTAGGTTTATTATATTTTTGTACAAAGTGTGTAAAAGTAAATAGATTTTATTTTTGTGTAATACATCAAAGTCGAAGTGCATAAGATGATCGACGATTCCGATGGTGGTAATCAAAACACAAAGATGCACATGAGTGATTGGTTAAGGTTATGGAATATTAAAACTATAAGCAATGGAAAAAGCAATGTTCCGTCAATTGAAAATTTGAATAATAAGGTTATGGATCAAATTTGCAACTATGTCAATGGTATAATAAACTGTCTCAAGTGAAGGAAAGAAAACATCTGATCATGTTCCCTGGTGTCAACGGATCCTGACTATATATATATATATATATATATATATATATATATATATATATATATATATATATATATATATATATATATATATAT
>Ga0099826_10000394_pt1 | contig 20472 bp, 11 predicted proteins | sample Mtrugardesep15_FD_76830 | JGI IMG/M metagenome (GOLD analysis project Ga0099826, IMG submission 76830) | Root nodule microbial communities of legume samples collected from California, USA - M. trunc garden sep15 | ecosystem: Host-associated > Plants > Roots > Nodule | place: USA: California... | reverse complement strand
TCTGGATGGACCATGGTCGGCAAACAGAGGATGGTGCGTCACTTGCCAGAGCGGGTTCTGAGACAGTAAGGATATGTTCAGACTGTTCCCCGATCTTCTACTACGATTATGCCTCTTTCCCCAGCAGATGTGGTTGCTGCCTTCTTGGAGTTTGCTTTCCATGTCGTTTCCCAGTAGCATAGGGGTCACCAGGTCCTGGACGATGAGCCTTGGAGGCATTCTGATAGGTACATCAGGTGGTTCTACCGTGTATCCCATCCTATCATCGTCAACCCTCCTCCAGAGCTTTAGATTACAGTGCCGAGACCTGTCTACCACGATGTTCTTGTTGACCAGGACAGGGGAAGACATCCTCCTGATCCTAGGCAGGTCCTTAGCACCATGCGAGACAGAGTGGAGCATGCGCTTCAGATTCCATAGGTGGTTTCAAATCCACTCTTTCTCAGCATTTTGGAAGGCCTCCGTTCCGATTATATCGTGTTTGACCAGCAGCCGGTTCCGAGGAGGAGGTTGAGGAGTCTGCAAGAGTAGTGTCTTATTTTTAGGACTTGTTTGTATATTCGTAGTATTTTATTGACATTTTGTTGGATTTGTATGTAATCCATTTACATTTGCGCTGGTGCGTCTATTTTATGACATTTGCGTTAATTTCGTTAAAATTGTGCTTCTAAATTATGATTAAATGAATGCATGTTCTGTAAATTACGAGTTTTGGTTGAATGAATATATGAGTTTTGCAAAACAGGGAACAAGGCATAGACAGCTGCAACTGTCTGTCTATTCTGGTGCCAGCGTGACTTAACTCACGCTAGTACAAAAGGCAGCATGAGTTGCTGATTTTTTTTAAATTAACACTAGCGTGACTTAACTCAGTTTAAGTTTACACTAACATAACTTAAATCACGTAGGGGTATTTTAATCTTTTCACTTAGGAATGAGCAAATCCATTTGAGTAAATAGCATGATTCATCCTATAGTATACTTTACTTTATGTTTGTAAGAAAATCAAAGTGAACCCGAAGCTAAGTTCAACCAAGCACGTGCCGACATGTTTCATATATTCATGTATGTTGTTTGTCATTGACTTGAACTAAATGCCCACATTTTCATGAAGGAGAAGGAGATTGCATTTTGACGCCCTTTTCACTTCTTTTCTTCTACGTACATGCAATTCCCGACATTCTTTGCCTTTTTCTCCTCTTCCATACCGATCATTTGACAATTTCAATGCTTTCATTGGACAAATTTTCATAACAAATCTTAAAGGAACTTCTCACTTGTGTATGATTAAGGCGGAAATACCAGATGACACTGACCGATTTAATATTGATATATAAATTAATTCAACTCTTTTCTCCTGCTTTAATCTTTTTATGTTTAAAAAATTGTATTGTCACGTGTCACAATTAAATTGACCAATGTCACGTGACATTATGTCACACAAGTGCAATCCATTTTAGAGAGTTTTTTTTACGTGAATGGTAAACTTTTTAATAAAAAATTGTATAATCGATGCATTGATAATTAAAACATTCGACTTTGTTGTGAAATAATTTTTTATTTTAAAATCCTCAAAGAGTGTCTCGACAACACTCATTAACAAGAGCATCAAGTCGATCTTTATTCCACTTGATTTGGCTTCAGTGTGTTTGGGTTTTATGGAATGAACGAAATGACAGATTGTTCCGTGGCCGTAATTACTCTCTACCACAGTTGTTAGATAAAGTAAAATCAAATTCTCTGAGGTGGTTGAAAGCTAATAATGTGATTTTTAGTTTTGGTACTCACACTTGGTGGTCGAGCCCGCTTGTTTGTATGGGTATCGACTGACTTTGCTTGTAATTTGACTAGACGATGATCTTTTTGTGATTGTTTTGGCACGCCTTGTGCTATAACAATTACGTTCTTCTTGGTAATATATATCATTTTAGTTTCTTCAAAAAAAAACAAGAGCATCAAGTCTTTTACTTAATAATGACTTCAATCTATCAAGAACCCCAATTGAAAGAAGAAGAAAAATAGGTACATATCAGTTACCGACAACTATATAAAGACTCTTTTTTCATCCGTAGCTAACGGGTTTTGCTATCAAAATAAGAAATCTCACCATCTCAAATTCATCTAATTTTTGGTTTTTTCAATTTTTTTCTTTTTAAGTTGGTGCTCACGTCATATATTATATCAGGCTCAATTTTTTCCTTTCTAAATACACATATTAAAGTACATATAAGTGGACTTATTTAACGAGTCTTTTTAAATTACTACCATAAATTATTGAATCCTCGATAATAAATGATGAGTCTTATTGTATACATGAAACTCATTTAATGACTTTTTTAACTTACTATCATTGTAGATCGTATGAGCATTGAGTTGCATGATATATTAGAGAATTTCTCAAAGCAAGACCGTTCTTAAGCCAAAAATGCAACCAATAAAGGGGAAAAATAAACTTAACAATGTGAAGTTGACTAGAAAGAGAAGGAAAAACTGAAATTGAGATCAACAAACGGTCACAAACTCAAGATCATAATTAAAAAAGTGAATAAAATCATATCCACTTACTCACAAATTAAAATCAAAAATCATTTTCACTTAGCTCAAATCCTTGATTGAAAACTTTACAATACATTGAATATTGGCTAAAAAGAACACCACTAATTAGCCGTCGATAATGGAGCTCACGCATGAACAGGGTCTTGCATGCTTTCTCATATTCCATTAAGATCTTGGTGGGTCGTTTCTTTTCTTTATTTATTTAAGCTACAAAATCCCTTTCAAACTCGTGCAGTGCCGTTGTACACATTGGAAACTAAATATATATGTGCCCTTCGGGAGTATTGGCTTAATCTATAATATCCTACAAAAATTTGGATTACAACTTACTTGGCAGAGTCAAATGAAGGGATGTTAAAATTCCACAAAGCTCATCGACAAGTTTTTAAATGAAATTAATTTTTTTAATCGTCAACTTTATAACCACATGACATGATTTCCATTTCTAGTGACGATTAGTTTAAACTTTCAATTAAATGTTAAAAAAACATATACATTGTCGTGATAAACATGAAAGTTAATCTAGATAGTGATACAGTAAGATGTCATCAGCTAGATGCTTATAAATTGAGAGTGTGTGCGCAGCATAGGATGTACCATCAAGCAAAAAACCATAGCCTGCGTATCTTAGCTGAAAAACAAAAAATGAGGTCATTTATGCTTGTAATAATTTCAAGCCTATTGCTCAAACAAATGAGCATTATTCTTGCAGACGTTGGTACTGCTTCTTCTTATGGTCCTCCATATATACGTGAGTAAACCATTTATTCATTCAATATTTCTTACTCCTACGTATATATGATATATCATATCATAGAACAAATTTTTTTCCACGTTAGATATCAACACCTCTCTTTTGTACGTGAATATAATTGATTTTGATATTTTTGAAAGTTTTCCGGTATACATACGTAGTGCCAACAACATTTAATTTAAAACTTCTTTTTTAACATTTTGTCTCTTATTTTATGAAATTCTTGTGAGTCCCATTTTTAAAATTTTTGAACCACATTAATTTCACATAATAATATTGATTTGTTAAAACTAAAATATCAAAGCGAGTATTGTTAGCAATTCTCTTTCGAGTATAATTGATTATCTATATGTTATATTTAGCAAACATAATAACAATGTTTGATTGTGCAGCTACAGCTTGTGATGGGAATAGGAGACAGCAGTTTCCACCAGGAAATATATTTGTGGCAGTGAATGAAGGGTTGTGGGATAATGGGGCAGCATGTGGAAGGAGATACAGAGTAAGGTGTGTGAGTGGAATAAATAAGCCATGCAAAGGTGGTAGTAGTATTGATGTTAAAGTTGTTGATTCAATTACTTGTACAAAATCCTCATGCCCCCACACTTTCCACATGTCAACTGAAGCATTTGCAGCTATCTCACGCTTCCCTAATGCAAATATCAATGTTGAATACATTCAGTAAGTTTATACATATATTAACTATTAATTCATTTATCATTTTTTACGATTTCCAACCTCATTGTCTAATTAATCCAATGTTGTTCATACAGGATATGATCGATATGATATTCCATGCAGAGGTCATTGCTGAATTTTGTAGAAATTACTGCAAAGCAAATTAATGTGTAACACAAATATATGGGAATGATTGAATACACGATATATAAATATAGAGCTACTAGTATATACAATGTTGTCGTTTAATAGTGAGCAAGATTTTGCTTCTCTTAATAGAAACTAGTGTTCATCTAATAAAAGTGTATAACATCCATGCATTGTCTATGGCAAATTAGCAAAATCGTTACAATATATTTTTTATTAAAGTCGTTACAATATTTGAAAATGGAATTGAACAAGGAACAAGAATCTAAAACTGACGAACCAATTAAGTGTACATTTTGATGAATATATTGAACTAATTAACATCAAATTGCATATGATGTTCCCTTTTTATTAAAAAAAAAAAAACAGACTCGGTATTTAGCTAAAGACAAGCTTTGAATGGACCAACCCAACACAAGAATTGTTGGCACTTATGGAATTCAATCCCGATGTCGGAGATGATTACGCTCTTAAGTTTCAACCCGTGACGATTAGGTCAACCCTAAGTAAGTTTAGTTGCATATAACGTTTTGTTTCAAGGACTGCTTCCACAAAAAACCTCTAGTGCTTTGAATGAATTAAATTGCAATCCTTAATTGTGGTGCAATTTGCAAACTGTTTGATCATAAGCAAAGTTTATGTAATTTGCGATCCCTTCACGCACACCATCAAAGATCATTACATTGGAAGCCAGATTTGATCATTGCCAGTTGCCAGATTTGATTCGTTGAAGCTTTACGAGGAAAAAAAGAAGATTAATCTAGATAATGAATTTTGACCATGAATTAATCTATGAGTGGTCACACACGATAAGGCTTAAACCTCTCCACTCAATCAACCCCATTTTTAGAAAGGTTTCGACCAATTATAAATTCACTATGATGAGAACCGAGTGGATGGATATTAATTACTTAATGTAAACTTCAGTTCAACATGCAGTAATATGGTGTATGGATACATATCACATCATACATCCACCACTAATTTGATCATCTAGCAGGCATAATCAATTGAGAATATTTATATATTAAGAACGCCAATTAGCACACGAGGAGAAAGTGGTTGGGGAACTCATCAACTTAGAAGGGCTGCCATACTGCTTATTAGTACATCTTATAATTATTATAATATATAGTTATAGTTATATTATGTGGTTAGAGGCACGTGTTGATAGTTATTAAGTCGTGCAAGAATTTAATTAATTAACCAAAATGGATTAACCTCATATAATATAAAAATTTAAAGTCTTGTCACCTTAGTTTAGTTCAATTGGTATGGACAATATATAATATATGTAAGGTTTAAGGTTTGAACCTCGGCCATCACAAAAAAATAATATAAAAATTTAGAATTTAACTCTTCAAATGGCCAAGAGGTACTAGTATATTTTAGAGCATCCACAATCGTGGAGAGAGGGGTGGCTATTAATAGGACTCGGAGGACTCTATTGTAAATGGTCTTTCAACTCATATTTTAACAACTTTATAGTGTTTTATTTTATTAAAGTTTTAAGTGTTAATTTTTCAACCAACACTTCTCCTTTTACGAGGTACTCCCTCCGTCTTAAAATAATAGTGTGCATAGTTTTTAAGGAAATCATTAATTGTGTTGATTTTAAAGGTAACCATTTACTAATATACTTTTATTAATTGTAGTTAGTGAAGTAGTTAAGTTGGATGGAATTCAATAAATAAAGTTATAATAGTAAGAGAAAAAAATAATGTTACATTGATATTTTAAAGTGATAATTATTTTAAAATAGAGAAAAATGTTAAAGAGACAATTATTTTGAGAAAGAGGAAATATATTATTTTGACAAATCAAATAAAAAATGTTCACGCAATAATAATTCTCTAAAGGGTTAAATATTTTTCTTTCTCCATATAAATATACCAATTTTTTTGTCTAGCTTTCATATTTTTTAATGAGATTATTCAGAAAATGGTAGAATATTATGATAATCTCTCTGAAAATAGATTTTTTTAAACAAAATATGAATTTTTATGTCTTCATCCCATGATGTTGGTTCTAGTAGTTCTCGCTTCAGTTGGTGTGTTACGGCTACAAAATATTTTTGATATTTGAAAGTTGATAGCTTGCCCAGATGCAGCTTCAAATGAGGCTAGAGTATTCTTCACGACATTTGCTTCACTAGTGGAGCCTTTGAAGAAGAGAAAGCAATCGTCAGCAAAGAGGAGATGGAGAGATAATCAACTCATTTGTAAAAATTCTAACATTTGTGTAAATCTCCTTGTCTCTTTGCTTTCTTGATCAGAGCTGACAATCCTTCCACACAAGGAATGAACAAGTATGGTGAGTGATTCACCTTGACGAAGACCTCTGCCTAGGACAATAGGTCATATCGTACCACCGTTGACAAGCAATGACTAATCAACGGTTTCCACACATAGCATGATCCATTTAACTCATCGCTCCAAAAAAACCCATCTTGATCATGATATCTCAAAGGTAATCCTAATCAATGCGATCATATGCTTTGCTAATATCTAACTTGAGAGTGACACATAATTTTTCCCTTTGGTCTTGGTCTTCATATAGCGGACAATTTCAATGGTTGTCATAACATTATCAAGAATAGATCTTTCGGAAACAAACGTTGACTGATTATCTAACATGCATTTGTCAAGAACGATTTTCAAGCAGTTTGTGAGAACTTTGGCCATCACTTTGTACAATACATTGCACGGTGCAATAGGGTGCCGATTTCACATAGACTCTTGTGTGCCCCCTTTTGAAATGAGAGTGATGTTGGTAGCATTAAGTCTTGGTGGAAACACACCTTGAGACAACGAGGAGCATCGTGCTTGATAGATTTTTGCTTCACACATGTCTCGAAGTCGATTATTGTAAAACAGATAGAGTAATAATATTACACTCGTCTCTAAATATAGGGTTTGTTTAGCACTTTTTTTTTGTACTTTTTATTCGTCTTCTCAGCTTAATTAAACACTTCTTAGCCAAAATATGCCTACTCATTTTAACTTTTTCCGTAAAAGTCACAAATATAGTGATGGGCAAGATAAATAAGGTTTGTAATTTTCAAATGAATGAAGTTATTTATGGCAGCAAAAGTCATTTGAAAACTCTCACTGTAGATTTATATGCTACGTAAATCTATTGAGCATTACGAGAAAAGTCAAAGCCCGCGGCGCAAGCTTAGGCTTTCAAAAAGCATCACAAGAAAATAAATAAGCCAAGTGAATGGTTGTTAGTTGCTACCCAACAAGATGCAGGAAATGCATATGAGAAATGTGAGGAAAACTGTCTTTTTAACATTTTTTTTAGTACGAGAGTATGTGTTAGAAAAAATATTAAAAAGAGAGGGTCCATAATCCTTCTAACAATTTGAATGTAAATAATCAAGTTAAAATATGACACAAGTATTTTATTTTATTTTTTGCTTTGGAAAGATATGACACTGGTGTTATTAATTTGTTGAACTAAATAGGATTCTATGATTTGCTGAGTAACCAAAATTATTTAAAAGGAATAGAATAGACTAACAAAAACATCATCATGAGTTTTTGTAAAAAGAAAATTACATGATGGGGTAGTTCACTAACTAATCACTTATAGTACCTAATAATAGAGCTACCACCTCCTACTTATGGTCATGGTTTATTACTCACACTTTAAAAAAATCAACACCTTACTACAAACAGAGTGTACTGCATAACATGCTAGAAGAACAGGTACAATTATATATGGGTACGGCTGAAATGAATTCATTGATGGGTCTTACTTACCCTTCGTAGGTACATATTCACAGTCAGAATTGTGCTTTCTTCTAGAGAAGGTGTTACCTTGTTCGGCAAGATAGTTAATAATACTCAACAGCCAACCAAGCGTAGGTTAGTTACCTTTTCCCCTCAACTAAGATCGTGAATTAAGGCACAGAGTATTGAAAAGAAAAGGAAAAAAAAATACTTACATGAAGTCGTATTTAGAACACTTGTTAAAGAATTTAAAAAATAAAAATTTGTATTAAAAAATACTTTTTTAATTTTTTTTTTTGAAACATTGATTTGATTACACATGCTTTAAGATACATATTATTGTTTAGTTATATTTGATTCCTTAATAAATTTCTTTACAACATTTAAAAAATTAGAAAAAGCGATGTCATTCACTTTGTATATATGTTTGTTTGGTAAAAACAAGTAGGCATAGTACAAAAACCTATCATATTATCAGCACCATGTCCAATGGTATTTGCACGAGTGGTGTCTTGAAAAACTACTCAAATCTTACATTAGGTGCTTTACATCGAATAGTGTGCATATGTGTTTTTGTTTCATTAAACGCCACTTCAAACAGACACTAAATTGTCATGATTTCAAGAAGCTACAAAACGGAGTTTCAACCTTAACCCAGAAATCTCATTGCAGTTTTGTGAAAACGCTAAAATCTCACCCCATAGCCAATGCTAAAATAAATTAATCCTACGATCACTATTATAAACAAAAATTTGAGTGTGTTTTTTTACCATTCTTTATCGACAAATATATTTTGGTAAATTTAACTTTTGAGGAGGAGTATATAATATCTAAAAAAATAATTGCACTTAATTAAGTTTCTTAGTCACTGCAAAAATTAGTTTTTTTTCATGTTAATTTGTATCCTAAAAACACACGTTAAGAGATAAAAATTGAACTAAATACCAGTAATATGTTTTGTATTGAAAATGTAAATTTTAAAACACATGATTCCCAAAGTTATATATCACATTTAACTTCTTAATTTATATGTTTTGGACATGAGTTAGCATTTTTGTTTCTTATATTATAGTGAAGAGAGGAAGGCCTTAGAATAGTAAATATCTCCTCATCTTACATGTCGATACAAACAAAACTATGCCTGCTACCAGCTGCAACTCAAATTAATAGAGACAAAAAATATGAATACTTTCAAATAACACGTGTTGATCAGATGGTTAAAACAAGTGGTACCACTCTATTTTAAAATTGCCGGTTGCTGCAGATTCACACACACAGGAAGGACAAAACTACAAGTGTGATCGCCTTCAAATTATACTGCCATCCGTGGTTTAATTTCCAAACGGATGATAAGTTGTATGGACAATAAAGACAGAACAAACTTTTCTAGATCACACAGCATGAATAGAGAGACTATTATAAGATATGTAATAGTTCTGAGTTCAATCACCATTTTGTCGGACAATCTATTGAGTAGATTTGCAACTAGAAAGGGAACAGATGTTATTTGAGAAGGAAATGTTAGTGGACGTGTCATGTTCTCGTCAATTCTGTATTATGATACGGCAGTTGTACTCTTCATAAGAGGAAATAGAATAGTGATAAGATCATAAGAGTAAAGTGTACCCATTAGACAAATGCAGAACAGACCAGGTGCAATTTCATAATAGTCATAACACCAAAATGGTCTGATAATAGCCAAATGACAGCAATGAAATAATTTCATAAGGCCAAGGTTGAGCCAAGAGACTTCTGCACAAGTCACTGGCTTGGATGCAGGTAAAAGAAAAATACATCATTAAGGGTCTAGAATTATGTATGGAACCATATAACATAATGGACTAAGTGATCAATAAGTTAATTTTTCAAACGCTCGGATAAACTGGTGCATGTTTGAGTTGGTGCTAAGTTTGGTGAAATCACAATGCCATCATAATTTTGTTGAATCTCTAAAGTGTAGTTTTTATCCAAATTAAGATGGAACATCATATTTCTATTAAATTTACTGTCAATTCAAATATGCATTCAGGAACATGAGCAGAGTAATTCCGCAACATCTTGGCTAAGAAACCATGTATTCATCAGAGTTAAATCATATCATCCAATTACTATATTATTATTCCTCACTCAATCTTTTTAATCGCTTTTCAATATCATATTATCAAACCAGAATATACAAGTACAGACAGACATAATGTACTGGTATTCTGAATAAATAAGCATTTATACTCAAAATACTGATAGTCCCTACCAACAGCATAACACAAAACTAAGCACTGGAGAAGGAAAGTAAAAAATAATAATCATAAATAAAGGATTTGAGACACTTCACTCTAGTAATAACACATTATTGGCTCTACAAGCATCAAAATGCAAATCTCAAACCCTAATAATACTAGAGGAAAAAACAAAAAAAATACCAAATCTTGGCCATTTTCTCAGAGGATGCAAGTCCCTTGTTTGTTACTCTTCCTCATAATTTATTCTTTTCTGTTTTCTTGGATAATAAGGTAAATGCAATTGAATGAAAATGAAATCAATTCTGCTGATCATTTCTCTTCCCTGATCCATCACCTTCTCTATCCTCAAGCAACCTTCCAGTTTCTTCATCAGCTTGTGTAACCTTCTTCTGTGCTTCTTTAGCCTTAAGTGCCTGCAACTTTGAATGATTATAATAAGCCACGCCCAAGAAAGCAAGACCATACCCAAACAAATTAATGGGTGTAACAGTATCCTTAATCACACTCCATGAAAAAGCAATCAAAAGCCAATCTTTAACAACACCAGCAACATTCATTGTCAAAGCAGATGTTTTCCCAACAAGAAGAAAAACAGCTAGATTCAAAGCAAATGCACACAAAGAATTAGTCCCAAATATCACAAAATCAAAATGAAAACTTGAATTCTCTTTCAAAATTGGATACTCCACAAGGATCCAAGGAACAGACAAGAAAACCAAACAACAAGGTGCAACATAATACAAAGACGTAATTGGATTCAATGAAATCCCTTTGGATGTAAGCAAGATTTGAATCATAACCAATCTGGTGGCTTCGAAAGCAACAGCACCAAGCTGTAAAATAACCCCCCACGTATCAAATCTAGCTTCACCATAAGCAGCAACAGCAACACCCATTGAAATGGAAAGCATGTTAAACATGGTATCATTTTTATAAGATTCTTTTCTGAGACCAACGCCGATGGAATAAACAGCAACAGGCATAAGAGCTTTAAGCATTTGAATGAAGGAAACAGAGAGGTAAATGTAAGCGGAATTCGATAACCAGAGAGAAAGAGAATAGAGTGCTCCGATTGGAACAACGGAAGAGAGATAAACTTCACGAGACATTGAAACGGGTTCAACGAATTTGAAGACACGAACGAGAAGAATAGCTAGGGTTGCACAGAAAGACATGTGGATCATTGTTAGAGAAATTGGGAATGGCCAATTGTACATCTTTTTGTCTAAGATGTATTTGTTGTAAACGATTACAGTGAATGATAAGAAGATCCATATCGCTACGTATGTGTAGGATAATAAGATCTTCTTCATTACACCATCGCTTACAGATCCACCTTTCCCCATTGTTGTTCTTGTTGTTTGTTAAACTCAGAGGAAGAAGAAGAAGAAGAAAGAGTCTCAGATTAGAGAGAGAGTGTTATATAACTGAATAATGTTTTTGCGACTAGTAAGGATAGAGAAACAACCATTCAATTTTGTCAAAAAATTAAATCAAATAATACTTTTTTATTACTATTCAAACTAGTACAGTCATCCCTTAAGGGACACATTTGGCTTTATTTCACATAATTTATTTTTTTGTTCAAGTTATTGGTCAATTTAATTTAAAAGTATGTTATCTTTATCAATTATTGTGTACTATATTGAGTCAAAAAAATAATTGTGTATATAGTATTATTATTATAAATAATTATGATTATTTTTTGCCATAGTTGCTTGATTGAATAATGTTTTTTTAAAGAAAAAATGCTAGGACCTCGAAAAAAAAGAAAAATATTATTTTTAGATTGATAGTTAAATGTGGAATTTGAACTTTGTCTTTTATGACTCTCACCGATCAAGTCACTCATGCACTCTTAATTATTATATTGCCGATTCTTTAAATGTATTTTAGGTTTTGTTTGTACAAGAATTGATTCTTAATAAATTAATTTCATAAAATTGATTACGATTAAAAGTCACCACACTGTGGTGAATAATAATTCAAATTGTTGTTGTATAAAAAATAAAAAAAGTTCAAATTATTGGTCCAGCTTCTCTAGAAGAGAAAATGGCCATAACCACCCCAACAATTAAAAATATAGTAAAATTACAAACAAACAAAAAAATCCACACTATAATTTAAAAAAGAAAATGCTAAAGTATTCATAGGGTACTATTATTTAAGAAATTAGAAGAAGTAACTTCAGCCTAGATAATACTACTCATGTCCCTCTATATAAGTTCTCTTTTGCAAATGTTGGGTGTAAAATTGGTGAAAAGATTGCAAATGAAATGAATTGATGAAAATAAAAGAATGCAAGAATTGATGAAAAGAATGCAAAGAATTAGTACAACCATGAAATCAATAAATATAAGAGGAATTTTGGAAAACTAATAGACATCATTACTAAAAGTAATTACCGTTCTTATTTGTCAGTTAAAAAGCATTTTTAATTGTTGTTGGATTGGTTTCCTAACAATAGAATATACTAGGGGAAAAAAAGTAAATTCCCAACAAACTTCAATTTAGATATGATATTTTATCATTTTTTTTTTAGTTCAATATAAAAGAGAGACAAAAACGGGGTGATTTTGAAACGGAGAGGCCAATTTTATGAGTGAGTAAAAATTCAAGAGACCAAAATTATAATAAAATCAAATTCTTTTTAGTGTAATTTTTAAACAATTTAATACAAAAGTATGACATAAACTTCAGAGGTACCATCATGTTCGTCAAAAAATGGAGGGGATGAAAAATTCCAGTATTTATAAAAGAAAAAATAAGGACTAAAAAACCGATTTTGTAAATTGAGGAGTCAAGTTAATTTTGAGCAAAGAATGACCAAAATTGTATCTAAGCCAGATAATAATATTAATAGGAAGACCATGACTTGTTCCCTCTTTATGTGTGATTTTGTCTCCATTTTGTTGATGTTAAATTTGATAGTTCACCAAACTTTTTTATACATTTTTTGACTTAACCAGGCGTGGAGCCAAGGAGGGTGATAAATACGCACAAAGAAATTAACTCAATCGGTGCTTAGACATGTCATAAGTTTGACTGCTAAAATTTTGTCTTCGTTCAAATGCTACAAAACAGAGATGGCAATGACTTGAAACGTGCTTGCCACTTCGAGTTATTGGCGCAAATGTTGGGATCAACCAAATTGAGCCACGTTAACTTATCAATGTCCATTTTCTTTGAAATAATAATGATGATTAAGACCAAAAAAAAAAAAAAAAACATCAACTGCATTGCAATGCATCGTATAATATTTGAACACCAAGAGTAACTCCAAGCTGCTATTGTATTCAAATTTTCGACACCACTTATTCCATTTTCTTTGCCAAACTTGGCATGTATCCGCCGATAACATTGTTTACTTTTCTGTTCCGTGTGTGTTAGGTGAGGATGGATGACCTATTCTTTGTGTGGGGTTTGGGTTTGCATAAAAGGCCACAGACTATATAATATACTCTTTGATGTTGACACCGTACCATAGAATACCGATTCTTCGTTTCACTCATAAGTCCTGACTTGCCCAAATGCAGCATATTTGTGCCCTTCTCATTCAAGGTAACATTAGCCATTAGGTAGCACTTATGTGATATTGTGGTTGATGACATTGATAACATTGACCAACCATAATGTCACAAGTATATAAAATAACAAAAAAAAATTGTGAAAGAGAGAGAAAAAAAAAAGACACTTGTGACATTGTGGTTGGTCAATGTCATCAACCACAATATCAGTCAAGTATTATCCGGTAACATTGAATCTTCTATTTTGATTTTAATTGATTTATTTTTCTTATAATACATTAGAATGACGGCAGAGGATGACGTCAACTATTTAGAAGGAGGTGATGTACATACAAACACTCTAACAATCAAGTAAATTCGTGATTATGAAAGTGGGATATTTTGGGTTAAAGAATGATTAATGATAAATTGCATTTTTGATCCCTTAACTATTTAGGTAGTATCGTTTTGGTCCCTTAACTAAAATTTGATTTATTTTGGTCCATTAACTTCTCTCTATTACACATTTTGGTCCTTTTCGTTAGTTTTAATTCAAAAATGTTAGGTTTTCTTCATCTTCTTCTCCTCTTTTTCATCTTCATATCATCTCCATCAACCTTCAACAACAAGAATCGCTGAAAAATTCCAGAAAAAAATGAAGAAAACCTAAAGTTTTTGAATTAAAACTAACGAAAAGGACCAAAATGTGTAACGGAGAAAAGTTAATGGACCAAAATAAATCAAATTTTAGTTAAGGGACCAAAACGATACTACATAATAGTTAAGGGACCAAAAATACAATTTAGTCTTAATGATATTGGTACAACCATTTAATGACAATTTTTTGGACAAACATATTTAAAAAAAATGAAAAACTTGAGACAACCGATTTCTTCTCCTTTTTTGGAATAAATCCAATAATGAGAGAGAGTAAAAATACAATGAGAGTATGAGAGAGAATATGCTTGTCTCAAAATAGTTGTAAAATTTATATTCTTACTGTGTTTGAGAGTTACAATTTTACAATAAAGGACAATTTTTGTAGGTTATAAACTTTGTATTTCAAAGTTTACAAGCTTCCTCTTTTCTTCTTCATTCTAAGGACAACATTTTCGAACTATATTTTGGTCGAAAATTATAGATACATGATCGGATATAAATAATTTCATGAAATATCATTTGTCTCAGTGAAAAAGTGAAAAAAAGAAAGAAAGAAAGAAGAAAGAAAAGGAGATGAAGTAAAGAAATGAATGTCAAAGAAAACGAATGACTGATGAGTGAGGGGAGATTAAAAGTAAAGAAATAATATTTGTATAAGTATTTTGTGACAACTTTTATGAGAACTTCATCTTTAATATTTACATTATGTTTTTATTATCTTTAATATTTGCAAATGTTTTTATATTTACCTTGTTTTAACTTGGATGTTAAGGCCCTTTTGTGGTATATAATTCATTTTAGGTTCTTAAAAAAAACTATGAAGGCCTTAAATACACGTTTTGTAGTGAAAAATTATATGCTTAAAATGTAGACACTGAACACAAAAAGAACATAACGTAATAAACTATTAGAAATCCATGTAACGATGGGCTAAAGCAACAGATAGCACATGGAAGGAACTTTCTCCACCTGCAAAATCAATTTGAAAATAACTTCCAGAAAAAACAGTTTTTGGGCTATCCAAAAGTACACTACAGTACAAAAACTATTTTTTCCATCGGAAAACATGTATGATTTGATAGAAAAGTGAGGAAAAGGTAAAATTTCTCTCTGTAAAAACACCAAAGACATGAGCAACAAAACCAGTTCGATATTCTGTTTCAACCTATTAAAGTATGTAAGTGTATCCAGTTCAACCACAGTATCACCGTCACATACCAACTCAACATGATCATAAAAACAAAGTACAGCACAATTAAGGCAACACATAAGCCATCATACAGAATGTCTAACACCGATCAACGGAAAAGTAGCTTAGGCCTGACATCAGCATGGTCAAATCATCAAAGCTGCCCTATTCCTAAAAAACTCTGCCACAAATCCAGTAGATGAGGGTACTCCTACCGTCTAAATAGCCCAAGTGTTGCCCCAAAGCAATATCCACTATGATGGCACTGCAAATGGTTGAAACCAAGTCAGAAGAGACTAATAATAGAATGCAGAAGATATCTAGAATTAACAAAATAGCTCTTCCATATAAAAATTAGGTTGCAGAAAGAGACACTCAACCAATTTTTAGGAAAGCACAAATCTTGCTTTTTTAAATGCATTGATAAAAAACGATCGTGCAAAATTAGCAAATGGATTAAATAATTGACCATTAGAATTCAAAAGGAATACAAAAAGAAAAAATTGGATTAATAAACTAACAAAAAGAAAAATCTAAGAAAAATTGAAAATAAATTCCCAACTATAATTCCAACTCCGTTCTACAAACAAATCAATACAAGAATTAATATCAATGAATGAAAAAGTGCTTACTGTAGGTAGAGGTATCAATCTGCTCAGGAAGCTGCTTTATATCTATTTCAAACCTTGACTGAACCTGCAAATCACAACAAACATAATTAGAAATGCAACGGACAACAAAATAATGACAACAAAGTTAGTCCCTTACATTGTTGAGAACATCAACATCAGAAGAACACGAAACAAATGTAATTGCAAGGCCTTTGGTTCCAAATCTTCCAGCTCGGCCAACCTGTAAAGTATCTCTCCAAAAGAGTCAGACTACCCTAAACCAAAATTTAGTGAAAGTAAATAAATGAAAAATCAAAATAATTATACCCTGTGCAAGTAAGTGTCTGCAGAATCAGGCATGTCATAGTTTATAACAATATTGACACGTTCAATGTCGATCCCTCTACCAACCAAATCTGTAGCTACAAGAATCCTAGTATGCCCCTCCTTGAAACCTCTGTAACGCTTCAACCTACAAATAAAATAATAAGATTATACACAAATATCAATTGTTCACATGACCACTTCACTCTAGTAGAATAACAGTGAAGGTAAAAGAGACAATGACAAAACATCAAATCAATATAATAAACCCACTGCAACAGAGTTGTCAATAGACAATTAAGGTATAGATACCAAACGCATTTGTTCCCTGAACTTCCTCTGTCATTCAAAGTTAAAAAAATTTAGAGATCTGAAGTTTGTTCTTTCAAATCAAAAGTGGTCTTTGCTAATGCACTACAACATTGAAAGCAATCATTCCTCAGTAATGTCATAACCGCATTGAATAAATCTCTTGCATTCAAAAAGCTCACACAAAGTATGCGTTTTTAAATATATACAATCAACGAGCTCTGAAAATGCTTAGACAAGAGGTAAATTCTACACCTCCTTTCGGCACCATTATTGAGCTACAGATTTGTGTTAATACATTTCTGTGGCATCCACACAAAATCCCCAAAAATGTTTGAAAAAAGTACGCAGCAAAAAAAAATTGTCCAATAGAATTGCAAAACATGAAAGAAAATGATTCCCAGCATCTGCTGACATCTCATAGAACAAACCTTTCTTCTTGGGACATGCCCGAGTGAATGCATATAGATGGAAAATTGCACTCTATAAGTAGTCTGTCCAGCTCAGCTGCTCTACTAACACTTTTCACAAAGATAACAACTTGGTTGAAGTCTAGGGCATCAAGAAGATCATTCAACTTGCGGTTTTTCTCTTCCTCTTTCAATTTGATGTAGTGCTGTCACGAAAGACAAGAAGGTAAGGTATACAAATAAGACATTTTAAGAGGGGAAAGTTTTATTAAAATATATATATATATATATATATATATATATATATATATATATATAAGCAAACAACTTGAAAAAGCCTACCTGCACCAGTCCATGAAGGGTTAACTTGGCTTCATCATCAACATAAATTTCCATAGGCTGAAAGGAACAAATTTGACAGTAAATCATGTTAGGGTCTGTCCTCAAGCTAATGGAATCCACAACGAAATGAATGATGGATGCAGAACCCTTGAACCACAGTTCTTGTCCACGTGTTTTGTCACCTTGCAGAAACTTTTTTTGTCACCGACAAGTGCCACGGACATTGGATACTTGCACCCAAAGAAAAATGACAGGAACAAACCCAAAATATCAACCCAACCAACCCACCCACCCACCCACACACACCTTCTCGTCAAAGAAAAAGAGCACCCAACACAATGAAAAGCCCATACCCAACACTAGCAAATATTAGAGAGAAAACAAACTCCCAGCATGAACAACAAGAGACGGACAAAAGTACATAACCCCACAGTCAGGAGCATTACTAAAAATCCCATCCACATCTTCTACTCCAATCCAGTGCCAACCCCACTCCAACTCACCAGCAGGTTGTTAAGTAAAATTGGACAAATGAAAAGCAGTACATAAACAGATTGATGAAACCACAGCATTCAAACAACTAAAAACCTCAGGGAATGTGGGAAGTATGAAAAAGAGACTTCTAATCAAGTAGTACTGGCCATGAGAAATTACATCTTGCATAAATTTTTTGCAGACTGGGCGGATTTCCTTGCTGAGTGTTGCTGAAAACATCATAACTTGCTTATCATGGGGAGTCAACTTGAAAATGTCTTGAACGTCTTTCCTCATGTCTGCAAAAAAAGCATCATAAGAACAATAAAAACCACATGGAAAATAAGAGAAGACCAGTGGTAATATTCAAACTAAACAGAAGGACAATTCAGCACATACCCAGGGATTCAAGCATCTTATCACACTCATCTAAAACGAAATGACGAACATTCTTCAATGAAAGATTCTTCTCCCTAGCCAATGCTAGTATTCTTCCAGGCGTTCCAACAACAATTTGAGGGCACTCATTTTTCAATAGATCCTTGTGAACTTTGATATTGACCCCACCATAAAAGACAGCAACCTTCAGATCGGGTAAGTAGGTACTGAACCTCTCAAACTCATGGCATATCTGAAAGGAAAAGGTTGCATATCTTAAATCAGAAGACTCTAGCATAACAAATTTCATTTATACCAATGCCCCAATAAATACCTGGTAAGCTAGTTCTCTTGTGTGACACAAAACAAGTGCAGAAACTTGGCCTGGAACAGGATCAATCTGCTGCAAAGTCGAGAGGACAAAGACAGCAGTCTTTCCCATTCCAGATTTAGCTTGACAAATTACATCCATTCCAAGGATTGCTTGAGGTATGCACTCATGTTGCACTGATGATGAAGCAAAGAAAAAAGGCCCCAAGGAACCAACGGTAAGTAAAATAAACCATTTCTGACGCTTTTAATTTGACAGCGTTACCAAAGCATGTTAGTTCTCCAGAACAGTATTGTGATAGATGTATTACCTGTTAAGTGTTAAAAAAAACTATTTTAGTTACCTTGTCATTTATATGAATATACAACATAACATTAAACAAAAATTATAAAGGAATAAATGAATGAAAAAACGGTCAGGCTTGCAAGATGATTTTAGTTACCTTGTCATTTATATGAATATACAACATAACATTAAACAAAAATTATAAAGGAATAAATGAATGAAAAAACAGTCCGGCTTGCAAGATGTGTAGTTAAAAGCCACCTATACCAAAATTTTGCAAAGGAAAAAAGAAAGAGAAAGGGAGTAAGGGGAAAGGGAGTGAAAAGATAATATTTAGAAGATTAAACCAGAGAAATTCAACATAATATTATAAAGGAATGAATGAATGAAAAAAACAGTCAGGCTTGAAGACAATAACTATCACATTATCAGCAGAGCCTAAAATGAGAGTGAACAAGACTTAATCATACTCTTAGGGCCTGTTTGGATTGGCTTATCTGAGCTTATCTAGTAGCATAAGTTTTGTTACTGTTTGAGAGAATTTATGAAATCAGCTTATGACAATTCTCATAAGTTTTTTTCAACATATTTTCATAAGTTCTTGAATATAGCTTATAAAAACAACTTATAACATATACAAAAACAATTTAACATCATTTTATCTTTTGCTATAGAAATAGCTTACGCAAGCTTATACATAAGCGCTTATCATAATAAATACTTATGCTATAAGCTGCAAATAAGCTATTTATCCAAACAGGCTCTTAGTCATTCCACTATATGTGAGGTGTTAATTCGATCACTCCGCTGCTACCCTATTCTTCTAAGAAATTTCACAATTCACAACAAATTTTTGAATAAACTCAATCCTCCAATTTCAAAATTAAATCCCTCCACTGCTTCCTATTCTTTTAAGAAATGTCACAATTTAGTCCATCTTCGAACCCAAATTGCATAATCAAATTTTATCAAAAGTTGTAACATAATCAAATTCAAAAAATAACTTCATACCACGCGTTAGGTAGAAACAAAATACTCCGTATGACAGGATCAGGGTTGATTAATCATGAAATACAGATTTTAAACTTAAAAAATCTCAAGGATCCACGATTGCAAACAAAGTAAAGTTAAACTGAATACATATATAAATAAAGATGGAAAATTTGCCTTCAGATGGATGTTCAAATCCGGAATCGACGATAGCCCGAAGAAGCTCTGGTTTGAGAAGAAAGTCTCTGAATCCTGAACTGTGAATTCCAACATAGCCCCTACCATAAAAAAGAACAAAGATACATTAACTACATAGAAAAAACATCATGGATCTACTATGTCATAAACCCAAAATTGGTACCAAGTAAAATCAGTCGCATGAAACAAGAAACAACTTACTTCTTGGTAGCTTCACCGTTGACTTTAGCTCCGTTGGTATCGGGAGCTTTGTCTTCTTCTTCCTCGTAATCGAGAAGCTCTTCCTCGTAAGTTTCGTCCTTTGGTTCTCCCATTATCTGCAATCAATGGTGTTAATTGAATTAATAATCATT
>Ga0099826_10000393_pt1 | contig 20493 bp, 8 predicted proteins | sample Mtrugardesep15_FD_76830 | JGI IMG/M metagenome (GOLD analysis project Ga0099826, IMG submission 76830) | Root nodule microbial communities of legume samples collected from California, USA - M. trunc garden sep15 | ecosystem: Host-associated > Plants > Roots > Nodule | place: USA: California... | reverse complement strand
GACGTCGTTTTGGATTTGGCAATTAAAAAAAAAGAAAAAACTGAAATTAGAAAGGTCAGAAAAGGGTAGAAATGTTATTGATGATAATACTTGTGTTGGAATTATACTTTCTGAAGATCTTTTTGGATTTTTATAACTGGTGCAATCTCTTATTTGAATTTATGTTGGAATTATACTTATTTTTGGATCTATTTGGATTTTTACTACTAAGTTGTATTTTGAGTTATGACTATGTTTTGAATTTGAGCAATTAGCGTATGAAATTATTATTGTTGGATAGTTTTTCTTTAATTTTAGGTGACATTATTTTAGTTTTAAAAGTGACCGAGTCACCGATTCAATCCAAGTTAATATGGTTAAATAACTATATAAATTTAATCTCCAGACCGAGTTATCTAATCGAGTCATCCGAGTGGTTCCGGTTCATTCATGCGGTTCGACCAATGACCTAGTGGTTCGACCATTGACCCAGTACCCCCACCGAATCGATGACCGAACCGAGTTTTAAAACTATGTATATATCCTTTCAAATATATAATAGAATATAAAAATATAATATTAAAAGTTATTTTTTGATAAAAAAAAGTTATTTAATTGTAGCATAAACCATTATCATGACCGTATCATATTTCATCGTTATCCAACTCTATGTAACATATTTCAAAAAAAAAAAACTCTATGTAACATACTTGTCTCTATTTTATTGTTGTCACTAAATATATATAAATGTATAAAAAAGATTTGTTTGATGTTAACCCTCTAACTTGCGGTACAAAGGGGTGTTTACAGTCAATATGCAAAATAAAATAATATTTTTGTTTGAACAATTCGTTATATTATCTATTTTGTTTAATATGCTCATTATTTTTATTAGTATTTATTACTTATTTTGTGATTTGTTTTAAAACGAATATTCAATTTAGTTCTTCACAATTTTTTCAAGGTCTAATTTACTCAAAAAAAATATATCAAAGTAACTTGAGCATACTTATTTTATGTCATTAAATTTTATTTAGTGGTTTTTAAAAGATTAAATTGAATCACTGAAAAATTGTCAAATATTAAAATGGATATTTTCCTGGGTTTAACCACCATCAATGGAAAAGGGGTAATTTTATGGAGGAGAGTAAAGGTGCATTATTTTTATTTTTTGAAGGATAAAGTTGCATTATTCGCCCACATTGCGCCATATATATGATATACTACGCGCCAGGATGCTCGACCGTTTTAGCCTTCCGTAGATGCGTGTGTTGACCCTATAACCCAACTTTAAAAACCGCCAAAAAACATAATTTTGTTACGTGGTTCATATGATTCAACGCATTCATGTATTGTCTATTGTGTTTGTGTAGTACTATCGTGTAGGCTTGACCCTCGTTGGCAATAAATTTGTACTGTAGCATGAAGAAAAATATTTAAGTAGAGGACTACCATTCTTATTCTTTTATCTTTCTCACTTCCTTAATTTTCTTCTAAAATACTCCTCGCCTCTCCCTTTGTAAACTTCCAAGCATATCATCAAAGATTGACTTAATGAAAAACCACTGCTCAAAGTATTGAAATTAACAAAAGTTTAGCAATAAAGAAATTTATTTGTGTTCACAACTTTTAACTCAACTTAAAAAAACGCTAAAATTATTAATTTGGACGATGTGATTCGAGTATAAATATTAATCCTTCGACTTGTATGTGTGAGTTGTAAGTTTCGACTATTATTTACTTTTTCGTTTATCTATCAAAACAAAAATCAAATTTATTTATACACATGTTTTTTAAATGAGTTGACTCAAAGTTATCACACTTCTTCAATTATTAATTGAAGTAGTTGAGTCAAAGTGATTAACAAGAAATATCTAGACAAATTGTTTCAAAAGTATACCTAAGTTCGAGTCCTTAAATATTAAAATAAGGGATTTTTTAACATGTGCAAATTTACACATGTTAAAAAGTTTAAAGTAGTAAATGTATTTTGGAACTTGTGTATTTTATATTAAATATATAATTTTTTAAAAAACAATTGTGATTTCTAATAAAAAGTTGCTTCTTTTAGTATCCTTAACACATGCAATATTGCACCCAAACCCTTAAAACAATTATTATTTACTCCCAAGTCTCAACCAAATTCTAAATTAGTCTAGCCTTTCTCTTGGTGAAACGAAATGTTAACAACAACAAAATTTGCGTGCACATTTTGTTTAAGCATTTTTTTTTGTGGTATTTTTCATAGATTCTTTATATCAAAAGTAATCATTCAAGGCATTTTATAAAGAATATTCAAGAATCAAGACATCGTTAAACGCTAAAATCTCATGGGGATCATTTTGTTTTAAATTTTATTCTGAGTTAAATGTTGAAATGAAGATACATTTTTCACCACACATTGAATATCCATCCATATACTATACACATACATTCCTAATCACATGTTGTTGGTGTGCAAGCTTAACAAGAAAAGTTCAAAGCCCGATCGGAATAATCGATGACAACATAGTGAAATTATTTCATTGCAGTTTTTATTTTAGTTTAGTACGTGGCCCCTTTCCCTTACAAAGGAATAACACGTTCTTTGGCTGAAATTAAAACGAAAATTATTAGAGCCATGACATGTCGACACATTACTTTGTCTCTTATTCGGATTTTTTCAAAAGTACTGTTTAAATCGGTGAAGTGTTGAACTTTCTCTTTTTCCTTCTTTAATTCCCTCTCTAGATAATAATCGGAAAAAAAAAATTATAAGAAAAGCAAGTTTATGACTTTGAGATGGATAAAAAACAAAACCAAAAGGGCAAGAAAGGTTGAATGGTAAATAATCGAAGAATGTACAATGCACTAAGAGGAAAAAGATAGATGAAGTTAAAGGAAAAGGGACATAAGCGTGGACAATGGACCTAACTCACCAATAACAGTCCAATGCACAACAAGAGCATATGCATTGGATGGATTAGGCTTGGTTAATGCCCCCAATTTGACAATATTTATATATATATGCAGCATAAATTCACTTGCCCCACTTACTTTGACCCTTTGTGAATTCACAATGCACTTAATTATTGGTACACCGATTAGACTATATATCACACAAAGAGGTGATGTATTTTGACCACATATAGGATCAACGAAGCATCTTATAAACAATCAAAGATGCATGCTTCAATTATTTATCATCAACTTAAAAGAAACGTCAATTGGACCATCGCTTATTTTGGACTATTGTTAAATAATGCTAAAAGTAACAACCATTTATTTTTATTTCTTGATGTACTATTATTTGTTAATAGTCTTTAATTGCTATTTTGATTTCTTTTTGTTCATAGACAATGTGATAACCACAATTGAAACTTACACACAACTACAAAATTTTAAATTTGAATCTAGGTAAATGTGTTCAACCTAGCAATTTTAATAGTCTATAAAACTAAGTTTTAGGAACAATTACTATTTTAATTTCTAGATGATGAATTGCCGAATGCTACTTTATTTTACAATTTCACAATAGTCCATCTAGAAATATAGCCAATGAAATCACTTAAGTGCTCGTTTGTTTCCACGTTGAAACAACTGTCCAAACTCACGACCAAAAAAAAATTAAAAATTTTAGGATTATAAAATCACGACAATATTACCTTAGAACGTGAAAAAAGAGAGAGAAATGTGTATCCAAACACACATTAAATAGTCCACTATTCCTTATCCTCTTACGTGTTAATCACTTATTATTTTTTTGAGGGAATGTTAATCACTTTTTTTCTTTCAAAAAGACGAACGTTTTTATATTCGGGGATACAAGACCTCCATCATCTCCTTATGTGGAGTGATAAAAGACAAACGTTTTTTTTGAAGCAATAAAAATGAACGGATATTTATGTTTGTAATTATGTGGTTTTTTCACATAATATTTTTTTTAAGAAAAGTAAAAATAATAAATGACAATGAGACTAACTTAATGATAGGATCCACAACTTATTTTTTCGTGTATCTTTTCTAAATGACATTCTTGAAAGACAAATGATTTAATTCTCTGATATAATAAAAATTGTAAAGTGCATTGAAAATGTGTTGACAACCATTTCTTGGAATTTTACTTTTAAAAAGGAAATGTTAACAGGTACCCTTAGGACACTTGATAAGAGGTTTAAAATAAAAAATTTATCATAGAATTTGTGTATTTAACACATTAAAACATAAAAAAAAGTAACTCATTTTTGGTTAGCCTAATGGTTAGCTTGGAATCTTGGAGTTTGCTCTTTTCAAGGTCTTAAGTTCGATTCTCTCTAGTGTCAATTTCGATGGACAAGTTCTTTTACATAAAAATTAACAATTGTTTTTATTTTATGAATCTTTAACAAGTGCAAAAAAAAACATTTTTCTTTAAATATATTGAGATCTCTTTCTCTCGATCAACCAAGAAAAAGGCGATAGAGTTGCTATGAGTTGTGATTCAAGTGGATGCCTTTCTTGTTAGAAAAACACTTGTGTTGTGCCATGTGTTAGAGAATCCAATGCAAGTGCATGGTTGTGCGACATTTCACGGTCAAATAACTTTGGAGTATATATTGTTTTTAGACAAGAGGGATGAAAGGAGCATCACCCAAACATCAAGCAAAAAGAAAGAAGTACATACAATAAAATGGACCATTGTTTGGTTCAACTTCTTGTTGTCTTAAAAGCACTTTTACTTGCAATTTTTATTTCCATGCTATTAGTATTGTAAATAGCACTTTCTGATTAGGTACGATCACATGCTAATTTGGTAAGTTCTATTTATTTGTAATTAACTATGCCCATTATATTGTAAAAAATGATGTGAGTTTTGGTAATTATACATTCAAAAACAATTTTAATCAAAATAATTCAAATATAAATCAATTTTGTTTAACTAAATTTTGACAAAATCAATAATGTCGGAATCAATTTTGTCCATTTAAGAGAACGAAACGGACATCAATGATCTTTAGTCAATTCCAACTTAATCTTATATTGTCAATTCTATTTGCACAAACCTTTTCCTATGTGTGAGTAATAAGAATCTCATATTTCTAATTAAAAAAAAGTAAACAGTTTTGCCATATGTTGTGAATCAGTTTCCAACCATACAATTAATCTAGGTTTTATGTTCTGAGCAAAGCATCTGGTACAAATACCATTTGCATTCCTGAAAATTCCACTAAAAGAATTCCATAACACTTCTTTAATAATATGAGCTTTAGGAGGGTAATAGTATGAGCCCTAGGAGGGTGCATGTCCACTTTACAAGCTTTCATGATAGTTAACTCATATTACTGTTTAGTTTAACAACAGTATGAGCGTAATCGAAATTCTTACCCGAGTCGATACCATTTGTAAAAAATACGACGTCGTTAAACATAACGATACAAATGTCTCCGCCGATGACGCATTCGCCAAACTCAACGCCGTCGTCGAGGCTGCACTTCAGGTCTTCAATTTCATTTTAATTCTATACTAACTGATTTGACGATAATTGTTGATTCTTAGCGCAATGTGGAATGAATTTTGTGTAGAAAGCAGAATCTGCTTCAAAGGAGAAAAATAGGGCTTCAACTGTAGCGATCAATGCTGAAATCCGTCGTACTAAGGCTAGGTTACTGGAAGATATTCCCTAGTTGCAGAGATTCGCTGTAAAAAAGGTCACTTTTTTGGTTTCTATCATTTTTCTACTACCCATTGAAATGATCATCATTGTTTTTGTTTTAGTTTTGCTTCATTTGATTGCTGTTAGTGTGTTGTTTGGGGGGATTTGTCATTTGAGTGTTTTTAATTTTGGGTACTTAGGTTGTAATGATGAATTGAATTCATTACATTTACATATGACTTATGTCTTAGTCCATGTTTGGTTCCACTTTTGAAGGAGCTGAGCTGGTTTAGAATTGATTTTGACAAGATTGGTTGCTTTCAATTTGAATTGTTTTTACGGCTGTAATTGATTCTAACTTGAAGCTAGATATTGTAGCTTTTGATTATAGAATTGTTTTTTACACTCAAATTTATCATTTAACTCACTTTTAGATGTATGTGTCCAAATTCCAAACATAAATCGCTTTACCTTCAATTCATATTTAGGCAAAATCGGTTAAACAGAATCAATTCAATCAAAAGCAGTTTTTGTTCCCGCAAAATCAAACACACACTTAGTGTATGTTTGGTTTGACTGTATCACCGTGATTTTGACAAAAGTTACACTATGAAACTTCAACAAAATCACAATGACACTGATTTTTTCGTCAAATTTCGTTTTCGATCCTAACATGCATTTAGCTCCGATGTCCGATTGATTGAATTTGTAAATTATTGAGATGCAATTGCAATTATGAATTGTTAATAGTCTTGCAGCTGCTAATGTCAACTGATTTACCCTATTAAATAGATCTAGCTAGTAACACGTTATCAGAAAAGATCTTTCGTTCAATCTGCTTTGACTGGGAATGGGGCAGATTTGTTGTTGTTTCTGTATGTGGTTCTGAATCTTGTGATTATTTTTAAAAAAATTGTTGACTTATTCAATTTGGCGCATGTGTTATTATCTCAATACCTTGATTGATTGTCCTTGCACAATTGGTAACATGGTGGCATACAATACAAGTGTTTAGAAATAATGACATTATTATACATTTCTTTAATTGGCACTCTGGATTCACAGGTAAAGGGGCTTTCGTCGCAAGAATTTGCTGCCCGTAATGATTTGGTTCTTTCATTGCCTGAGAGAATCCAAGCAAACCCGGATGGCACTCCTGCTGCACCTAAACAAACTGGAGGTTGGGGAGCTTCTGCCTCACGTCCTGAAATTAAATTTAATTCAGGTAATTGAAATTCTCCAAGTCTAATATACAGGTATAGTAGTTCATGAAAGTGATGCTTTGTAATTGACTGTTTCTATTCATTTTTGTGTATTATTTCAATCACAGATGGCTGACTCGGTGATGGATACTTTGAACCAACCAAAGAATCAAGTCAATTTAGGCAGGAGTATGAAATGCGTAAAATGAAACAGGCAAGTCGCTTTTAGAAGTTGTAACCAGAGAGCTTTTATCTTTTGCATGATGTTATATGTAGAATGTTAACTTGGACATCATTTCAAATCTAATTATATGAATCTTTTAGGATGAAGGCTTGGACGTGATTGCAGAAGGATTGGATACTTTGAAAAACATGGCACACGATATGAACGAGGTCTGATTGCCTAATGTGTTTGTCTTTCATCCTTTGCATGTGTGATATATTTATTTGAATGTTTAAGTTTGCCAAATGCCAAATGCAGGAATTTGATAGGCAAGTTCCACTGATGGATGAGATTGATACTAAGGTGAGATTCCTGTAAATTGAAGACTCTGGAAACACCAAAATTTAAGTTCCAAAACTCTGTAAATAGGAAGCTCAAGTTAACACAATGCTATTATTTTTTGTTTTAAACAGGTAGACAAGGCATCTTCTGACCTTAAAAATACCAATGTTAGACTTAAAGACACAGTGACCCAGGTTATTAACTCATTCAGTCTTAGATTTCCATCAATTTCGGGTTGCATTAGTGGATGATTTCTTGTTGAATCTTATATGATCGTTTGTTTTCATCCAGCTTCGATCCAGTCAAAACTTTTGTATTGATATTGTTTTGTTGATTATAATTTTGGGAATCGCTGCCTATTTGTACAAGTAAGGCTTCTTTATCTCTTGTAGAACTCAAGAATATGCTAAAACTCTGTCGAATTCTAGTCCAGTTATTCTGTAACTGCCACATGTCTCTCTTTTCTGCTTGAATATTGGAAATGTAGGTGTTGACTAATATGCTAAAGTGTGAAAAACTAAAGTCCATGTTTAACTGTTTTTTCCCCTACAAAGACTTTAAAATGTCAAATTTCATTTGTTAACTTTAATAAGCTGCACCGGAAGTTAGAAATTAGGTGAGTGGTTTCTTAAAAAAAGCATGACGTCTTTACTAGGTTGGCGACAGACAGATAAAAAACCTCAATGAGAGGATTATAATTCTTCGGACATGTTATCGTTTCTTTCGCGCGTATTCTTTCTTTTAAATACTAAAATTAAAACTACAATATGAATCAATTTTCAAGAAATTTATTGAAACATTGTGTCCTGTTTGTACTTGAAAATTGAAATAAGGATGTTATTATCAATTTAAGCCTTTAAGGCATTGTTTTTAAACTTCTGGAATGGTAGCTTTTTGTCTCTATATGGTGGCATACTAGCATGTTTTAGATGGTGAATACTATTACTCTTTTTTTTTCCTTCATTTTTTTTGTTCAGGTGATGCTTACTATTACCAGTCATGTATATTTCGTTTTTGCTTCAAGAGATATATCAAATATCATTCTGACTTGCTGTGCTTTTGTTGCAGTGTGCTAAAATGATACGACATAGAAGACCATTGTATTTATTCTTGTGGTATACTTGTGTTTCTTGTATTTTCTTGAGAATATTCTCTAATTTTAATTTTTTTTTTTTTATTGGTGTGAATTTTTCCTTCCACTAGAGAGATTCAATCTGTCCTTTATGAACAGACTATATATGCCCATATGTTACGTGTCATACTATCATATAGTTGCGGGTATTCTTTTCTGGGATTTATCGACATTTATTCTGGCTCTTGCATCCCATTTTTATATTCTCATGGAATCTACTAATTCAATGATTGCCTTGAGGACATCTTAATTTATCTATTTTTATTAGTAACAAAGGAGAGACGGGGCAGTAAAAATTAGGCTGCCTAGAAATTATCTAGATAAAAACAAGACTAGATAAGAAAATGTAGAATCTCTTAGTAACTTTTTGTGATTGTTTTGGGCACGCAATATTTGATTTTGACTTAAAATATGTGATCTGATCCATCGTACATTTCTATGTGAAAACAACTGTCCAAAAATAAAATGGAAGTTTATTTTTAGATGTGACAAAAACTAAATTTTTGTTCTAAAGTACACTTTTGGACGACACAAAAACTTAGTTTTTTCAGATGTGGTTTTAGGGTGGAAAAAGTATCTCCATTTCTATGCACGTCGTTGCAACAATCGTGGCAAAATAATTGAAATAATCAAGCCTTTTACATTCAAGACATCCCCAAGTAATGGCCATCTACTCTAAAAAGTATTTTCTTGCTTTCTTTACTCGTAAATCTCCACCAGGTTACCTTACCTGCCAATGATTCCTAGCTTGTCCCTTTAAAATACACAGTAACCAAGTTTGCAGGGGTATGCCAGGTTGCTGCAAAATTCTATCTACTTCCCATATAAGATATTCCTGAAATATAACCCCTTCAAGATACAAACATGAAACGATGCTGCAACTTCTTTTCAAGTATACCTTCATACCCCTCAAGTTAAAAATTAAAATTCTGTGCTTGTACCTAGGCTATGAACGGCTGGCGGCTGCGACAAAGTAATTTTCAAGGCATTGTTTGAACAATGTTAACTTACTAGTTACACGTATATAACATTCCCAAATCCTGAACCCTCACTACAATGCAACTCTGGATGCTTTCAGTGCAGTGGATTTTCAGTACTTACAAATAACTTTTTATCAGTCATGTAAAATAAAAAGAAACCAATAATTACTTAAATCTTCATAAGTCAATTTTAAACGTATAATACATATATACAATAATACAATCAACAACTCAGTTCTATTATGATGGTCCTTTATTCTTCAAATTGTATTTCACATATACCTATACACACTGTTGAAATAATACCCTATTCTTTCAGCTATATACTACTACTACTACTACTATGTCCTGTAAAGAATAATCACACAGCACACTAAATTCTTCCTTACTTACATATAGAATTAACTTTCCATCTAGCACATGAGCCCTATACAGGTTCTATATATGCACACAAATAACCATGTAAGTACATACACCTAAGTTACTTATGTATATCCAGTGAAGGTTAAGCTATTAAACTCTTGAGGTTGTATGATTGAAGTCCACTGATCAAAGCTGTAGAAATTATACTCTTTGCTTAAATCTTTTTCAAGACTTTGCTTCCTACCATCAACTTCTCTGCTTAAACTTTTATTGAGGACATCATAAAAGTCCATGGCAACATTATCTTCGACGGCTTTTCTCTTCAGTGGTTTATTAAACAATCCCTCAGTTGTAGCTGATAAGAACTGTGCTCCAATCACGTTTAAGTTTTCATCATAAGATGAAGCTTGTATATTTACATTGTCTGAGGTCATACCAATGGAATTAGGCAGAGCAATCTTAGAAGCCAAAATATAAGGTAACATTGGATATTCATTCTGTACATAGTTTTTGACTGGTTCAGGATTAGAATTCACAGTCATTTGCTGAAATTGACTAGTTGATTCATAGCTAAGTTCATTTGAATCTTCCCAACTGCTTCTTGGGCTGCCCATTTTTTGTCGAACACGACATAGCACCCACTCATCCAGCTGAAGCAAAAGAAGGAAAATAAAATAAAATTGTCAAATACCAAAACTTCATATTAACATACCAGTTTAAAAACCATAAAATATTTTAAACTATGTTGTACTAAATCTTCAGTTTAAAGGTGTGTCCAGTGTTCGACGTGTGTCAATGTCGAGCACCGACACATATAGTTACATTTAATTTCTTTTGGTTTTCAAATTATTGAGATGTCAGTATCGTGTCTGGTGTCTATGTTAGTGCTTCACAAATTTTAAAAGATGAAAAATTGAACTCATGGAATTGACCTACTCTCATAGAGCCACTATGATTGGAATTTGAGATCATCGAATCATGCAACCTATACTCATGCATGATCCACTCGGTTTTAGATCCTTTTGGTGGACGTCCCTTATAGAACACAAGAGCTTTCTTCACTCCAATGCTTTTCAACCCACATGAAGTAAGAATAGGTTTGTCAGTTCCAGTTGCTTTCCAATAACCTACACCAGCTGCTCTATTAGGCCTCAATCCTTTGGGATACTTTCTGTCCCTTGGAGTAAAGAAATACCATTCTTCCTCACCAAACAAAGCCTTACCTGTTAAAATGAAAAGCTTCCATTCCTTTAATGAACATTCCTTCAAAATAATAAGAATGAAAAGAATACTAGCATAAAATTAGTGAAGTTGTTAAAGACAGACTTGGAAGCTCCCACGGATTGTACTTGTAAAGATTTATTTCTGCTATGAATGAAGCAGGAAGAGGAGATGAAGTCACTTTGTTTCTTAGATAGTGAACAATGAGTTCTTCATCAGAAGGGTGGAATCTAAATCCAGGAGGGAGTTGAATTTCTGGATGATGATTTTTGTCCATGAAGATGAAGGTAGAATGTCGACGTAGGAAACTAGGAAATTTATTGTTCAGTTGCCGATATTATCGACCAAAATGGTTGTAAGCTTGAAATCACTGTGCATAGGTTATATATATATGCGTGTGTTGTTTGATCATGCAGATAAGGACAATTATCTTGTAATATAATACTAGGTTGGTAGGTGCATCAGTGTGAAAAGAGATGAGGAGAACAACCCTTTTGTCCCATGTTATATGACAACATTCTTCAAATGATATGTTTAATCAGCATGATTACTTTGAAATTTAGACAAAAGATTGAGTCTTGTGGTGACCAAAATCAGGTTATATTACAGGATATACAGCTCAGTTTCAAACCTGAACAACCAAGTTTATCAGTTTTATGCATTAAACTATCAAATATTTCTAAATCAAAATGCTTATCTGCCTCAAGTTGCAAGCAATATAGTTTCATTTCAAAATTAAAATATATGATAGTGGGTCGGAACTTCATATAATTGTAGATATGTAGGACTGTCTGGGGATATAAAATGGGTGGCGCGGAGTTCATGCAGAATGATATAGGGCATGTTTGCATTGACTTACTTGAGCTTATCTACTAACATAAATACTTGTAAGATTGTTTGAGAGAGCATACAGGCTTATGACATATCCATAAGATATTTTCAGCTTATTTCTGTAATCTCTCCATATCCCCTTATATCATACGAAGTTGTTTATTTAAACATATTGGCTAGCTAAAGAGGATTATACTTGGTCCTATTTTTAAAACACATCTGATTTTGAGTTACTAAAATTAAGGAGAAACATATGCAGATGAAACTATAATGATCTGTCACCTGGTGATTTTATTAAGACAAGATAATTCCAAGCTGTATTTAATCAGAAAACAATTATACAAGATATTTTAGGCAAATGTGTGAAATTGTTGCAGCAGATAGTCTGAAAACTCTCGAACTTCTAAAATCTCAATTGACTTATTGTGCTATGAAAGCTGCAATTTAACATGTAGCAAAATCAAACAGTCCTGCAAGGGGTAAGTGAGGACTTGGAGCAACTTTTTAAGAAGTGTTTTTTTTTTAAAGATAAGAAGGGTTTTTCTATCATGTGCAAATTTGCACATGTTAGACAAACCCTTTTAAGAATAATGATTATTGAGATTCAAGACAACTTAACTTATTATTATATGTATACATACAGTCATGATTTCAATGGTTGATTTTCTAATCCTTGCTATAACTTCTCATATTTTCATGTAAAATGAATCTATTACTTTAGTAGAATCAGATCCAAAAAGAAAAATGTATAACTCTTCCAAGGGATAGGAGCAATATTTTGGTAACTTCATCCCTCTTGAGTTACCACTTCGTTAACATGCTACCAATTATCCACCTAGTTGGTATACTCTCTCCGGTCTCAAATATAAGAGAAAAATCTACATATTTGGTCTAAATATAGTGTTAATTTTTGCAATTTCCCACCTTTTCCTTACTATCAGACTTTCTAATAGTAGACTGTTCACTATATATTCATTCCTAAAATAAGATAAATGTTATGTCCCTCAAACTTATGAAATCAGATTGTTGTAACTCAATCTTTATTGGCCGCAGATTTTGGTTCCAAGACGAACTTTTTCTATTCAAAACCAGCTTTACTAGTTTTAGTTCTAAAAAATTTAGTGCATTAAATTCTGGTTACCTTTTATAAGGATTATTGATACATAATAGAACTTTGAAACGGTAAATCTTAGAATAGCCAATAACATAACAGAGTGACCATTGTAGTTTTCTATTAAATAATATTTGAGTTACAGAGGTACAAGTCGTGTTTAAATATTACGATCCAGATTACATGTTTATCCTTGAATCGTAGTGTTAAGGGTTCCACCATGCTCATTGCGATTTTAGGTCCTCTATGCTCGAGCATCTGCATACTTGTCAATGAATATGAGCCATACTCAATAGCTACGAGCCGGCTACATTGAAGTAGAACTCAGTTAAAAAAGGGTAACAAAAAATGTATTTAAGGAAAACATCAGACATATAGCTTAGGGTGTGTATACCTGCGAGGACATTCTATTGCAAAGTTACATCAGAAAAAAATAATAGAGGTACCAGGTTGAAAAGATAAAATGGGCATGTCGGAGAAGGATGTGCTAGTATTACCTGTTATTCCTATCGTATATTTGATGATAGTTCCATCCATTGCACAAAACTCCAAGAAATGGAACATAAGTGAAAGCTGAATAAGCATAATAAGACCAACTTGATTCTATAATTTGGCTTCTTCTTCTTGGAATTAATCAATTTAACTCAATGTCTCAATTTATGTTCTCCTCTTATTGGACAGACTGTTTTCATATTATTGTGCTTCCTCGCAGCTATATGCCCCGATATACTTTAAATGCATTGATAACTACAAATTATTTCTATTTTTAACTCATTAACTTGTGTCTTAAGGGCACATGTTAACATTTCCCTTATTAATTTAGTTAATTTCTATCAGATATATACAAAGTCAAGAGCATATGATGGAAATTATGATTTATGGAAATCTAGCGTGTGAAATGGGAATTAAAAAGATATTAAAATATGTTACCTTTAGCAATATAAATGTTCAAACCAAGGCTTCAATTTGTTGGGTTGTAACCAAAGGCATCGAGTTCTACACCCAGTTTTGAACATTTATGTAACATACAAAATACTCCACATCGAGTGCTATATATAAACAAATAAAAATTTAAGAAAAACCAAGACGTTTTATGCAGTCAAATATGTACCCATAAAAACGGTTTTGGCAAGGTACCCTACTACTTCTTTGGATATTTTTGTGAAAAAATTCCTTAACGTATCCATTTGCATGGAGTGGATGGATTTTTCGTTAAAATAAAAAAAACACTAATATATAGGTATAAAAGAAATATTGGAGATTTCAAAAAATTTATCATTGTTCTTTTAAAAAAAAATTGTTAACGAGTGCCCTCAGAGAGGTGTACTACTTAAACATTCTAAATTATGATTTATTCTTTAAAAAAGATCTTTAAAAAAGTTAAATAGCTTAATTTCAATTAGGGATGACAATGAGTACCCAATGGATATGGTACTAAAGTGCCCATTTCCATACCCGTATTTGTAAAAAATACCCGTATCTGTGCCCATCAACAACTTTAGTGCCATACCCCATACCCTATGGGTACCTAAGTGCTCATACCTGTATCCATTACCCGCACTTTAACTATGAAAAGACAATAAAAACATCACTATTGAAATAAAACTATGATCCACATTTTTTAAAATTAACTTATAAAATAATACGAATCGTAGTATTTAGTCAAATAAAAAACATCTAAAATATCCTTAAGAAATTGTACACCGACATGATGAAGCTAATATTGTATTAAGTAGTTTTTTCAGTTTAGGTTTAGGTTTTGGCTTAAATATCTAAATTAATTAATTAATTATGCACCAAAAATAAATAAATTATTTATGATATTATATAAATATGTATATGCAGGGTTGCGGGGCTGGACACTATAGTACCCTTACCCGTGCCCATACCCATTAATATGTGTTGGTATTATCCGGACCCGTGTCCAAACCCATGAAAGCGGAGTTTTACTCTACCCATTGTGGATATTTTTTACGGGTACCCATAAGGCCTGAGTCCGATTGCCATCCCTAATTTCAATAAACTAAATACATAATTTTTCATAAAAATTTACCATGTAACTGAACATACCTTAACATCCAAGCATTGTAATTTTCTCTACTTATTTCATATTTTAAAAGTGTTGTAATATATTTCCCCCCTTCATTTCAACACTTTCAAACATATTTTTATTTATATTATTATATATATGATCATACAATAATTCAAAAGTTCATTCTCATGCAATTGGACATGTAAAACCAATGCCAGTAAATACTCTATTGGATAAGCAAATTAATCTATATTTCCCCTAGATATGATAATTTTGATATTAAATAATTGAATAAAAGTAACATCTACAATTTAAAATTGTGAGACACAGAAAGAGTAAAAAGGCTTCATTTTTTCTTCTTTTATATTGTGGATGTGTGGTGAAGTTGATTTTCTTATTCCATTTGATGCACACGGAACCTCCTTGTTTACCTTTTAAAGCACCACTTTAATATTTCTCTTTCTTATTTATTTTAAGAAAAAACACGATAGTCACTTTTATTTTGGATTCATTCAGAGTCAGTAGTTGCTCTATTTTATTCTTGTTATGGGTTAGCCTAAGCCCTTTTGGTTGATATGTTAGGCGTTTCCTTTCTAAAGTTGGTAGAGGGGTGTAGCGTATTACTCTCTAATGTTATACTATTTTTTATTATTGGCGGTGGTTTTTGGATCCGAACGGGGTTACTCTGTGTGTGATGTTTATGACTTGCTGACATCTCAGGAGAATCCTCAGTTACATCATAATCTGGACTTCATTTGGCATAAAAAGGTTCCGTTGAAAGTATCGATCTTTGCATGGCGACGTCTTCGTGATAGACTGCTTACTAAATCAAACTTGGCTATTCGAGGCATTATCAATATAGAGGCACGGATGTGCGTCGCAGGTTGCGGTCATGTCTAGGATAATACTCATCTGTTTTTGCCATGTTTGTTCTTCGGTGCTTTATGGCCGTTGGTGCGAGATTGGATTGGTTTTGCTGGGATGGGCGCTCAAGTTCTTTCAGATCACTTCTTGCAGTTCATTAATTATACAGGTGGTCTGAAAGTGCGGCGCTCCTTTTTACATATGATTTGACTGTTGTGTGTTTGGACCATATAGAACAAATGTAATAGCAGACTGTTTAAAAATAAGGAATGTTTCATTATTCACTTGGTAGATAAAATTAAGTCATAAGCGTTATGGTCGTTGAAAGGCAACATGTCTAATTTTGTGTTTGGGACTTATTTTTGGTGGTCAAGCCCTTATCTGTGTTTGAGCATTGGTTGATTTTTGTTTCTTTCCGATAGATTCTTGTATTTTCCGTGGGTTTTTTTGGCACGTTTTGTGCTAAAGAGACTACTTTGTCAGTGTTAATATAATTCATTTTGGTTTGTTAAAAAAAAGTTGTAGTTTCCTTTGTTTTTCTCTTCTTATTTTTCATTTTCTCATGTATGAGAAAAAAAGATTTATATTATTATTTAAAAGTATTTTCTTTAAATTAAGAGAAACTCTTGTGTGTGGACAATATTTGGACACTAGCTAAAATGAAAAATAAAAGTTGAAAGAAAAGAATCAAATTATGTGTTTTTCTTTTTTATGTGTATATCCAAATATTGTGTCATCTTATGTCTGATCAAGTATTTTTCTCAAATTAAATGCATGTGAAATGGAAAAACAATTATCCATCAATTTTGGATTGCATAACCACTGCCAAGGGTAGAATGAATGATGAGACATTTTATAACCTCATGGTCATCGGTAATTGATTATAGCTAGGCAACATAGACTGATCACATATGCCAAGATAATAACTATAAAAAAATAAACGAACTAATTCAAATATAAACTACTCATTAATTAATTTGTTAAATTTGTTTCATGAATAAAATGATGTCAATTTGAGTTGAAAATTAAATTCATTAATTAAATGAATTGAATTTAAAAAATATATATAATGAACTTGTTTGATTCATGAGTTGACTCGATCATATTTATATGTTTTGGGTTTTTGGAGTGTGAGGTGAGAGACGAGTGAATAGTGAGAGTGAGTAAGTGTTTGTTGGAGCAAGAAAAATAAGTCACAATGTAGTGTTATATAAACTTTATATCTTCAGATGGGTAAGTGTTGTAACGACTTATTTAACATCATCGGGACTAATCCCTATTTACTCAATTGAAATCAATTGGGCCACCCGTTAAATCCGTCCAACATTACATACCCCATATCTTCCATGATTTATTACGGTTTTCGTTGGTTTGGATCGGACCCGTTTATTCACCCTTGGTCTATACCATAATGAAAGATTGCTTAGCTTTTAGAACCAACAAAAGAAAATTACTAGGTTTCGAAAACGTATACACCAATGACCATAATTATATGTCTAATATGCCACATTTTTTCCATCACAAGTAACAGCGTATATTGACTTTTTCTTTAATTTTCCGGCCTCAACCCAACCACTACTTCTAAATTGTATGGTTTATATGTGGACCACATACTCAAAAGCATGTTTAGTTTTCTTCCACATATGATTAAATATTAATGGAGTAGTGTTTATAGATACGAACATCGTCATCGACTTGGCCCTTTTATAGACCAGCTGACTTTCATTGCAACAAAGTAGGTGAGGATGAGCTTTTACCATACACTAATATGCACAAATAAACATAGCTAGCACGTTAATTACGGTTAAATTATAGGAGGATCAGTGACCATCTTTCCTTTTAGCTTGATGTCCATTTATAATTATAATCCTATTTTGGCTGTATTGATGTTCCACAACTAGCTTAGCTAGGTTTCTAAGATAATCAATTTTTTTTAATCAACAAAATATTATTAACCAATAATTCCGTGCAAGATATACTAATAAACTCGAATGAAAAAAAAAATACAAAAAGAAATCGGTTGCCAAAATTACAGTGGCTCGAACAAAAATCCCTTCAAAACCACCCCAACCAAAGGAACAAATCTCTAGATTGAAACAGCCAAAGCAACAACACTGTTTCTAAGATACTCACCTAATGGGAATTTAAACATTATTTCAGCTCAATTTTGACCGACCTATTACGTAATAGACAATTCAACTGTTTTTGTCTTCAACTATTTGGAGCTTCTCACGATCTAATCTAGACTAGTTTTTCTTCATCCCTATGCTCACTTCCCACACATTTTTTTTATTATAGACATAAATATTTAATACTCCTTCTTTTTTCAATTCTTTAATTTATATTTCTCATATTATTGTTGAAGTGTAATTTTATAAAATAACGCATATTTTTTCTTTCTCATCTAAAATTAATCACATTTTAAATTTGTATGAAATAGTCAAAACAACTTATATTTGGGCCTGATGAAGTACTTGATTTGCTTTACAATGCCTTGTAAAGAAATGAAAACCAAGGCAATGCATTATTAAATAAATTATAGAGTTAATAGCAGTTTCTTTTGATAGATGAAATTATAACGGCCATTGAAAACTCTGTCACACATACATATAAGTGGAGGAGCAGAGTTTGAACTTCGATTACGACATCCAACTTAGGAAATGTAGGCTTAAATGTAATTTTAGTCCACATATTTTCACATTTTGTGAATTTGGCCCTCCTATTTTAAAATCTGACAATTGTGATCCCTTCATCATATTTTTAAACTAAAAAATTAGTGACGTTATATATTTAAAATAGGGTCTTGTTAACCAGTGCCCCGGAGCACTAGTTAAGGAATCCAAAAGTAGAAAAAATTGTCTTGGAAATATAAACTGTTACTTTTGGCCACTAATTATTACACAACTTTTTAATAAAATCTTACTTCTTGTGGATGCTTAACCAATGCCCTGGGGCACTGGTTAACATTCTCCTTTAAAATAACGTGGTATATGATATGATGATGGAAAAATATCAACATTGATGAAATCATAAGAAAATTTCTAAAAAAACTTAATTTAAAACATGTCAGACCACCATATTTTAAATCAAATATTTTATGAAAGGGTCAAACCTGTGAAATTTTAAAACAAGGAGATCAATTTCGTAAAATGGTGAAAATATAGAGATTGGAATTGAAAAATATATTAAAATAATAATAAAAAAGAAACAAACTTGAAGGGTTAAAAAAAAAGAAAGAAGCATTACAAAATCAATCACCTCATTAAGAATTCTTAAGCCGAAAAACATATTGGGGTAAAACAAAACTAAACCAGCGGTTTAGTAGTTCAACCGGTTTGAGTTAAAGGTTAAAAAGTTGAAGATTCAAGATTCAAGTCATGACAAAGAAAAAAAATTAACATAACAATCAACACATTATTCAAATACTTAGAGAAGGAGTAAATATTAGTTTTGAAATATAAAAACGCTTTAAAAAGCGATGGTGTTATTATTATTTTTTTAAGAGAATTAGATTATATATAAATATATATATATATAATATTTCAAAAAAGAAATGATATTTGTACAATTATTTTAGAATAATTTTTATTTTTTTTTGAGAGAAAAATAATAGCAACAGAGAATGTGAAGAAAAAAAAATACAATATAACAAGTGTCTTAAGGACATTGTTTAAGGAACCTACATAAGGAAATTATGTCTTGAAAATACAAATCAAACACTTGTTAAAGTCAAAACCGTATAATTTTCAATGCAAAAAATTGTTACTTTTAGATGTTTAAACAATATCCTTAAGACACTTGTTAACATTTTTCTATAATATAAATACAAGAGATATAATTGTTTCAAAAATTGTATTTATACAAATATCTCTGCAAAATTTTGTAAAAAAACAAGAGTAAAAAGACATTTTAGTACAAAAATATAGTCTCATGATCTCATAGATTTTGGGATGAATTAGGACAGTGAAGCAGGGACCCAGAGGGTTCAATTTTGGGACCCTCACGAAGACTATGACAGAGACAGAGTATCACGGACGGTCCTATCAGTCTTGCATTGGGAAAAGATTGGTCCACCAGACCACTGTCACTGTGTTTGCATGAATGCTCCTCTGACGCTGACCTACAATCTGTTACAGTGTCTCGCATGCTAAAAAGGAACCTTCACTGTAATTATAGCTTAATCATTCAATACCAGCTTATAAAGGCAAGTAGCTTTTCTGTTACCCTCGTATTCAAGAACACCGCCATCATTTTAACCTTTTTATGTACAAACAGTGCTAGTACTACTATTCACATTTCAACGTGTACACATGACCATTCATGCAACTTTATTTACTTCTACTCGTTTGGTGTATTGTATAGATACACAAGTTTAATTAAAGATCATGTTTCGATACTACTAGTAGTTAAGAAAGTAAAATATGAAACTAACAAATTTTAAAGATAACTTAAGTTGAATATATCATTTTTCTAGACAAAATTTCGAAGTTTTCCTAACAATGCCTTAAGACTATGCATTTTCCTGTATTCAATTAAAGAAAATGTTGATTAAGAACACATATTAAGGAGTTACATATTTTAATTATTAAAAGTACAAAGATTGCATTTATCAATGTAAAATTTATATTTTTAAGTTCTTTAACTTATATGCTTGGAGCTTGT
>Ga0099826_10000391_pt1 | contig 20528 bp, 12 predicted proteins | sample Mtrugardesep15_FD_76830 | JGI IMG/M metagenome (GOLD analysis project Ga0099826, IMG submission 76830) | Root nodule microbial communities of legume samples collected from California, USA - M. trunc garden sep15 | ecosystem: Host-associated > Plants > Roots > Nodule | place: USA: California... | reverse complement strand
ATCAACTAACTATTACTACTAATAGTAGTAAATAGAGTTGACCACAAAAGACCAAAAGAGGAACACATGTCAACTTGACCTCTTGACACAATACACAGCTCGCAATAATATTAAAGTCTTTCAATTCAACAACTCAATCCAAAGTTTTAAACATCACTTGCAGATTTCTAGCCTAACACACTGCATGTTTGAATTGACGGTGAATTTCGCATAATTATAATATGTCACTGTAATTTGAAAAAAAAAAAATATTACGGTGACACTGTAATTTAGTCAAACTCGACGTCGTTCAAACATAGTACGTAGAATTAGAAAGATTTTAGTCCAAACATAGTACCTCACATTATCAAGAGCAGACCACAACTATATTCAGAGGTCCCACATCTGAATCTGAATTCACTTCCACATAAGCTATAAACATAAGTCAAACACTGATTCCACACTTCTAACTACACTAATAAGAGAGAACCAAACACACCACAACACAATCAAAAACAGTAACATTAACATTTCACACTCAATTTTTTCATACAAAATAGAGATATTCTAGTTAGAAGCAGTACCTATGTTTTCCAACTCAAATTTGGCTTTGCTCACAGAACTAACTGGCTTCACTTTTGCACGCTTCTCCGCCGTGAAATCGATCACCGGCGGCAACGGAGCAGACGACGATATCGGTTTCGGGGACAGCGCCGCTGTCACAGAACCATCTGCTGCATACTTTCTCGGTCTTCCTCTCTTCTTCTTCTCTGGCACCGTCGTAACTGCCGGAGCCGCCGTTACCACCGCCGTATACGGTGGTTGTTGCGGAGGAGCACCTGCTTGAACCGCCGCTAAAAGCTGAACTGCTGATCCAGTGGTTGTAGTTTGGTTGTCTGTTCTTGGAGCTACGTGGTACTCCGACGGAGCATCTGATCCGACCACCGTAACGCCACCACTAACCTCCATGTTTTCAAACTCTTATTAACTCATATAACACTCGAAGTTTCGAGTAAATTTATTTTTTTTCAAAAGAAAAATAATTAACAGATTAAAATTTTAAGCTAAAAAATCAAATTAAAAGCTTGAGAAACTAAGCATAAAACAAGAACAATAGTTTTCAAATTTGCACCATTTGCATAAATTTCATCGTTAAATAAAAAAAAAATAGTGGTGTTAGATGAAAAAAAAAATCAAAAATTTGAAAGAGGAAAAATAATATTCTGGTTTAGAGAAATAGAAAGAAAATATATTGTGTAGAAAGAAAGAGTGAAAATTGAATTTTTGGAGTTTACAAAGGAAATGAAAATGTGGATATTTATAAAATGAATCCTTGTTTTGTAGCTCAGGTAATTGAGTTCCTAACTTTTCTAAGACTGTCCAAATTGGAGATTAAAAAAATAAACAGGAAAAGGAGAAATGGTACTGAATAGGAAATTAAAATATTATTTCTATGAGTTAGTATTAAATCAATGAATAATATTTAATGGATATAATTATTTAGATATGGTTGGAATCTGGTGGAGAAATATATAAAATAGTTTTAAAGTTGTTGGGAGGGCTTTCTTTTTCTTTCCCCATTTTAAAATGTATTTTGTGTGAAAATGGGAAAAATAAAATAAAAAAAGAGAAGAAAAAAATCACCACACATGTTACCTTACCTTATGAGTTTATTAGATTAGATTAGACAAATGAAAAAGTAAAATAGGTTGCCTAAAATTAAAGAAATTGTCCTTTGAAAGGAAAAGGAAAGCTTGGTAGGTAATCTCCAAGGCCAAGCCATATATGACAATACATTTCAGGGGGTAGGGTGGTATTCTTGGGTCCTTTGTTTCTATTTTATTTATTTAAAATTCTGCTGTTTTCTTGAAAAATACTTTTTTGAGTCTAGAGTATTTTTAGTCTTATACCTTTTATTTTGAGTCTGAAGTTTTTAGACTTCTATTTCTAAGTGACAAACTTTGTCTTATATTTTTAAGTGCCAAACTTTGAATCATACATACTAGTCTTATATTATTTTTATCAATTTTAGTTTATGTATGTATTTTTTTTATCAAAATTTATCAATTTTAGATATGTTGACTAAAATTGATAAATTTTGTAGATGAGGGATCAAACTAGAAAGGAAAAAAAAGTAAAGACAGAAGAAAAAAAATTATCTTCTTTGATATATTATTATCCGAGTCAATCAAAAAATTATTCTAAGTAATAATATTTTTTCCCCTCAAAAAGTAATAACATTTTTTTGTCGTTAAACATAGTGAAAACCATCATTGAAACACAGATACACAACTGTGAAATCTTCAGATCTAAATGAATATATTTAATCTAGCAATATTGATATATGTTTGAATGGAGGGTTAAACTTGCTTTTTTTAAATTATAGACAGTTTATAATATATTTTTAAATAAATTAAATGTGATATAAGTATAATATAATCATATTTTATATTGCAATTTCAAAATACATGCTTAGCATTCCAAAGTTCTCCCTTTTAAAACCATTTTCACGCTTTCAACTTCATCTTTCCATTTTTTTTAAGTCTTTCCCTCTCTTTCCTCATAAACTTTAAAACATGCCACTAAGCTATTCATCTTTAGCTAAAGTATATTTTTAATCTATAAATTATTTTAAAATTTTACTCTGGTCTTTTAAAATAAATATTGTTCTATTTTGGTTCCTTAATTAATGTTTGATGGACACTCAAATCTCAATGTCTAAATGGTAGACACTTTAATCGCCTCATTTAGTATCTAATATTTATAACTTAAAAACAAAAATGTCTGTTAATCATTTAAGGGATGAAAGTGTTTGATCTGTATAATTTAAAAGATCAAAATAAAATAGTGGAGATTAAAGTGTAAAATGCTTATAACTAAAGAGATCAAAATAAACAAAAAAGTTAAAGATCAAAGTGACACCTAAAAATAATTCAAAAGACCAAAAATATATTTTAAGCTAAAATGGGTAAAATACAACAAAAAGGAACTATGAACCCACGGGCACGCTTTCGCTTTTTGTTTTTCCACGCTTAAATTAAACAAATATTTATTTATCACTAGAATGAATTGTAAAGCAAGTGATTCATAAATTCTCTCTCCACTTACAAAGGAAATTATTTTTTTTAATTGGGTATCATATGTGTGTAACTATAAAGAATAAATTTTTACAAGTCGAGCAAAGATGACAAAACTCTTTATATTTTCATAGTTAAGTTTGAATTCAAGGCCTTTTAGTTTAGTTAAAAGATATCATTTACCATCTCGTGTAAATACGTTTGGAATATTAAAAGGTACAATCCAAAGACTTTTTAAAATGTGATTGATCATAACACTAATCACTTAACAAGGAAAGTTAATTTAAGAGAAATTTTATATACATAATTCTAATATGGACCACTTTTATAAGTCACCAACTCTGGATTGGTATTCAAAAAAATGTATATGACTTGGAGGACAACAAATATTATTTTTTGGTAGTTGATGTAAACAGTTTTTGGTAGTTAATGTAGACGGTTCTCCTCATTTACGGTTAAAATATGGTCTTAATTGATATCAGCTTGATTAAAACAACATCAAATAAATATGTAGTTCGTATTGAACCAAAATGACTTACTTTCTCAGTTTTTTTTTTCTTCATGTAGTGGATGTCTAGCCATACAAAGTTTTTGCACATTGGCATGACTCGAATCGGTGACCTTTTCTAAAAACTTGACCACTACACCAGAGTTGAAAATATGATATTAAAAGATTCAAACTTTTTTTTGAAGGAAAAAAGATTCAAACTTGAATATATATAGTAAGGAATGGAAGAATTTTATAAGGTAAGTGATATTTTATGAAATTTACCTAAATTATATAAATCTAACACATATATTTATTATATAAAATAATAACTATTTAAAATAATTTTGTAAATTTAGAACACGTGTAAGGTGTTCTAGTGTATATGACTTCAAAATTGGGTCCGAGTATCTTTTTCGTCATGGATCAAAATTATCCAAATTATGGTATCTAAATTCTATTTCACTCATGTTCGTTTTCATACATCTTTGTTTCTATTTCTTATTTTCAATTTGTCTTATTCTAATAAATATTTTATATTAACAAAGTTTTTTTGACATAATTATAAGTATTTTACTGTCGTAAATTCTATGGTAAATAATTAATAAGATAATTATTATTAAAACTCATAGTGGGTTAGACTTGTAGAAATTTTCATTTTAGGGTTGGAAAAAAAAATTCAATGATGAGAGGGGTCGTGGGTTTTTATTTATGAATAATATCATCAATTATTGTTAGAATTTCTGATAATTTTAAGTAATAATCCGCAATATACACATATAAATATGGGCCACCTTCTATGCACTTTATGAATCAACAAACAAGGCACTAGGGCTGGACACTTGGATTGTACCTGAACCCGACATACCCTCAAGCAAAAAAGGGCAAAAGGCAGCACAAACCGGTTTGGGCGGTTTTGCGGTTGCATGATCGATTTAGGACGAGTTTGTACGGGTGAGTTTAGTCTGTGAAAATTGGGCCGTAGGTCTCCATAACCCCTACGTCTTAAGCTCCATGACTCTATCGTTTCTCTATCGTTGTTGCCGCTGCAAGCATGTTGTCGTGTTTTTGTTGTCTCTCTCTCTCTCTCTCTCTCTCCCCATTCGTTTCTTCATCACCTCTTCCATATTTTGAGTGTGTTTACTCCGGTTTGTTCATGAGTTCATACGCCACTTGTTGTTGTTGTTGTCCGTGAGGTCCAAATCCCTAGTTTTTTATATGTTTCTTCAACAAGGGAAAACATAACTTTTACATCCAAATTTTATGTGAATTTTATGGATTTGTTGAATGTTTTTTTATTAATTTTTTGTTTACTCTTAAATCGATACAAACCACCCGCTCAAATGTAGAAACCGACTACCTGCCACCGCCCACCGCCGCAATTGAATCCTTTAAATGGACGACAACAGATTCTACTCCAAATGTCAATTTGGTCGATTTTGGATTCCAAGATTGAATCCAACTGGAACTGACCGTTTGTCCAGGCCTACGAGGCGTAATCTTTGCTTCTTCCAAGTTTCAATCTTTGTCTAACATAAACGATTTATATTTTCTACTTTCAAAGTTATATAACGTGTAATTGTTGACCTCGTTCAAGCACTTCTTTTATTTTTTATTTTAATAAGATAACCTAATTCATAGATACAAAATATATCATAGATTTTCTTAAGTGAATGATTAAAGACGACACACCTTTATGTTGACAAAGATAACTGCTGAAAGAGAACAACTATATGAAAGGATGACTACTCTCACTATCGTCTAGATCTTCTCCTTACCGTTAACTGCTTAACAAAGCAACAATTAAATAGCCAAGTGATTGAGGGCATCAATCTCTCATTGAATTTAACTGGATCATAGAGCTCATCACAATCATTAATAATTAATATTTGATAACAATTGACTATAGTAATTTTTTTTTTGGTTACAAAAATTTTAGGGTGAAGGGATGGTGCCCCAGTCCAAGTAATATCAATGAAGTAACCAATATTAGATTAATTATTTAATCAATCAATTATAAATTTACACAACAAATATTTATGAATGAAATAATTAATCTAATATTGGTTACTTCATTGATATAAGAAGTGTATAATTTACTACTCATTCAATTTCATTAAAAGTGTCATATTTGTAAAATTTATTTGCCGTAAATTACTTTTTTCTTTGTGTTATTACTCCCTCCGCACACTATTATAATCAAAAAAACTATTTTTTAAGTTCATTGATCAATTATTCAATAAACTTAGAAAATAAAATTTTATTTATAACAATAACCGAATGGAATATTGAAAGTAGTTGAAGAACAATTTTTTTCCACCTTAAAAACTAGGGGTGGGGCTAGCCCTTTTAACGAGGTTCAATTGAACCCCATCAACCTAAAAGATAAAAGAAAGTGAAAATATACCTCTAATATCTTGCATCATAAAATTTGCGCGTTGTCAAGCCGTAAGAGCATGCATGATAGACACTATAATATATCTTCATAAGTTTTAGGAGTATTTTGAATCATTCGAGCCCCATCATCTGCTGCTTCAAAAAATAAAACAATCATTTGCAAATGAAAGATAAGAGATAAGTGGAACATTCACGTTTTAAGAATATGAAGATTGTTTATTTAGTTGGTAGAGGGAGCACATATTCGGTTATAATATTGAGTGCCAGCCCTATTTAACGGTGTTAAGCTATACATCCTTCCTATTTTTATTATAAGTCGTTTTGACATTTTCATACATATTAAAGAATTTAATTAATGTATTAAAAAGAGAAATTAAGAATGCTTTAATAAAATTATCTATTGTTAATGACATAAGAAAGAGAGATTAAAAAAATTAAAAGAAAAGCGAGTAATATATAATAAAACAAATACTTTTTTCCAAAGTAATATATAATCAAACATTGAGGAATTAATAAGTGTCAATTAACTTTTCCCAAAATGGTTATTTTAAGTGTACAAGCATAGTGGAATCATGCTTGTATGAATTTTCAAGGTTATATATGATAAGAGATTCTTTAAGAATTACTTTAATTTTTTTGGGTTACCGTGATATTCGTACGAAGTTTTCGGCACTGTTTAGTAGTGACTAATCTTTTCGAAAAATTTATAAAAAAGTATATAAAGTGGGTCCTCTCCTTTCAACTGAGTTTTTTTACGATACGCGTGAATTAAAGAATCAAACCCCTGACCACATGTTTAAAGAGCATATGTCCCTTACTTCTTGAATCAATCTATTGTTCATAAGAACTGCCTTAACTAGTCCATGCTATTAAGAATTTAGGGACGGATATGTGATTGAGTACTATCTCAAGTATATAAAAAGAATAAAAATTGAAGGAAGTATATAAAAATATGTCAATTGATTAGTTACGTCAAAAAAAATGTCGATCAATTACTTCCTACAATTAAGAAATTAGACACTAATATGACGAATTTTAAAATATTTTATAAAATAAATTAACTAATTTCATATATTTAATTATTATATATAGATTTTCTTCAATTTTTTTTATTATATATAGATTGTGTAAAAAAAATTATAATTAGAGTACATAAAAATTCATCTCTTATTTTTATATACTTCAATTTTATTTAGTTTTTGAATCGACAATATCCGACTTATTTGGAGACCTAAATATGATTTATTCAGAGAAATATTACAAAGAAAGATAGATGAGATAAGAACAAACTTGATTTCAGTGCTTTATTTTTCTTTCAAAATTAACAATATAATATGAATAATGGTGACGAGTCTTGATTGCACCCTTACTTTCCGTAACTACAGATTCTTTTATATGAATTGGCTTGTTTGCTTTCCTGTTTTCATTGGCTACATTGTTCTGCGTATATGCCCTGAAAGTTCCAATTTCTTTTACTAGTTATAATAATACACCTAGTATATAATATATTTTTTTGACAGACTCTATATAATAATTAATAATTGTGTATTCCTTTATTTCATATTGATAAATGACCTAACCCATAAAAGCGATAGATGAATAAATATTTTTCAATTTTTATTGCTAGGCACATGATCAAAGAAATTAGTCAATATTTCATGAATACTATCCATATCATCCAACATGCACATATTTTCACCCATCATTATAAAAAAATGAGATAGCTGTTATTAGAAAGTACATAGTAAATGATTGGATTTTTAATTTATGTCATGCTCCTATATAGGGTAATATATGTGCTGACTTTTTAGCATAAATTGCAATAAGATCTACAAGTAATCTGTTGATTGTGCCTGATATTTTGACTAATCTTCGTTTATTGTTGACAATAGACAATATGGGTGGTGCTTATCATCGCGGTTAATAATTTTTTTTTGAGAGAAATAAAGCTTATAGCTTTTCATTAAAAATCAAAGTCTCAATACAAAGAGGTACATAATTAAAAACGTGAGGACTAGCTAAGAATGTGGCCTCTCGTGCTAGAATATGAGCGACCTCATTCGCTTGTCTCCGACTAAACTCAACCTTAGAGTTTTCAAAATAAAAGAAACACATCTTTTACATTCGTATATGATATTAGTCAATACCGCTCCAATTTTCAAACAAATGTGACATTAAGATGGAAATATGCCAAATTTATGGCTATAAAGTCATTATTTTTCTTTTGTCAAAAAAAGTCATTATTTTTCTGATATTGTTTTTCTACGTAATTGGTGTAATAAACCCCTTGCATGTTTGTAAAACGGTTATTTTTCATTTATAATTAGTTGGAATACCCCTTACACTTTTCGTTAATTACTCTTGATTATAAGAGAAATGGTTAGAGCTTCTATCACTTGAATTGCATTTGTCACAGCCTGGGATGAGGTTTTTCTTTGGTCATTCATCTTGTGGCAATCATTCGAATAAATGAATATAAGCGTAAAAATCTTATTATCAAATATTCTCCTTCATTTTTTTGTCAAAAAATATATCCTCCTTCATTTAAAAAATCTAATATCCTCCCTCAAGCTTGTTATGCATCAATAAGAAGATAGTGAGTTTATTGGTTAGAAAAAAAAATGTTAAGGACATGCAACAACGTGAACAAGTCCCTAATCTAAGTAGTGAGAGAGAGAGATAAAGGAGAAAGTGATAGTAACCTAAGAAAATGAATGTGCGCTCTTAGAAAACGAGTTGCAAGTTATTTGAATTGAATGGCACTCGTATTATCACAATACATTGGAGTTGGTCAAGAAAGAGAGACAATGATATCAACAAAAGAACTAACACAATCAAACTATTTCCCTTCCAAGAAATGAGAGTCTCCTGGAGAAGGATGTTGACAAAATGGTAACCTCGCTAAGAAATATCAAAGAGTACTCAAATCTTGCATTTCAAACTGTTGGGCTAATAAGAGATACCACTAACAAATTTAAGGATCGTATAAAAGAGAGTAATGGATTTATTCCCTCATTGAGTGGAATTATGTGGAAGGTGGAAAAACATTTGTTGGAAAAAATAAAATAAAATCCATTACTAATTTTTACACAATCCCTTATTTTATTTTTAACAACTAATGTTAGTATAGTTAGTAATGTATACTAACATTTGTTGTTAAAAATAAAATAAAATCAACAAAATATAAAAACAGAAGCTACCATTGATTAAAAGTTTCAAGTTTCCACTAAAAAATGCTTGGAGCAATACCCCCTTTAACAAGGCAAAAAAGGATGTTTATAACTCACTTTTTATACCAACACATCTATTCCGCTAAGAGATATGAAAGTGCAATAATCCACTAATGTAAACATAAATGATGTCTTCTTACAAAATACACTTCTGCATTTCAACTTTTTAACCATTCGTTTATGTTTTCTTTCTAAAAAACTTAAGAGCTGATTTTTTTCGAGGTGTTTGTGAAGCACATGTTCTTGCTTTTCCATCTGGCTGAACATGCTCATTCTTCTTGCTCATGTTAGGATATGTTGTATTAACAGCATTATCTTCCAAAAGAAGCTGCTCAGTTTTAGTTAAGCCATCAATTTCACATCCATTGTTACCTTCTTTTGACTTCCTTGTCTTGTTTGACAACTTTATAGTTGTCTTTGGTTTCAAAGTTTCAATTTGTGCTTCCCCTTTTAACACAAGAGTAGTAGATGCTTCAGACATCTTTCGCATTTTTCTCTGAGAAGATCAAGTATTCCTTGCAGCTTCCTTTGGTTCAACAATTTCAATTTGTTTTTGGATCAGGAGTTGTAGGTACTTCAGATATCTTTTGAGAAGATTTAGTTTCCTTTATAGCTGCCATTGGTTTCAGCGCTTGCATTTTTGCTTCCCCTTTTGACTCAGAGTCGGGAGTAGTAGGTGCTTTCGATTTCTTTTGCATTTTTTTATGCGAAGATTTAGTTTTTCTACTTGGATTTTCCCTCTGTGGTTTGAATTCTTTGTCAATGTTACCTTCTAGCAGACTTTCTTCATAACTCTCTGATTCCTTAGTTTCACATACAATGACTTGTTTTTGCTTTTTAGTCTTCTTTGAGCCTAATTCACAGTTACTTGCAGCCTTAGTTTCTTTTTTGCTTTGGATGTGTGCGTATTTTCTTCTCTTTTCTCTTCATCTATATTTGCAAATGCTCTAACAATATAAATCTGCAGTATATTATTCTAAGAATCACTATTTCTTGTTATATAAAGCATGAAACATGCTTTGAGAAATACAAGAATCAAGCTCCAACAAATTGGTGTTTATGTAAGCTGATAACAAATGTTTATTATATTCTCACATCATAAAGCAATATTTTCTAGTAGAGGAAACATAGAAAAGAGAGTATGATGCATAGTTGTTGTCTTTGATATAAATATTGAAATTCTAATTTGATTATTAAGGTACTTATGTATTGAACTAGAATGCTCGTTTTAATTTTTAATCTCAAGACAGATGAAGTGTGTCATGGCATATCATAATTAAGCTCGATAATTTTGCAACTCAAAGGATTCATTTGGAATGTATCTTGGCATATCATAGTTAGGCCGAAGAATTTTGTAAAACTCCAAGCCTTAATTTGGAATAAGACCTAACTCAAAGCCAAAAGCTAGCTCAAGTCGCAAGGAATGCTTAAGGTTTGAAAAGACTAATTTGGTCATATCTCACCTTTGAAGTTAAAAGAGGGTTGAATGAGAAATGACAACATAAATTACCTTTAATCGCGTCGATTCAACCGATTCAAAAACTAGTGCATCACCATCATCCAATTTATGTTCCAATGCAAATCCGTCATGTGTTAGATGTATATTAGTCAATAATATGAAGTCTAAACTTAAAAAGAATGAAACATGGATAAGAATGTGTAGGCCATATAGAAAAATATTCTGAACTGAAACATACCAACCAAAAACAGCTATAAACATGAGACCGGACCATTGACTTGATAAATGATGGATTCGTAGACTGTAAATTGATTTGGGGTGCCTCTGCAGCCTTCCAAGCACGAGTTCTTTGTTGTTTTGTAGCTTCTTTGATTTCATCTAGTGGTCTTGCAACGTAACTAAGATTCAATACCATGTTACTAATATTTCAATTAGAAAAATAGATAAGCCAGAATAATTAACTAACCACCTTTCCCATGATGATGAACTTGACCTTGACCTCTTCCGCAAATAAGAACTCCTATGAGGAAGGTCTGTTCTAAACTGTAATAAAATGAAATATATACATTGTGAAGTAGACATTCCTGATAGACTATCACTTTGGAAATGAATGGTGACTCTTCAAAGACAAGAATCTGGGATTCCTTTAATTCAAGAAAATTCACATAACACTAGGCTGTCAAACTTGAGTGCTTAATTATAAAACTTTGTTTTATTGAACAAACAAATTCCAGCACATATTCCTAATCCTGGTTTATATTTTTATTTCTACTATATCTAGTCATACAAGTTTTAGATATTCTTGGTCAAAAAGAGCTTTAGATATTCCATTATCCAACCCAAGCTAATTCTTGCTCTTTGTTTGTGTTGGAAACAAAAAACTCATTTATGTTTCACTTCTTAGACATCCTTAATGTTTCACTTCCCAAATAGTTTAGATCCATTGTATAGCAAGTAGAACAAATTCAATGTATTTTAGAAATTGGTGCTAGCTTAAATGATCCCTTGTAAATTACATCTTTCATTTACAATTGTTGCATGCACCATGTTTATGAATTAAGCAAGAATATTAGTTGCCTCTATTTTTAATAGTTCGATTCATTGCATTATGCAAGAGAATATTACATACCTTTTCACTGTATGAAGTAACTTGGTTTCTTGCACGAGAAGAGCGCCTAGGTTCTGCTGCGTCATTAGTCTTAGATTTTGGTTAGGGAAGACGACTCTGCATAGAGAAGGAGGGAAAACTAAGTCAAAACCAAATGCTGGTTCTTTACAGGCTAAAACCAAATCAAAACTGCAAGTTACGGAGATTTCTTTGCAGGAATTGCAATTTCCGTCAACTTTTTTGTAATCCCTAAATCCTTGAGAACAAGAAGTGAAAGTATGAAAATAAAAAATCATCAAAACACATCAAAATATAAACCAATCACTGTTTTAAATCGTTATTAAGGTAAACAAATGGTGATTAAGAACATATGTAACTTAGTACAGATTACCTCAAACCTCTTCTTGTTTTCGTCAAGTCTTTGTTTTCTAGCCTCTTCATAGTTGTTGTTGGAGCAACCCTTTGCCATCAGCTTATTATGCATAGAACAGATTCAACCATACAAGCACATACTTGGAGGAATACACAATGATTCAAAAAATATTAAACTTCAACTACATACATGCATGCTTGGAGGAACACGCAATGGTTCATGAGACACAAAAATTAAAACCATTTCACTTTTTTACAAAAAGAAAAATTTAACTATATAAATAAATAAAATTACAAAACCCCTCTAAATATTTCTCGGTAGAAATTTAAAACATGGTATTTAGCTTATTTGAAAAAAAAAATGTCAAATGATTTAATGGCTAGACTCACGTATTATGAGTGTGATGAAGTGTATATATATATATTAACAAAGTGAGATCGAAACACAATAAGCACAACAGCATAGGTGTGTCAGTCTTACCAATTTGTAACGAGTTTGATTCCCTGCAACCAATGTAAAAAAGGGAGCAGGGGGAGTTGAACCTAGGACGCACAGAATGGCAATGCATCTGTCTACCGCTAGGCAGAGTAAGCAAACATGTAATTCATCAAATATATATATTATTCTAATATATGAGAAAAAAAATTGGGTAATAATCTGGTGCGGCTATAGCCACACTCAACCATACTGTGGATCCACCTCTGGTTTTCGATCATTCTGTCTGTTTATGCCTAGGCACAAAAGACCTATTGGAGGCATTTTTTAGTCTATTGTTTTGCACTCAAGCGTAACTTGTTTGCGCCCAGACGCAAATGCACAGTCAAGTTTATAAAAAGGAACTTTCAATGCTTTTTAGATAGAGATATAAGACAACCTAGGGTTTATCAAAAGAGGAAATTCTTAGGAGATCAAAAGTTAAGAAACAATACTTTTGACGTATACTATAGGGTTGAGAAACAATCTAAATGCCTTGATGATTGAATAATTGAGTCTCTTTTGCCACAAGAATAGACTTGGGTGAACAAAAGAAATTAGGTTTATGGTTGAAACCTAAATTATTGTAATAATTTGTTTTTTTTTTTTTTGATAGTGTATTGAAGAGATTTCTCTTCTTCGAACTTGGGACAAATTTATGCGAAACTAGTTGAACAAACATTGGTGTATTTTCCTTCATCTCATTTATCTTATTTTATTATCTGTGTTGGTTTGATCCCTTTTAGGATTTTGTTTCACACATCGAAATATTAGTGAATTCTATTCACAACAATAGCTTTAGAAAAAGAAAGAATTTAAATTTTTCTCAAGAACTTCTTAACAAACAACGAAGATCATTTGTAGCCATCACCAAAGTAATGTAGCATTAAAAAATTATCACTTGACCCACAATTTACTTAAGAGTTAGTATTTGTTTGGACATCCTATTGGATCTCGATACGGCACAAATTATTAGATCACCAAAAAACATAACAATCTTTCATAAGCGTGCATAAGGATAGTAGTCCTAGTTAGTTAGAACAAATCTAAATTAAAGAATAAAGTCAAAGACTTAAATTAATAATAATAATTGATACGTCGTTATGTACAAAAAGCTGTATGAACCCAATCCAAATTGTTCCTCCCTCTACCTAATCTTCCTTTCTGTGCCACCAAAGAATCATATTCTACATTCCCTTTTCACAACCTACTATGGATAACAACCTATTTCAAAATGCAAATCCTTCTTTTCTTCAAGCAAAGCACATTTAAAATGGAGAGGGTCCATCCCTCCACCTGTATAAAGGTCATTTTCCACATACCAAATGAATCAAATCCAACCAAGTGAAGAAAAAAACAACTTATCACCCTTTACTTTTAATATGTACACAAAGCCCAAACTTGAAGCAAGGAATAATATGCTATAAAAAGTAGTGAATATCTTCCACACTCAAAAAAATTCCCTCACGCCCTTATCTTTCTGCTTTAATAACAAGATTTGATCAAACCCAAATTGTACAGATTCCTTCTCACTAGGCTGCCAAGAGACAATAACACTGCCCCTCCAACTCCAACTGATTGATCTTCCCTCTCTACCTTTTGATGACTTGCAAAAGGCAACTCCTTTACTTTTAAATTGCTTAACCCAATTTTTTGACGAACTGATTCGATGATTTTTTGGTCAGCCGGGTATCCAATGGCATCTGTTGCATAGAAAACATTTGCAGCCAAGTCCCCGGTTGTAGTTATGTCGGCCCTAGTCACATTTAATCCGTTCTCTCGGAATGTTCTCATTACCTCGGCGAGAAGCCCTTGTCTGTCTTCGGTGCATAGCTCAAGCCTAACACCCTGCATTCGAGAAATTAACAATTAATAAATCGTAACATGTTCATATCACGGATCACAGATTCGTAACAATTCATAAAACAAAAATGTGAAAAAAAATACCATACCTCACATGATCTTCTCTCTACTGCAGCTTGCAAGCATTGAATTACACGTTGACGCTCCGGTTCTGAACTAATTGGGGTTCCATCCTTGTGTCTAATGTAAAACTCCTGAAATAAGAATAATTTTTACATCATTAATTAGGCACATAATCAAGCAATAAACCAAAAAAACATGGCATTGTAATGTTTAATAAAGTAATTACCATGTATGCTTGGTCGACTCTTGTGTTGATAGTAGCATGGAACACAACATATTCCATGTCAGTTAAATTGCACACAACATCAAACAACAACTTAACTCGATCCTTGCACTGAACATTAACAACTGAATAACCCCTTTCTACCCAATTTTGGACAGTCACCAACGGCGTTTCCGAAGTAAACTTGAAAATTGGATTCATCTGATAATCACGGTCTACAAACATCATTTGGTGGAGCCTTCTTTCAGGATGTATAACAGCATCAGAGATAGATGTTGTAGCACTCCTAATATCACTATCTCCTTGTAAAACATATCTTAAACGTGCTTCAAGCCGATTAATTTTTTGAGAATCCTCAATAGACGTCCCAGAGATGCTGTCTTTAACATAAATTAAGGAAGCCGTTCGGCCATTGTGAGTCCATACTTTAGCCTCCACCACATCACATTGCAGCTCAGCCAATACAGCAAACACCTCGGAAAGAAGACCAACACGATCTGTGCCCTTCAATTCCAACGCAGTGAGACCATTTCTGTGATTGGTTTTTCCATTGTAAATGCTACTAAGTGACTGAAACAATATCAACAAAAATTTTAGATTTATGGCTATGAATCAATTTCAAATAATAACTTAATTCAAATCAAAACATAAGTACCTGTTCAATATATTTTAAAACGCTCTCATCTGTTAACTTGTTTCCATTTTGATCCGTAACATGAAAAACTGAACATTAAACAACAAAAAATTAGGGAAAACAGAATCAAAATTATCAAAACAGCGAACGAGATTGAAAAATTAGCTTACCATCCATGAACCATCTTCCATCAGATGAAACATATGCTTTCTTAATAAAAAGGTTTAGATCACTGAGAATTTGTACAGCTTCCAAAAGAATTCCATGCTTTCTGGCACTATCAAACTGTGAAATTAAATCAAAACAAAACAGAAAGATTAGTATCTTGATTACATTTTTTTGCACATCTTAATTACATTTTTTACATGTTAACCCAAATTAATTAAGGAATTTTCTTTGAGGTGTTACCTTGACTATAGTTGAATTGGAACAAACGGCATTGTCAATGACGACCCTGTTTTTTTCAAACACGAAAAGCAAAAGAAAAGTCAGAAAACTGATTAAAAAAATAATTTTGTCGGTGCAAATCAATTATAGAAAAGTTGGTGGAAATTAGGAAAATCTACTTTTCTTCAAGCTTCAAGATTATCATGACTTTTAGTTCACACTACGTGATTAAAAGGTTTATGAAATTAAATTAATAAAAATCTGAGGTACGCAAGCAGAAAGAGGTTTGAATCTGTGCCTTAGAAATCTCAAGAGAAAGAAAATATTCAAATATAGAAATAGAAACCCTTGAAATTAATGTCTGGTTTCAAAACTAAGGGATCTGGAATTATGAACATTCAGAAAAATTTGATTGAAGGATGAAGAAAATGGATGGAAATACCATAAAAAAATGAACAAAAATGTATACTATGAATCAGAAAATAAAAAACAAAAGTAAAAAAAATACTCCTAGGAGTAATTAAGAAACAGAAAGAAGAAAGACACAAACCTAGGAGTGCTCATGCGAAAAACAAGTTTCTCGTACTCATCCGTACATGCTGACCATTCCATCTTCTTCAGAAATGAATACTGGGTGTGTAGTAGTAGCTTGATAATAATCCTGGGTGGTTTGGTTTTAAAGTAGCACAGCTTCCTGAAACGACGACACACAACGTTTGAGTGAATGTTGTGTCTGAATCTTTCTCTGTTTCTGTTTGAGAGAAAATCCTATATAGAAGGAAAGTTACTAGAAATTCCGAACGGTGGCTTTTAATGCATTACACACCTTCGATCAAATCGTCATAAAACCACACTTACCAAACTCTCCTGTATGTTCCTTCTCACTCTGTCCTTTCTCTATCTCCACTCTCTTCCAAACGCAATCCTCGCCTTGATCTTAACTCTCCTTCTTTCTCTTAGTTAGGTGTGTATTCATTTTATAATTATTCCTACCCTTATTATTTTATTATTATATCATTGTTGGTGTTTGTTTTATTAAATTGGAATCCACGTCTATCTTTTTTTTTTTTTAAAAAATAAAAATTTAGGAAAATTCTAAATGGTAGCACTTGAACGACATAGTATTTGATGACATTAATAATTACAATACCACAATTCTAGTGAAAAAGACTAATACACGAATGTGTTTTATCTACTAAAAATGAATGATATAACATTTGTAAAACTATTTTAGGAACAAAAAAATTGGGAGCAATAAACATGACCAAAATTGAAATTCTAATCTTCGCTAAACCAAATCAAAAAATTTAGTTTGTATTTTGTCTAAAATATCAAAATAGTCTTTTGTCCACAAAAAATTATTTTGAATACCGTAAAAATTTGTTTTCAATTCTTCACTCTTGTTTTATGTTACTTTGTTCGATCTGTTCAAGACTTTGTATTTTTTTAGCAGATTAAACACGCCCCAAAATTCTACAAGAATAAAAATTAACAAAATTAATTACACATCATCCACTTTACGCCGAGAGCAATTAAATCTGCAAATTTATTAATAAATCAAATATTTATCAATTGAACCAACTTTTATCGACGAAATTTGCCCTCCTTAACCTACCCCAGCTGACCGGACATACTATTTACTACCAACAGGTCAACTAACACCAATGAGGGTAGTTAACGTGCCAGGTGGAACGACACGTGGGATCGGCAGGTGTTGCTTTACGTGTTTTAGACTCAACAACATAGCGGCAACAATAGAATTAGAAGATTAGTTGTTGTTGATTCTTTGATTAACCAGAGGGGTCAACCCACGTGGCATGTTGGGACCATGGTAACAATCGATTAATCTTGGTAATTAAGATGTAATAATATGCTTATACATGTTAATGGTTATGACGTACGAACATGACGAAGCCACTCTTATGGTCTTTTCCTCCGTCCTTTGTTTCGGTTGGTTTTGTTGTATCCGTCTTCTTGTATCAAATGTATTGTATCTTCCACTCAATTTTAATATTAATTTGTTTCGGTCACTCTTTGTCCATCCCTAAATTTAGTCTTGTTTCATCTACTATAATTTTGTCTCCTGTTTGTTGTGTTTTCAGTTTCATTATGGATTATTAATGTAATTAATTTGCCTTAACAACGTCCAAAACGGCATTTGTCTTTAATTGGTTTCGGAATATTGAGATTCTTTCTTTTAAAATACTACAATCATTTACTACTATATTACTAATAAGATCATCTTTTGCCTTTTCAAAATAAAAAACTAGAAAGAAAAAAAAAAACTATTACACATACATACCATTGATACCAACAAAGAATCCAAATTTTATAACCTCAAATCATTTTTATTAGGTTTAAATAATCAAATCTTTTTGTCTTTCAAATTGATTGTATACAAAAAAAGTAAATGGTATGTTTCGGGTCACCTGTTCAATCCCTTGCATGATATATTTTTCACCACCTTACTTGAACAAGATCTATTCTATATGATTGTATTATTGTGACCTTGATTTCTAAGGAGGAAAAAAGATTGTATACAAAAAAATAATCTCAAAATCATAAATAAGGAAAAAAAATGATGCAATGAATCATTCATCTTCAATTACTTCCACATATTAGCAAAATGTAATTGGTTTGAGTGGGAAAGGTGCTTTACCAATTCAAATAAGTTGTTAGAGGTTGATCTCTAACCTTTGTATATAAAGAAAAATTGGATGAGTGGAGAGAACTTCCTCATATATCTGGAGGTTAGTCTCTCGTAATTTAAACCACGTTAATCAAAAATTTTATTCATCCCCTAACTTTGTTAGGAGTGTTAAGTTGTCGCGTTAAATGGTATTCTTGTTTGTTTAGACTTTAGATAACAAGACATATGGATCACCGACATCATGACTTCGTTAATTTCAAGGAATATTTTTCTCATTAAGGTTAAATTTTAGAGAGTATATTGTCTACGAATTTATAGCAGGTAGAGAGCATTTTGCATTTAAGTAGTAATTTTAATATGTGAGTATTTTGCGTAAATTTTTTAAACATTTGCAAGCAATGAAGTATGGATTTGGAATCACACCACTACGTATAAGATAATCCACACTCTCTAGTCTCCACCAAGTTGCGAGTGTACCAACAATCTCCGTAGCCAAACACCTTTCATAAGATCAAAACCACATTTAAAGAGTTCCATTTTCATACCACAGAGGACCAATACCTATTAACGGATTAATACCACATCCGATAAGAGTTATTTCTTCATACTTCATCAATGTCATATTATATAACACAATCTACTTTATCAAGTATTTGCTCTTATTGACACCGGTCTAATTCTAAATATTGAAAAGAAAAAATTCAAGTCTCATATATGATAAAATAAAATATGAAATGACTTTATAATTAATGACATATCTAATTTTATAAGTCGATTTTATAAAAATGTGTGGATATAATTTACAACAACTTAATATTTCTTCATTGTAAAAGTTTCTTTTTGATACTAGAGTATTCCGTTGAGCATATTGTACTACTTGACTAGGAATAATCACCGTAGCTGTGACTGGAGTATTTTTGGTAGTAGTAGCCACTTGACTAGGAATACAAGTATCTTTTTGAATTTTGAAATGGGGAGCACAGCACATGTGAGACAAAGAGGTAATTTCCATTGTAGTATATAGTTCATCCTCAACAACAAAGGGACCCACAGCCACAAGGATAGGACTTACTGACACAAATCACATGCAACAAAACCACGTCTTAAAAGCACGTCTCTAAACTAACACCGTTAGCCGGCATATAGCATAGTGTTTGCAAGAGACAAACAACCGTTTATTAATGTTAAAAAGCAAGACAAGACATTGTTTCGTTTCTAAGATGTAGCTAGCGGGAACATACGAAATTCCCGCCAAATCAGGCAGCGGTCATTATCCGTGTAGATTTTGCGAAGCCAGAAAAGAAAGGTATCGTGGGCCCATGTTTCGAAAAATTGATGGTAGCATGAAAGAGGGAACGGCGTCAGAGGATGTTGGAGAGAGAAATGGTACGTGAAGCGCGTCTTTTGGCTGCAGGGAAAGGGCAAAACATAAACGAGCGACGATGAGAAACAAAACAACCATTGAGTGAGTGGTGCCACGTTGTGACAGCTCAGAGTGATCCTTTTTAGGGACAGTTTTTTCACTCTTGCTGTTTTTGATTTTGTGATTTGTTTCGTAATTCCCGCCATTTTCTTGGGTATCACATCCACTTGCGGTGCTTTTTGACCGTTGACATATTCTGGCGCCTAATTCGAAAACGTGATTGCAGTTTCCAATGGAGGGACATGAGCTAAGGTTTCCTCATTTTTAAATTCATTTTAATTTCAATGGATTAATTTTATAATTTTATATTGGTTTAATATATTCTTTTAGGGTTTTGTTAACGAGTGTCTCCGGAATACTCTTTAAATATTTATATTAAAGAAATAATTTTTTAAAAATGTAAAAACTTTTTCTTTTTTTGGTCAGGTAGCCTAGTAGCTAGAATTCACTTTTTAAAGTGAATAAGAGGGGTGTCTGGGGTTCGAACCCCGACCCCTACATATAATAATGTGTTGTCCCTGTCAACTGAGCTATGCTCACGGGAACGAAATGTTAAAACTTTAATTTTCAATATAATAAATTAGGGGTGTTCAAATCCAAACCGATCCAAAATAAAACCGCAAACCGATCCAAAAAAACCGAAAACCGCAAAAAACCGAATATTTTTGGATGCGTTTGGACGTTGTTTTGTAAAAACCGCT
>Ga0099826_10000389_pt1 | contig 20556 bp, 12 predicted proteins | sample Mtrugardesep15_FD_76830 | JGI IMG/M metagenome (GOLD analysis project Ga0099826, IMG submission 76830) | Root nodule microbial communities of legume samples collected from California, USA - M. trunc garden sep15 | ecosystem: Host-associated > Plants > Roots > Nodule | place: USA: California... | reverse complement strand
TATATATATATATATATATATATATATATATTTTAACTTGTTTTAATTAGGGCACAATTTTATGAAGAAATACATTCAAATAATGATCAAAACACAATTTTATTGATTTATTTAAGGCACAATAAATTGTAAGGTCGGTCCAGTTTAGTGGTTCAGTGGAGTGTCGTGCCTTCCAAACATAAAGATAAAGACATTTTTATAATTAGCTATAGACATGACTTCTTTTTAGAAATAAAGATGATATACCCAAAATAATCACCATATAATTAAGCCAATAATGTATGTAAACGTGTAGGTTGAAGCTGTTAATGGATGTTTCAAAGATGCATCATCAGAGGCCTTTCGCTGTTGGGTTGGAGAGTTGGAAAACAGCTACCACTTGTCAGGTTCAGCGGTGGGACCACATCCATGTCCTACCATGGTTCGTGAGTTTCAGTCCGTGATAGGGAAAGAAACAAGGAAACAAGCATGGAAAAAATGGGGAGGAAAACCAGACATTGTTATTGCAAGTGTTGGAACAGGTTCAAATGCTTTAGGTATGCTTCATGAGTTTCTATCAGACACAGATGTGAGATTGATTGGAGTTGAAGCTGCTGGTTTAGGGTTAGAAAGTGGAAAACATTCTTCCACGTTGGCCAAAGGAGAAATGGGTGTTTATCATGGTGCTATCTCCTATTTATTGCAAGATGGTGATGGACAAATTATTGAACCTTACTCCATTGCAGCAGGGTAAGTCACACCATTAATGCTTATCAACTTTATTGAGAACTTTTATCAAGTTGTTTTGTGGCTAGGATAATTTATCCAGTAGTATTATTGTTTTGTGGCTAGGATAAGAGACAAAATAAATTATCATCTCCTATTTCAACTTATTTTTTTAACAGATCTATGCTCAAGACGAACAAAGATTAGTGGTAAATTAGACTATCATTTGATTAATGTAGGGATTGATTTAATAAACAAACATGGATTGAACTTAGATAGTAATAAGTTTTTTTTTAATTATTTATTTGCAGGATGGAGTACCCAGGAGTTGGTCCAGAGTTGAGTTTCCTCAAAGAAAGTGGGCGTGCAGAGTTTTGTGCCGCAACCGATGAAGAAGCTCTTGATGGTATGTACATGCCTAATCAAAACATAGACATTATATATTGTATATTGTATAATCAAACCATGCACAAATATTTAAACATTTCATGTGCTATGACAATGCAGCGTACGAGAGATTATGCAAATTGGAGGGTATATTTCCATCTCTAGAAGCAGCACATGCATTGGCTATATTAGATAAGCTGGTTCCTACTTTACCAAACGACAACATTAAGGTTGTTGTAAATTGTAGTGGACGTGGAGACAAAGATGCAGATATAGTCTTCAATCGTAGAAAATGACACTGCACTATTATTAATCCATACAAATTGTATCCAAAGGAAAAGGAAAAACACTACTTGTATAGAGTGGTATTTTTTTGGTTACAACGTGTATAGAGTAGTATAAGCCTATTGTATGTAATATTGTTTCAATAAACTCCCTATTTTATTTTATTTTTTATAAATTGAAATTAGGCTTGGATATGTAAAATATGCCCCCTACTTGTTTGAATAGACCCCCCCTTAGTTTGTACTTTGGAATCAACATAAGATTGAATATAGACTAAAGTGCAACTTTCACCCCTTAAGTTTTAAAAGTTGCGATTATGGTCCCCTATTAAAAAAATTGACAAAAGTGACCCCCTATATTTAGGGAAATATGCTCTTTTGACCCCCTAACATAAGGGGAATATGATTTTTTTACCCCTTATCTTCTAAAAAAGTTGCGATTATTGTCCCTTTTTTGGGACACATGGCGTCTTCTCAGCAATTTTGGGACGAAAGGGGCCAAATTTGTCATTTTTTTTAAATAGGTGACCAAAATCGTAACTTTTTGAAACATAGGGGTCGAAAAATGCAGTTTAGCCTTGAATATATTGATGCAGGGCAATTCAGTTAATTCCTTTGTGAGTTGTTTAATTTTTTATTCTAATTTAAGATTTTTTTTCTTTGTTGGGGTTTTTTTAGTCGGAAGGTGATTAACTTCTTGATTGCGTGTTGAAATATTTGGGTTAAAAAGGATGAATTTATTGGGTTTTATGGGTTGAAGATCTATCGTTATAATCAACTAGACCATCGACCCGTGCTAACGTACGGGTCATATCGAAAGTAATATTTGACAGTAATAGGTACGTTAAACATTAATAATGTGATTACATGCATATCAAGGTAAAATATGATATAATGAGCAATGTATTTTAATGACAACAACTAATATATTTACATGATTCTTAATTTGTCTTTTTTTTTATGCTTCAACGAAATCACCATGTTAATTGCACAATATTAATACTGTAATGTCAGTTTCCTACCATATATATCCAAACCAAAAGCTTACATAGTATTTTGCAAACTCATTCAAAATGACACACACACACAATTTAATCGACAAACATTTAAACGTGGTTGTTTGAACATATAAATAAACAATCTGACCGCTTGATGTATAGCAAAAACTTTGCAAAAATTACACTGTAGTTGAAAATATCAGTTAACATGGGGTTTACTATCACTTTACACCATTGAAGATATATGCTTTAGTGAAAAATTAGGTTAAAATTAGGTCAAATTTTGCGAGACGGGTTAAACTTTATAAGTAAGAGATACTCCTTTCCCAAAAAATAGCAAGTAAATTGCCATCAAAGTGTGGAGGGAAAAATTAGGTTAAAATTAAGTCAAATTTTGCGAGACGGGTTAAGATTTATAAGTAAGAGATTTCAATTTATTTCTTTTTAATAAAATATTTGTTGTGTTTTTAATAAATGATTAATATAATAAAATTTCCTATTGCCATTAATTTTCAAAATCTGGTGACATTGACTTTGAAACGTGTTATATTCCCAGATAATCACCGCACATCAATATTTTTCTATGGTTTACCGTCCCTTAAGGATTTGACATTACTTGATTGTGATTGGAAGAAGGTTGGCTCTGTCACTATCGTTTGTCCATCGCTTCAAAATTTGTTTCTTAGGGAATGGAAAGGTGAAGATGAAGATGAATATGATGATGATGACAACCACAGTGACCATGAGGAAGAAGATGTTGAGGATGTCGATGATGTTTTTGAAGCTGCATTTCAAAATATAAATTATCATCATGGTGATATAAATATCGTTGCAAATGAATTGGTAACATTTTCATACGAGGGTAACCTCGTAAACGATTATTATTTTCTATCTTACCCTATCTCATGGTGATATAAATGCAACTATTGAGGTTCATGGACAACACAATGATACCTTGAATGCCAATTCTTTTGTCTTCAAACTTTTAAATGCCCTCTCTAGTGTGAATAAGCTATCAATATCTAATTTTGCTCTTGAGGTACGAGGTTTTATCTTCTAAACATTTGTATTTTGAAGGGTACAATAAGGAGAGCAATTTTTGAATTGTTGTTTTGATTTTGTATATCACAGGCTATAAGTAAAAAACCTCTTTTAGCGGTAAACCTACCTACATTTCATCATCTAGTTGTTCTACATGTGATATCATCATCACCTATGAATTTTTGTTGTCATGGACTACATGCCATACTACACCACTCACCTATTCTTGAAGAAATTGAGTTTGATGTGGTTCGTAAAATCAGCCGACTAATTTTATTGAAATTTTTACTTTGTATTTAATTACATATGCATTTGTGATCTACTAATATAAATGTGGTTTGCTAGTATATATTATCTTAGTTCTTTTTTAAGTGTTGTTTTGTAATTGCAGCAAAGGAAGCAAGGGGTTATTATGGATGAAGATGATGGACACTACATTAATCCATTACCGACATGCTTTAAAACACACATCAAGATCATAAGGATATATGGATTTTGTGGGAATGAAGAAGAGCTCAATGCAGTAAAAAATTTGTTACAAATCTTACAAGTGTTGGATAAACTTTATATTTACTTCAATGTATTTGATTTTGACTCTCCCGGGAGAACAAAGAAGATAGAGAGGTTGTACGGGAAGATTATGGGGTTTCCTAGAGCATCAGTGAATTGTGTCATACATTTGGAATAGAGAAGAAGTTGAAAGGAGAAATATGACGGGGGAAATTAGATTTGCTGAGTTGGTTAAATTTCAAAATTTATTACTTGAGGATTTAAAATAAAAGTCAGATTTTCTTGTGTTAAAAATAAAGATTTAGTTTTGAAAGCGTTGTACTTCTAATATATTGTATCTAAATTTGAATATGACTGAAATTATTAGACTTTAATCATTAATCACTTTTCGTTGAATTCTAAATTGTTAGAGTTCTTATCTTGAAAATCGAAAAATTAAGACAAAAATAAAACTTATTGTTAACAGACGGCATGTACTTTCATTTTCGTATGTGCCTATTACTTTTTTATGTTAGTAACTTTTTTTTAAATAAATGTTAATAATTCTTATAAACAATGAAATTATGTTTCTTTCAACGAAATGATACTTTCTAATATATAAATGTCAACAAATTAGTTTTTTATTTTATAAAAATGAACGTTAATTTATAAATTTAGGAAACAAAAGTATCAATAGACTTTAATTTATGAGTGTGCCGTAAAAGTTCCCTATTTTAAATGGTAACCAAATAGTAGGCCTCATTACCAAAGAAATAAGTAGTAACATATGGTCCATTATTAGTTTATTTTAAGGTTTAATAAACAATAGCAAAGATCACTTCCAGAAAAAATGGTAAAGATAGCTTCCCCTGCTCTCGCTAAAAAATAAGTATCATTTGAAACACATACACACAAGTTTTAGTCTCATAATATCGATATTGCTAGTTGAGAATTAGCTTCCTAAAAAAAACGCATGACAACTAGCTTGCTTGGTTCAAATAATAAACGTGGTAGAAATGATGACCATGAAGAAGAGCAATTGCGGAAGCAAAGGTAAATTCTTCGTTGTATGCATATGAATATGATTAGATACTACTACAAAATTGACAAAATATAGCGCCTCATAAATAGCGCTTTTAACTTAAAAGCGCTATAAATCAAAATACGGAGGTTTTAGCTAGCACTTTTTTGAAAAAGCGCTATCTATGCTTATAAGTGTATATAGTGCTTTGTTTTAAAAGCGTCAGTATAGGTTCAATAAAAATAATAAAATTTTTAAAAAAACAGGAATAATCGTATATGGCGCTTTTGTTGGAAAGCGCTATAAATAAATCAACCTTAAATAGCGCTTAATAAGTGCTGGTGTATGCTTGAGAAAGATAGCGCTTATAGGTTAAAAAAAGCGTTATTTTATAAAGTAAGAATTAACACTATGACCTTCAAATCCCTTGTTCGATTCCCTGTGCTGATATTTTGTTGTTTTTTCTTTGTTTTTTTATTAAAAAAAAACGCTTTGAACTAAATGGTCCCCTGTTCGATCCCTGCATAACACATATTTCGAATATTTTTTCAATTTTTATGAAAAATAGATTTCTGTGCTGTATCAAAACACACATTTTTTATAATTTTTTTCATATATATCACCTAATTTTTGTAGTAGTGAGAGAAATGAAATTTTTACATCATTTTGTTGCAACTTTTGGAACAATTCTCTCTTATAATCTCGTTATGTTTTTATTCCCTATCTATTTTTTTGATTTTTATTCAAATATCAACATTTTTTTTATATATTTGGTTGTCTCGTAAATTATCTCAAAAATGATTGTTAAAATAACATATTTCATATGATTATGGTTGATTGAGGCTGCATTGATATGCATTATTTTTTTGAATAACTTGATATGCCATCTATTAACTATATTTTTTGGAAGAAAGTGACGCAACACCGATAGTGATACATATTTTGATACAGAAACAGAAAGTATCGGGAGGACAAACAAAGTTCCTAATGAATAGAAAAGGAAATAGCTACAACTTTGTTAGTAGACAAGGGAAGATGCTACTGAAACTTCAGCTTTATGGTCTCAAAGTTAAATTTGATATGAAATGAATCAATTTTTTTTTACATGGAAATGAATCAACTTATATCATGTATTGGTTCTGAAAGAACAAATGTAGAGCAAAGAATTTTTAAGAGAAGCTTGGAATCAAATCAGAATCTAAAGGAGTTTGACTCTGAAGGCAACCCTGAAGCTGGATCACTCAGGCTATGGAAGCCAGACCAGAATAGTTGAAGACCAATATGTGCAGAAGTCTCTGCAAGTCCAAGCTATGATGGTTCCGAAGTATCAAAGAGTCAATGGATGTCACTATCAGAGAAGGACAGTGAATGACAATTGTACAACCATTATATCCAAAATCCCATGTGCATTTGTACTAAGCTGCAAATGTGTCTCTTTGGAAAAGAACGATTAATTCCTTATCAAGGAAAGGTTTCAAATTCATTCCTTCATAGGAAATTAACCAAATAAAGCAACAAATCAATGATGCTTGATCAAGCTTCTCTAACGACTCTAATGATGCATTGACTCTCTTCAAACGTCTATTTTCCCTCAACCTCTATATAAAGGATTGAAGACTTGAAGAAAACACAAGACTCTGGACCATTGTTCTATCATAAAGCATTTATTTGCATTGAAGTTAAGGTGGTGCTTTCATTGTCTAGAAGGGGACTTCTTTATATATTGTAAATGTATATGATTCATGTAACATTCAAGGGAAGTGTTGGTTGTGAGAGGAGCTTTTGTCTCTCAGAAACAAAAATGTAGACTCAGAATGTGAGATGATTTCAATGTCATTGTATCGAAACAAGAAAGGAAAGGTGTGAGCAGCACGAGCATGCCAGATGGGATATATGAGTTCATCCAGTTTATTGACAACATCAGACTAGTTGATATCCCATTGATAGGAAAGAAATTCACATGGTTTAGTGATGACAAGATATTTGATGAAATTTTAGCTATGTTTTTTAGTTTATTTAATAGAGTCTGAGGTCAATTTAGATATGTTTTAGAGAAGTTGATTATGGTTTTAGATTCCTAAGCACAAATAAGCCTTAATTGTATCTAATTAGACCTTAGACAAAAACAGGACCAATGACTTATATATGTATGATCTCTATGTTATAGTATAAGGCTTGATTTAACTTGAAGAAGAACTAAATCGAAAGTTGCTTACTTATCGTAGTCAAATTAAAGTTTTTAAGTATGAATTGTTAAATTATGATACATTTTTGAGAATTTACTTTGCAGCGCTCTAGTTAATCATAGTTACTATAATTAAGAAATTCAATAGATCTATAATGGTTTGATAGGCTTCTAATTTACACTCATTGTTTGCTAATTTAACTTTGTGTTTTTAGGTGGGTATAAATTAGCAGCCCCATATATACATTATAATAAATTTGGTCTAAACAATTTATTATAATAAAATGATTATAATAATAAAATAACTAAGTCATTTTTCTTTATCAAAATACAATTATTTCTTATAATACATTAAAATATTATAATATATTTGGTCAAAACAAATTATTATAATAATAAAACAATAAAAACACTATTTTTCTCTAAATACAATTATTAGCTATAATATATTCAAATATTGTAATAACTTTGGTCAAAAGAAAAATTATAATGTTGAATGAAATTCATTATTCATTTTTTTTATTATTTAAATTAGATTTTTTTATTATATATCATTTTCCTATATTTGTAGAATCACCTACCAAACCTGTCAAAAAAAATATTTATAAATAGTGGTATGGTCTAACTTTATAATTCACACTTCTCCTTTCACGACTTATCAAAGAGGTGAAGCAAAATCCTCTGCCACTGCTCACCATTTAAATTAGTCTTTGCCTTTTGTTTTCATCTTCAAGTTTTATCAATTATTCAATTACTGTAAAATTTTCATTTTGATTGCAATTTTTTTTATTACAATTATATATTTTGCATTTTCTTACTTGCATTTTGATGTTAATTTACCTTATAGCTAAATCTACCATTTACATCAATTATTTAAATCGACCAAATCTCAACCTTCAGTTTAGTCTATGGTCCAAGAGTAACACTTTGAGCCATTAGATTATTATAATCATTGAACTGGCTGAGATTTAGTCAAGGAGGAAAAAAGGACCTCAGTTGATCTCATTCAATATTTTTCTTTTGATTAATATAATCACTCAATATTTTTCTTTTGACAACATGCATAATTTACAAAAAAATTAATCTATTTGAGACATGGGTGCAGATTCCTCGATGCATAACAACAAGTGCAAAAAGTTTGATGGAGAGGATGGAGAAGATGAAAGTATTACAAAATTATGTGATTTACCAGTTGAGATCATGCAGAAGATATTATCTGACCTTCCAACGAAAGAAGCGGTCGCGACAAGTGTTTTGTCCAAGAGTTGGGTTGATAAGTGGACTAGTATCAACAAAATAGATTTGGAATTAGATGAAGTTGCACCTGAAAAGAGGCAACAATTCATAGACTTTGTAGAGAAGTTGCTTGAGGTTTGTAACACTTCAAGCCTCAAAAAGTTTTCTCTATTGTTTGAAGTTGGTACGGAAGCACCTAGGGTTACTAAATGGCTAAATGTTTTTGTTAACCCTAATATTGAAGAATTAAACCTTGAACTTTACACAGTTAAGGAACCCCTTGTTCTCCCTGATCAATTTTTTACTTCTGAAAAATTGACCAAGTTTGAACTTAGTATGAGTCAAGTCATCAAACTTCCTCCAACCATTAATTTTCAGAATCTTGTGACATTGTCTTTGAAAAATGTTATTTTCCCTAATTATTATTGCACAACTGAGCTTTTCTTAAGTTTAAAGTCTCTGAAGGAAATGACCCTAACTGATTGTAATTGGAAGAAGGTTGGTACTATCATTATCACTTGTCCATTGCTTCAGAAATTGTTTATTAGGGATTGGAAAGACCATGACGATGAAGATGATCACCACAACAACGAGGAAGGAGTAGGAGAAGAACTTGCTGAGGAATTAAATAATGATGTCAACGATATTGCTGCAGTGGAAGTTCTAAATCATCATCATGGCGATATAAGGATCATTGCAAATGAACTGGTATCATTCACATATGACGGTGATCTCATGAATGATTATTCCTTATTTTACACATTCTCAATCTCTAATGCAACTATTAAGCTTCATGAACAACACAATAATATGTTGCACGCTACAAATTTTATCTACAAACTTTTGATAGCCCTTTCTGGTGTGACAAAACTATCAATCTCTGACTTTGCTCTTGAGGTACGTGATCTCATCTTTCAATTTTTTATTTATTCAAACAATATAATTTGATGAACCTTATGAATTATTTAAATTTTGATTATGCATGTCACAGGCTTTATGTCATCCATTTCTTTTAGCTGCACATCTACCTATTTTTTTTAATTTGGTCAAGCTTCGTGTGACCTCGTCATCAGCTGTGAATTTGTCTTGTGAAGGATTGCATACCCTATTAAGAAACTCACCTTTTCTAGAGAAAATTGAGTTTAAGGTGGTAACCTAACTTGGATCAAGTTATAAATTAAAAGTTGTACTTATATTTAGTTACATATTATATGCTCTTGATTGTATATAAATGTTTTGCTAATGTATATAACCAATTATTGTAGGGGATCACTTTGGCTGAAAATGGTGGAAACATCATTAATCCATTGCCTGGATGCTTTTGTACAAAACTCAAGGTTGTCAAGATCTATGACTTCTGTGGGAGTGATGGAGAGTTAAATGCAATAAAGTTCTTGCTGCAGAAAACACTAGTTTTAGATACATTGTATATTCAATACAATGAATCACATTTTGACTCCCCTGAAGGAACAGAGATGTTAGATATGCTGTTGCAACAAATTTATGAGTTTCCTAAAGCTTCAATGGATTGTGACATAGAAGTAGAATAGAGAAGAAGAAGAAAGGGAAAAATTGGGGTAAATGGTAGGGTTGGATTTTGAGTTGGTTAAATTTCAATGCTCGTTTCTTGAGACTTTAATAAATGTTTAGACTTTAATTTAATAATAAATAAAGATTTAGATTTTAAAGGAGTGTTCTCATGATATAATTTCACTTGTGTTGTTGAGATGGGGTAATGAATTTGTGATTTGGACTAGGTTTGATTTAATTTTGCAATGTGAATGGGGCGTATTTTTATCGCAAAAGAGAAAGAAAAAAATCAAAATCACTCAATTCACTGCAACTTTGTATTCAAAATTTATTTTGAAGGTTCGATTGGGTAATTACTGAAATGGAACGGAGTGATATGAGGTTTGAACTATGAAGTGAATAAGAAGATGAAAAGTCGATTTTTGACACAAATGATAATAATAATGGATTGTGTTAGAGGAAATGACCCTAGCCGTCCTCGTGATGTTGATGGGCACAAACATGCCACATAGCTTCCTTTTAATTTGTGCTTTTTAATTATTACTCCATTCCCCCGCCCCTACCACTTTTTGTCTTACAACATGAAAATTTTAGTATTAAGTTACTACCTCCATCCCTAATTACAGGGTCTTTTTGGAAAAATAACAGGAATTAAGAAAATTGAAAGTGGTAATAATTTTTTTTGTAATTGCTATTGTTTTTACACTTTTATCCTTTAAGAGAGAGGGTTAGTGTATGTTTTTAACATAATATTTAATGCTGATTGAAGAAAAAAATATAAAATAAATAGAGGTGTGTTGGTGAATAATTAATTAATGTACTTGGAAATATCAAATGGATCTTTTTTTTTTGAAAAAATTAAAATGGGATATATTAACAACGGCGGTGAGATCTCCTTAGTACAAGGTGTACCATAGGAGCCACCCCAGAAAACAAACAGTCATACAAAGTATTTACAAGAATACATGTCAGTCGATACCCAAACAAAGTAAAGGGTCCGACCACCATCTCTGAGAACCATACACAAATGTGGTGTTATGTGCTTTTAGCCACCAAAACGAATGGAATTTTGCTTTTTTCTAAAAGTTGAACAACTGATGTTTCAATGTTATTAAGGAGCCTGTTGTTGCGTTCATTCCACACCAGCCAAACACAAAGAAGCCAAATCAATTGTAGGAACGACCGACGCATCTTTGAATGACATGTATAATGAGTAAATTGATAGAAATGTTCACTAATATTTTGAGGATCTGCTCCAGACACACCAATCCAAGACTTGATATGCTGCCATAATGAACCGAAAACCTCACAATGCAGAAACAGATGGGATGCCGACTTAGCCATGCCGCACCCCGAAACGCACGTAGTAGTCGTGGTATGTAGAGAGCCACGCCTTTGCAGGTTGATTTTAGTAGGTAACGTGTCCTTCAGCAATCGCCAAGCAACAACAGATACCTTCAGAGGGACCTATAGGTCAGCAATCCCACAGTCGTCTGTTGCAACAACTGTGGGAGAGACCGTAGATGTCAGAATCTGATAAGCACCTCTCACTGTGTACCCATCATGAGTGTCTGGATCCCACTGCCACCTGTCAGAAACATTAGACTGCACAAAAACAGCATCAAGTAAATGCCTACACTTCTCTACCATCTATTCTTCCCACGCCTACAATCTTCTCCGCCAACTCCACGCCTCACCACCTTCCTCCCAACTAAGCGCACACATGTCGGCCGCCATACTCAACTTATTTGTTGTTAAATCAAATAAGCGAGCAAACCTCCTACAAAAGGAGCATCTCTTACCTATCTATCGAACCAGAAAAAAGTATTTGATCCATCCCTTAGCACCTTCGAAACCCTCACTGCAAACCAACCCCCATCATCTTCACCTACTCCATCCCTAATCTTCGCTAAAAGAGACACACACAAAAAAAATCTCAAAATGGTCTTATATTTAGAGAGGGATGTAGCATCCTACAGTAATTGACATTTTCGATTTTCAATGAAAGATTAATTATATTTTTCAATAAGTCTTTTGTTAATACTATGTGCCTCACTTTAAAACAACTATTTTTTACTTTGCATTTTTTATACTCCCTCTATTTCAAAATGTGTGTCGTTTAGCCCAAAAAATTATTTCAAAGTAAATGTCACTTTCAGTTTCCAATGCAATAATAACTTTTTCTTTTCAATTGTACCCTTCAATTAATATTATATACACTACTTCTAAAGTATTATTTTTTCTTTAATGAAAAACAAACCAATAGTTAATTAGGATAATTTGGTAAAATAACATCTCTCTTTCTTTTAATTAATGCATTTCTTAATATGCGTATAAAAATCTTAATCGACATTCATTTTGAAACGGATGGAGTAATAAGAATCAACTAACGGTCAATTTGATGAATTTGGTCAAAGATTTAGTATATATTCCTTTCATTTATAATTTATTTTTAACTTGTGTGTGGTACTTATCTAATCTAATTATAAATATAAGTAAAAAGTTAGATGTATATTTTATCCTTAGCTTCACAACAACATTATAATATGAGATGTATATTTGTCAAAAAAAAAAAATATTAAAAAACAATATATTTTAATATTGGAAAAAATATATTTAAATTCCATTCAGATAATTTTAACGCCCACCCTATAATATGAGCACCTAAAATAATATGTTTTTTACCACATTAAAAAATATATTCGTTCATAAAAAAGTAATAAAATGTCTTTTTTTTAAGAATCAACCATAAAATATCTATGAGTATTCTTTAATTTGTAAAAAAATATTCAAAAATTGATATGATGTAATAAAGAAAATGAAATGTCTTTGACCAAAAAAGAAAAAGAAAAGGAAATATATTAAGGAATAATTAAAATTTATTCTTACATACAAAAGAATATTCTTTTTCTCATATTTATCGAATAATTGATGTATTTGGTCTATATTACAGATAAAATACATAAATTATTGGATGAATGTAAGAAAATAATTTTTCTTATATATAATAACCTTACTTTCATTTGTCACTCATCTCATCTCTCATAAACCCTAATCTCCCGCTCCTTACTATCACCGCGGCGCTCTCTTCCTAAAAAAAAAAACACTCTTCCACCGTTTCTGATCTCAACTCAATCATGGAGTCTGATTTACCCATCACTGCCTTCACCACAACAACCGAAAAGCCTTCCAAAATCGCAGATGCAAATGCAAATGCAGTTGAAGAAGGAGAAGACATAATCTCCAACATGCTCCCTGAATCAGTCATAACTCACATTCTCAATTTCCTACCAACCAAAGATGCTATTCGCACTTCCATCTTATCCAAAAAATGGGAACGTCGCTGGACTTCCATCACCAAACTCTCCTTACATGATTATCAACTTTGTGTTGATTTCATCACCAGGCTTCAAAGAATGCAGAATTTTGCTGCCTTTGTTAACCGAGCACTTCTTCTTACTGATAGTTTAACCATGGATCACATTTCTCTTTTCCTTTTTACTTTGTATGATTGGTCTCTTCTAAATGCATGGTTTTCAAACATCTTCAAACGAAGAGTTAAAATTCTTCAAATCCATTCATTTTTTCAAATCTCATTCTCAGTTCTCGATTCTCATGCTCTTTTCAATAACTTTTTGTTGTTAGAAGAATTGGAATTGCTTACTGATTCCATTTCCTATATTAATGTTCCTATGTACGATGAAGAATTGAAATTGCTTCAAAATTCCGTTAATTCCGTTGATGTTCCCGCTCCCCACAAATATATTCTATTTGGAAACTTGAAAATTCTCAAGTTGTGTGGAATCAACTTTAACACCGCCTCACCCAAATCCCCGCGCAATATTCATCTTGATTTCCCCCTCCTAACAAAATTTGAGGCTAAAAACTGCGCTTGGTTTGTTGATACATCTTTGGTTATGATAAACGCGCCGCTACTTGAAACCATTTCAATTGAACATAGCTGCGGTGTTCCTTATAAACGTGACAAATCATTTATCTGCTTCCCTGAGTCCGAGGATCTGAAAGAATTCAGTTTTTGTGGTTATGATATATCACAAAACATTTTAATGAAGATCCCATGCCATGCTTCGGCTAAAATCAATTTATATGAGAGCCAACGCTATTTCAGTTATATGTTAGATTTCCATGCTGCTGCACTTCTCCGTCAATTCAGTCACTCAAAATCTATCAAATTCGAGTCATCAAAGGTAAGTGTACATTATTCTTGTGTTTTTAACAATGAATGTCTTGAAGTAATTTATTTTCATAATTATGTCATCCATTCAAGGTTCTGGATCTGAATCAAATGCTACCAAAAAAGCTATGTGAATTTCCAATGTTGACCCATTTGGAGGTTGGCTTCGTTAGTGTTGAGATTCTCTTAACCTTGCTTCAGAAGTCACCGGTTCTCGAGACACTTGTTCTCAAGGTTCGTAATTATTAGTGTTTGATAAAATACATTACTTTGGCTGCATTATATTCATAATTTGTGACTTCTTACTGGTTTTTTAATCTAGTTTGTTTGCTTTGTAAGAGTCTTATTTGGTATTTCTTTGATGATTAATCGTTAGGAAATATGCAATTTTGGGGAAGAGCTTTTGAGGTCTGCTGATGTGCCCAAGCGTTTGGCTTTTCTCCATGTTGTGAAATTTGAAGAAGTTATTGGGGACGATCTTGAGTTATCTTTAGCTAAATATTTTTTGGATAATGGTAGGCGCTTGGAGAAGATCTGTTTCTCCATTTCTAGTCAAATTGTGGACAAAGACGAGGTTGTGGAAGAAATTAAGGAGAAGCTGAACTCATATTATAATTTCATTCCTGAATATCTTGTTGAATTTTCATATGATTAGCTTACAGAAACAAGTGGTATTATAGTATGCTAGAATTTGTGGGCAAGTCCACCTTTGAAGGATTAGCTTACAATGTTGTTACATTTTTATCAAATGGCCTCCCTATAACTCATACCTTTGAAGGATTGGCTTACAATGATTTGCATTAGGTTGCTTGTATGTTTAGTTTGTTTATGGTATATTTAGGTTGATAGTATAAGGTGAAATCAAATGAAATAGGACAACATCTATTTTATAAAATCTATAACATTGTAATGTTAGCTTATTCTCTTCAATAAAATCAAGTTAGTATTTCCATCAAAATAGCTGTTCAATAAAATACTTTTTTTTGATCGGCCAAATATTATTCAATAATGCAACACTTGCACAAGAAATACAAGTACGCCAACAAAGCGAAACAACAAAAAAAGGTCCCGTATAACTAAGACAACCTTCCCAACAACAAAAGAAAAAACAATAAAAATACTAAACAATGGCTAAAGGCTTGCATAACATCACGGTTCCTCGAGGAACAGGCAGCAGGAATAAAAAAGCCCGCTTCGGCAGCCTCAAACAACCTCCTATTAACACTATTCTACCTCGATAGACAATCCCTTGGATTCCACCACCACTCATAATACATACAAACTCTTATTTCTTCAACCAAATCCTCCGCCACGCAAACCTCATTGTTGTTCATTAGAATACTTATAAATCTCAGTTTGATGATACTTCATTCTATCCTATACTTATTAAGCTTCATGAACAACACAATAATGTGTTGCACGCTGTTTATTTTATCTACAAACTTTTCATAGCCCTTTCTGGTGTGACAAAACTACCAATCTCTGACTTTGCCCTTGAGGTATGTAATCTTATCTTTCAAATTTTTATTTATTCAAACAATAAATATCTATAATCTCTACTAATATATAATTTGCTGACCCTTTTGAATTATTTAAATTTTGATTATACATGTCACAGGCTTTATGTCATCTATTTCTTTTAGCTGCACATCTACCGATTTATTTTTATTTGGTCAAGATTCGTGTGACCTCGTCATCAGCCGTGAATTTGTCTTGTGAAGGATTGCATACCATATTAAGAAACTCACCTTTTCTAGAGGAAATTGAGTTTAAGGTGGTAACCTAACTTGGATCAATTTATATTTAATTACATATTATATGCTCGTGATTGTATATAAATATGTTTTGCTAATATATATAACCAATTATTGTAGGGAATCACTTTGGCTAATATTGGTGGAAACATCATTAATCCATTGCCTGGATGCTTTTGGACAAAACTCAAGGTTATCAAGATATATGACTTCTGTGGGAGTGATGGAGAGTTAAATGCAATAAAGTTCTTTCTGCAGAAAACACTAGTTTTAGATACATTGTATATTCAATACAATGAATCACATTTTGACTCCCCTGAAGGAACAGAGATGTTAGATATGTTGTTGCAACAAATTTATGAGTTTCCTAAAGCTTCAATGGATTGTGACATAGAAGTAGAATAGAGAAGAAGAAGAAAGGGAAAAATTGGGGTAAATGGTAGGGTTGGATTTTGAGTTGATTAAATTTCATTGCTTGTTCCTTTGAGACTTTAATAAATGTTTAGACTTTACTTTAATAATAAATAAAGATTTAGATTTTAAAAGAGTGTTCTCATGATTTAAATTTCACAATGTTGTTGACGACACTCGTTAACATTTTTCATAAAATATTTAGAAAGAAAGAAATAATAGGATTTCTAATCACAAAGAAACAACTAATTGATCCTATTAAAATTTTGATGTGGTGGTGGCTTAGAGCCAGCATTCCTAACTTTTCCTATAATTTGAAAAAATAGAAGCCGAGAAATATAAGCTTTCGCGCGGGACACTCGTGTTTACTTTGGCGTTTAAAAGGTCATTCGCACGTTTCAAAGTCTTTTAATCTTAAAAATAGAAGCTGAAAATACTAGCTTCTCTCTAGACGTGCGTTAAATGACAGCGCACCGCATAAACAAATATAGACTTAATTTATTGAGATGTTGCACTAATTTTCTTCTTTGATTTTGTTTTGGTTTTTGATATTCCTAGTTGTTTTTCTCGACACATCTTGTGCTTAGAATTTGTTTTTTAATATAATTGTTTCCTAGTAACTATCAAAACAAAACCAAAACCAAAAATAATATCCTGAAACACAGCCAAAAAAAAACCTGTCGGTGCACGTGTTTCCTAAACTAAACTAAACATATTTGGTACTTTTGCGGTACACAGCTTGTAGCTTTAACATCTTTCCACTTTCAAATCAAGTATCTTCTTCTTCTTCTTCTTCTTCTTCTTGTTCAAACTTGGAATTAACAAATGGCATTTTTTCGCTTCTCTCTTCTTTTCTTCTTTTCTTCCATTCTCTTATTCAGTCACTCAGTTCATTGTGACCATGGTACGTAGCTACTCTCTCTCTATCTCTTAATACCTTTCACTTTTACTTTTAGTACATTTTATTTTAGTTTCTTAATTAATAATAGCCAATGTAGAACTAGATCTGATAGAGAAGAAAACGCTTTATTATATCATAACCAAAATATCTAGGCTTTAGTGATCCTAACTATTAATTATTATAGATTTTCATGTTTATCTTCAAAGATCTGCTACCTTGTTTAAGTTCAATGCTGCTTAACGATATTTTTTTTTAAATTTAAATTTTCAAGTTCATGATGCTATAGTTAGATAGATCCGTTGTGGATAATGCATTTAGAGACTTTTACTATAAGTTAGGTAATCCTGTTTTGTTGATTCAATAGAGTGATATAAAATTAGCGAATTTGGAATTAATTTATAAACATGCAAATAGATACGGAGCTTGTTTAGATTGACTTATTTAAGTTTATCTATTGCGATACACACGTACGAGATTGTTTAGGAGAGCTTATGAAAACAACTTAGTACATGTTCGTTCATAAGCTGTTTTCTGCTTATTCCCATAAGTTTTCCTAGGTAACTAATGAAAACTGTTAGTAATCATGGAATCCCAGGGATAAAAGTCATGGTAATTAGCAAGAAAGAGTGCATAAGAGTATTCATGTGGGAGATACCCATAGAGACTCATAGTAGAATGAATTAGATTTGATAAAAGATAATCGGAGAATACAATGGTGAGAGTTATTTATAGGGGTGAGTTAGTGTAACTAACTCTTAACTACCTAACCAATCAACTAACCATAGTTTAGTTATCACTAACTGGTTTATTCACTATACTCTAATATGAAAGTAGTTTGACTTTATAATAAGCGGTTAATTACGTCGTTTATTTAAACATTGTCACAGTGTGATTGAATTTTAGTTTGAAAGCGCTTAAACCTAAGCTTGAGGGAATCCATCTCTCTTGGTGGACTGGATGAAGCACAAGTTAAACACACTAATAAACTTGTGAGCATTGAAATTGACATTCTAAAATGGTACTTACCTTAATATTCCCCTGCAGATGAGGAAGATGATCTTTATCAGGGAGTCAACATGTACCGCACATCATTGAACTTGACATCGCTAACAAAGAACGAAAATGCTAATTGTTTTGCTGAAAAATTGGCTGACCAGTTCAAGAATCAACCTTGTACAAATACCACAGGTGCTAACACGATACCAGGTACTGAGCCTCAGTTCCCCAACTATGAAGACCTTTTAACTAAATGCCACTTAAATATTTCCAACACAAGAGATGGATCTGTAATGCCTGCTTGTGTTCCTGGCCTTGTTCCGAGCATTGTCCTTTCTAATTTCACGCAATCTCTTTACTCGCAAAATCTTAATGACTCAAAGTTTACTGGAATTGGGATTGGTTCCGAAGATAATTGGATTGTTGTTGTATTGACCACAAGCACTTCTGGCGGAAGTTTTGTTCCCGAGAGTTCTAGTGGTGACGAGACTTCTAATGGTGACACCTTTATCTCCAAAATTGGATTGGTTTACTGCTCAATGCTCTTGCTAGTTGGTAACATGATCCTGTTTTGAGCAAGAGGATGCTGTTCACTGTTCTCATTTTTATTGCACCATATAGGTCTTACTATCACTGTCTTGGAAACGGGAAACTGCAAATAGTGAAGGCTATTGTTTTTCAGTGAAGCATAGAGGGATGGTAGAATAACTGTTGCTTCAATATTGTCGGTGTTGGTAAAATGCCAGAGAAGAAGAATAGGAGAGAAAAAAAACTGTTTTTTTCATGTAGGGTTGTTATGTAATTGTTATGACTATCATAAAAGATTTTCTTTTGTTTGAAATATTTAAATTTTCTAAATCATAACTTTAGACAATAAATTGCTCTATTTATGGCAATTAACGTGTATTTTAATTTCAAAATTGAAACTCCATTGCTTATTTTATGATGAGGTTGTCCGGTGTGCAGTTTCAAATCAAAATATGGTGTCACTGTTTCTAGCAGCAGCTCTCAAAGGCAATGTTTAGCCGAGGTTCAAGCGCATGTCAATTTGACATAGCACTCCTACAAGGCTTCAAAAATCTGATTTCGCTGCTCTAAAATCGAAATGAGTTGCATGCTTCTTTATGTTGCTGGATCAAAACTCCTTCATTGTCATCTTCTTCCTCTAATCAATCCTCATTCGCCCATGAACCTTAGTTCCTATTCCAATTTATCCATCAACCTAATCTAACTTCTAAGTTATGCTTAAGTCGTTAGGATTCGGTGGAGACCGTTTGCCCCTCTGCTGCATTTTCTGTACAGCGTTCATTTTGTCATATTCATCCTTTAACCAATACACATTAGTTATTCCATCCTTAATCCTATCCTATGCATTCTCTTGTAGGTAAGTTTAACATGTATCTCCTTCACCTTAAATTGTGTATGCATGGTCTTGAATACGTATTTGCAAATTTGAATAAAAAATACCCTCACAAATAATAAGTACGTAAATGTTCAAAGAAAGATATTCCAATACATATTTTAAATTTGAAGTGTACTGCACAAATGAAAACCTTCACAGAAATAGGGAAACCACCCTTTCACAAAGTAAAACATTGACCCTGTGATATTTTGCCTTATCTTCATGTAATCCCTTCTTAAGCATGTTGGACTTCAACCTCACAATTGAATCCTCAACGATCCAAAGTGATTTTCACATATTTTCAATCTTATTTTGTTTGTTTTTGGAATTACGTCATTTTTGCACAATTTTGTTTGTTTTGATTTCCCCTTTTTTGTGGGATGTATTTTTTATTTTCCATCTTAATGCGATGTTTATTTGATTTAGATTGAAAGATTAATTTTGAACAACAAATTTAATTAATGACTTTGACGTCGTCAACGTTGTAGATCCAGACATTCCGAAAACCTGAATATAATCATGTCTGTAGGCATAAGTAATTTTTCGTTTTATGCTATAAACATGGATGTTGTTGTGAGTTTGTTCGTGAATTTATCATTTTTGTTCTTAAACTTTAAATTATATTGTATCGATGTATTCTAACAATTTGAATTAACGAATATAGTTTAATTTTGTCAATAGTTGAAAACAATCAAATGATCGATTAAATAATTCTTGAATGAAATAAATGATCGGTTAAATAATTCTAGAATGAAATTGAATGACTTGAACTGAATTAGACACATTTGGATCACGAAAATGAAATTTGTTATATAAATGGAAACCATTTCCCCTAAAAAAAAGGAAACCATTTCCTTTCTAACGGCCTGTTTGGTTGGAGAGAGAGAGAAAGAGGGAAGAGAGAAAGAGCCAAGAAATGCCCACTTCTTTCGTTTGGAACGCAAGAGAAACAGGTGAGAGAGACAAAGCCAGCGCGGGTCCCACACCTTTTTTCTTCTTCTCTAACATGCGAAGAAAACAG
>Ga0099826_10000388_pt1 | contig 20604 bp, 15 predicted proteins | sample Mtrugardesep15_FD_76830 | JGI IMG/M metagenome (GOLD analysis project Ga0099826, IMG submission 76830) | Root nodule microbial communities of legume samples collected from California, USA - M. trunc garden sep15 | ecosystem: Host-associated > Plants > Roots > Nodule | place: USA: California... | reverse complement strand
GCCATATTTATTTGCCGCTCCGACTACCGAACTCGTGTCATGAATGGCAATGGCGCACCATAAACCAAAATCTTTTTGCGATAAATCCAATTGATGTCCGATAAATGGAAAAATAAACAAGGCAATTGAATTAAGTATAAAAATAACACCCAAAGCAATTGAAGTTTGATTTTCGTTTGACTTGATTACTGGCGAAATTGCCGCGATAGCGCTTCCTCCGCAGATTGCTGTTCCACAAGAAATCAAATGAGAAGTTTTTTTCTCTGTTTTAAGCCATTTTCCTAACAGAAACCCGAAGAGTAAAGTACTAAAAATTGAAAAAAAAGTCAAAACAAATCCTTCTTTTCCTGCTGAAACTGCGCTGTTGGCATTCATTCCAAACCCTAAACCAACCACAGAAAACTGCAATAAAAATGTAATGGCTTTATGATTGAATTCTACAAATGGATTTCCGAAAAGATTCACAATCAAAACACCTAACAAAAGTGCAATTGGAGGGGAAATAATTGAAAATAAACATAAAAGAATTACAGCGAGAAATAAAACTTGCTGCAATGACTGATTAATTTCAAATAATTGTGCTGTGCTTTGTTCTTTTGTTTTCAAAATAAAAGGGTATTGATATTATGTCGCAAAGTTCTACCGTTTATATTAAAAACACCAATCGCAAATTACAATAGGCTATAACTTCAGGTTATAATGATTTGCTAAATTTTGAATAAATAATTCTGACAAAGCGTCTGATTTTCCTTGTAAAGTGGCAATATAAAAATATCTTTCTATTGATAACTTTTCTACGTCCAAAACAATCAATTCTTTGTTTTTCAATTCCTTATTTACAGCATGAATAGACATAAAGGCAAAACAATTTGAATTTAATAAATACGATTTTATACTTTCTGTGCTCCCAAGCTGCATTTCGATTTGTAAATCTGAAAATTTTAAACCCGCTTTTTTCAAGGCAAATTCTATAACTTCAAGTGTTCCAGATCCACGCTCTCGAGTTATGAATTTCATTGATTTTAAATCATTTACTGAAATTTCGTTTTGTTTTGCTAAAGGATTATTGCTATTGCAGACTAAAACCAATTCGTCTTTTAAAAACGGAATGTATTTTATGGATTGATTTTTTGATTGCCCTTCTACAATTCCAATTTCGATTTCTTTATTGATTAAAGCTGTTTCGATTTGTTCTGTATTTCCATTCAGCAGATTGACTTTTATGTCTTTTTGTTTCTGATGAAAACTAGCTAAAACTGGAGAAATAATATATTGCGAAATGGTTGTGCTTGCTCCTAGCCTAAGTAAACCCTGGCGTTCTGCATTAAACGAACTCATTTCAAAATCTATTTCGCGATAAATATCAAAAATACTTTTAGTATACTTTAGAAGTATTTTTCCCGCTGGGGTTAAAGCGATTTTAGAACCGTTTCGCTCGAAAAGTTTGGTTTTATAAGTTTCTTCTAATTCTTGAATATGCTTAGAAACGGCCGGCTGAGTAATATACAATTCTGTTGCCGCTTTAGTAAAATTAAGGCGGAGCGCAACTGTGTAGAAAACTTTTAGCCTGAAGTCCATTTTTATTTATTTAATATTTTCCAATCGCTTCAACAGCTGTTTCTGAAAATTTTAAAATTTCTGTCGTAATTGGATATCCCGAGTTATTATATTCATCAAGAACAACAGAACCTAGACGTTGAGAAAAATATTCAAAATCTTCTTCGGCAAAAATGTAACAAAAATCATTTACAGGAATTACAGCATAAAAAGGAAAACCAATATTATTTTCAACTAGATCTTTTATTTTTGAAGAAAAAAGACAAGAACTTTTAAGCGATACTTCTTCAAGATTAATCATTCCAAGTTTATGATTATCTATATCTTCAAATTCTATCTTTACTTTCTCCAATAAAATTCCTAAATTTAAATCGGCTTGTTTTTCTAATTCTGTAACGTCTATTTTCCAATCTGATAAATCGTCATTAGTTATAAACGAAAAACCATTATTAAGGTTTAATGCAAAGACTTTACTAAATTCATTAGTAATCTTTTCATTTATAATATTTTCAAATTCAAAGTCATTTGGAACAAATTGTAAATATATTTTGTCTTTTACTTGTTCCCAATCTTCAATTTTAAATGAATGTTGCACAATTACTTCTACTAAATCAGCAATATGTCTTTCATCAAAATCTCTTTCATAATTTCGTCTAACATTCTCTAAACTAACTTTCAGATCAGTTTCTCCGATATTGACATAAATAAATCCATCTGCATCAATTGACTCAATACTTAATCCGATTTTTTCAAGTTGCTTTTTAAATTTATTAAAAACAACATCTTCTTTCTGATTATTATTTGCGGAAAAGTTAGTCATATTATAAAATCATTTTAATTTAAAAAACTATAAAAGCCCATTATACTTCCTAACAAACCATTCTGTAGTCAATAAAGCAACAATCAAAATCAATAACCAAACCCAGTCGATAATTGGAGTTTTACTTGAAACATTTTTCTCGATCGATTTGTATTCTTTGTTTTCCAAAAGTGTATTTATCAATTGATCTGCTTGATCTTCGAAGAAAGCTTTTCCACCAGTCTGCTGCGCCAATTGCTGTAATTTTTGAACATCTGGATTTACGAATTGTTTTTCGATATCAAAATCTAAAATTTCAAAATGGCCTGCGTACGACGTATTTGAGTTTAATTCTTTTACTGTAAAATTATATTTTCCAGCTGGAAGTCCTTCCAAATTAGCTGAGAAAGAATTACTTCCTTTTAGTAAATCGTAATTTTTGGTTTGTTTGGTTGCTGCATTTACAACACTAATTGTAAGTCGCGCTTTTTCATCAAACTCGTAATTTTTATTGAAATACTGTGCATTGATGATAATTTCTTCTCCAGAGTTATAAAAACTTTCGTGTGTTACTACCAAAGATTTTTTTGAAGCCGATGATGCTAGATATTGAACGATTTTATCAATAAAAACGTCATACTTTTCAAAAGACTGGTTATCAACATGGCTTTGCAAACGCCATTTCCAGCTATTTTCTCCTAAAAGAAAAGCAGTTCTTTTGCCTTGGTTTTCGGCGAAAGCCAATAATGGAGCATTTGTAGAAACGTTTCTAATTTTTGATGAAAGCAAAACAGACACATTTCCATTTGTACTTATATTTCCAAATGGATTCTGTAAAGGCGGGAAATTTTCAAAACCAATATCATCAATTGCAAACAGATTAAAATCTGAATGGAATTCGTTAAGGAAATCTTCTCGCTGATTGCTCATTTTAAAAATCAGATTGTTTTGCTGCTGATTTAAAAAATTGAAATCGGTATTGTTTCCTGTTATAATAAAAGTGTTTGTGCCTTTTAATTTATTATTGTCAAATATCGGTTTGAAAGCCGTTGTTGGCTGGTATAAAACCAAAACAGAAACATCCTGTAAGTCGTTAATCTGACTTGGCTTAACTAATATTACTTTACGCTGTGCATTAACTTCTATCGAGCGTTTTAAAGATGCAATATCTGGATGATTAATTGCTGAAACAATAGCAATTGTCGACTTTTGGTCGATAATTTCAACTGCAAAATTTTTGATATTGTTGTAGCTGTTTTTTTCTTTTGCCGAAGATTGAATACTCGCTTTATAAATCTGTAATCCTACTTTATCTGCAGGCAACAATAAATTTAAAGAAGCTGTTTTTTTAGAAGGCGAAAACGAAAGCTTTTCTTTTGCCACAACGGTATTTCCCTGCGAAATAGTAAATTCTGCATTGGCAGTTTTGGTGCCAGCATATTGCAGAAAAACTTCTACAGGAAATTTATTTTTATGAAACGCGTATTTATTTACGTTCAATTGATTGATTTTTAAATCAAAAAAAGTGGTTGTATCTCCCACAACCAAAGGATAAACTTTATTGACAGGATCGAATCTATACACATAGTCGTTTCCTGTAGTTTGATTTCCGTCAGTAATAATTACTGTCGGGAAAATCAGATTTTTGTTGATGCTTTTTAAATTCTTTGCTGCTTCGTCTAAATTGGTTTGATTTCCCTTAAAATCAAATTTATCCGAAGTTTTAAAATCGTTATCAAATTGATATGATTGGATTTCAAATTTTTCCTTTAATGCAGGATTTGAAACCAGTTTTTGATATAATTCAACTGTTTTTTTATCTGATTTTAAAGCTGCGATTGAGCTTGAGTTATCAGCTACAATCGCCAAAGGCGTTTTAGTAATCTCTAAAGAATTTTTAGAAATTATCGGATTAATCAATAAAACCAATAATCCGAAAATGGTTAAAAAACGTAAAAAAGCCAAAAGTATAATCACATTGGATTTACTTTTGGCTTTGAAAAAATATTGAAAGTACGATAAACCACCAGCAATTACTAAAGAAAGCAATAATAAAAGAATCGTGTTTGTCGTCATATTTATTTTAAGTTTATGGTTTTTAGCTTAAAGTTTATGGTTGTGAACTATAAACAACAAACCATCAACAATCAACTTATTAGGTAAGCATTCCTCCGCAAACGTTAAGAACTTGTCCTGTAACGTAAGCACTCATATCAGAAGCTAAGAAAAGGCAAGCATTTGCTACGTCTTCTGGAGTTCCTCCACGTTTCAACGGAATACCTTCTCTCCATCCTTTTACTACATCTTCACTTAATTTTGCAGTCATTTCAGTTTCGATAAAACCTGGCGCAATTGCATTGCAACGAATGTTACGAGAACCTAATTCTAATGCTACCGATTTAGTAAATCCGATTGCACCGGCTTTAGAAGCTGCATAATTTGTCTGACCTGCGTTTCCAGAAACTCCAACAACAGAACTAATGTTGATGATAGATCCTGCTCTTTGTTTCAAGAAAGTTTTCTGAATCGCTTTTGTCATATTAAAAACCGATTTCAAGTTTACATCAATTACTTGGTCAAAATCTGCCTCAGACATACGCATTAAAAGGTTGTCTTTTGTAATTCCAGCATTATTGATTAAGATATCTACAGTTCCAAAATCTGCTAAAACAGCGTCAACAAAAGTTTGAGCTTCGTTAAAATCTGCTGCATTAGATTGGTATCCTTTTGCTTTAACGCCTAAACTATTTAATTCTGCTTCTAAAGCCTCTGCAGATGCTGCAGATGAGCTGTATGTAAAAGCAACGTTTGCTCCATGTTTAGCAAAAACTTCGGCAATTCCTTTTCCAATTCCACGGCTTGCACCAGTAATAATTGCAACTTTTCCTTCTAGTAATTTCATATTAAGGTATTCGTTTTTATTTTTTGAATTACAAATATAGATTATTTGGGCGTTTAATAAAATTTGTAATACAAAATTTGGCTTAAGAATTTTCGATGTCGACAAAACAAAAAAAACAGCTCACAAAATGAGCTGTTTTCCCCCAAAATAAAAAAACAAAACTAAAAAGTTTAAATGTGATTTTGTTTCGTAATAAAAAATATAACAATCATGACTACCGCCATAATTAGCATTCTAAAAATCGAAGATTTAAATTCTTTTGTTTCCTCAACTTTATCTTTTTTCCATTGTTTGATAAGATTCCAAATCATGATTGGAAAAATTACGATTATGGAGATATACAAATAATATCTAACGTATTCGTAGTAATATTGATTTATAAGTAAGAGAATAGCTCCCCATAAGAAAATCGCAATAGTCGCTGGTGTCAATATTTTTTTTATCATAATATTCATTAATAAAAGTTAGATTGTTTTAATGCAGAAATTATCTTTGGTAAAAGAACAACTCAATTTGAGTTGCTCTTTTTAAAATAAAAACCATTCAAAATTATTTAACTAACTATTGGAATGCGTAAGTGGTGATTCTAAAACTGCTTGATGCACCTGTAAAAGTATAAATTGTATTAGTATAGGTAATTCTAAAACTTTCTTTTGTTACATACAGACCTTTAGGATCTAGTAGCTTATCATCTAGATTTTTCACTAAAGCCTGGGCAGCAATAACTGATGTACCATTATGCCATAATGAATGTTTTAAAATGATAGTTTTATTCACAGCATCTTTTGTTACAGTTACTCTATGATAGAAAGTTGCTTTTCCGCCTGTAAAACTATACATTATATCTGCAGTTCCGTTGTTATAGAAAGTAAATTGAACACGATTTACTTTTTGTGTTGAAGGAAGCGCGGCATTAATTTCATTTAAAAGCTGCAAACACAATGGTGAATTTGTTGGTGCTGTTGATAGATTAGCCGCTATATAACCAAATGCTGTAGAAGGTGCTCCAGCAGCAGGAAGTGTTACTTTATAATCATCCGTTAGAACAAGAGGCGCATTACTGTATTTGATCGCAGCCGACACTCCATTTGTTCCTGTAGCCGTAAAACTTCCATCTGCAGGGTTATAAACAAAATTGGTCAAATTTTGCCCGCCTACAACTATAGCAGGACTTAAAACAATGCTTGTTGGTGTGTATCCCACTCCTCTACTGATCACTTCTGATGAACCTGCATCAATAGATTTTGAAGTAGAAAATCTTGTTACAGGAGAAAATGAGAAATCATATTTCTTAGTAGTACTTCCATCTTTAATTTCTAATAACTTAAACAGAGGACTATTGATTCCGCCAACCAAATTTGCTTCTGTATCTAAATTTTTAGATAAATCTGCCCAATCTTGAGCCGTTGCTTTTACAAAACGAACTTCTCTCACAAGTCGGTTGCTTCTAAAGATGATATCTTCATTTTCTTTTCCGTAATATAAGAATTGAAAATCTCCTAAATATCCTTTTCCTCTTAAAGCAGTTGTAGGATAGCTGTCAGAATCAGATAAAAGGTGAATTCTATTGTAAGTATCAAACAATAAACTCACAGTACTACCTAATACAATATTGTAATCGCTTTTATAAACTGCTGTGTCATTATCAAAATCTGAGGCCATTTCTACTTTCCCATCCGCAGTAAATCTGAATAAGTGTGTGTAGCCTCCCAACTGTGTGTCATCTGTAAAATAAACTGCTTTCCATCCAAATTCTGAATCTAACAAAGCTGTGCTTAACTCACTTTTCTGTGCATTTAAACGCTCTACTGGAGTTTTGTCAAACAATTTTTCTGCGTCTGTATCATTGGAACAAGAACCTAATAATAAGATTGCTAAAACAGCAGTCGTCAGGAACTTAAATATATTTTTTGGTTTCATAAACTTAGTATTTTAGTTATACATTATTAAGGTTGGTTATTTATAACTTTTGTTGTATTTCTTTCTGCAGCATCTCTTAAAGCGTAGAAATCAATATTAAATGCATCTTTATAATATTGCACAACGATCGCTTCTTTTTGCTGCAGTTTTGCTCTACCTGCAGGATCTGTAATACTGGCAAGAATTGCTGCATATTCTGCTTTTGTACTTGTCAAAATTGTAGAAGCCGTCTCTGCAAAATCTTCAATAATATTGTTTCTAGCATAATTGGTCACAAATCCAAGGTTTCTTGAAGTTGCCAAAACTTCTAAATGCCAAGTTCCAGTATAATCTCCAGGACTGATTTTCTGCCAAGCCTGCTCATCAAACGGTTTGTTTTGATTCAGTATGTGTACATACTCGTGTTGAATAGTATGCACAAATTCAGTTACATTGGCGCGATTTGTTTTATTTAAGTAATCTACTTCAAAAAGCGTAATTCTTTGCCCAGAATCTGCAATACCTAATGTTCTTGTACCATTTGTGTTTGAGTTTACACCTCCAACTAAAACAATTTCTCTTGGAGCTACTTTTTTGACAAAATCTGCACCACCAATTTCAGTATAACTATCTAGCCAGATTTGTTTTACTACTTCTAATGCAGGCTTCACTTTATCTACCATTGGAGGAAATAAAAATCGGTTATTATCTACCGTATTTTGATTCCATTTATACTGAGCGTTGATATTATAAGTGCTAAGATAATTGGCTGTAATCCAATTATCCAATTCTGTTTTTGTTGGCTGAGTATAATCTAACTGACTTTCTCTTGGCTGATCTTCGTGTGCACAAGATGTAATTGTTAATACACCTACAATTAATAATACTACTTTATATTGTTTTAATATTTTCATCGTACTAAATTTAATTGAATTTTATCTTGGATTTTTTTCTACACCATAGTTTGATGCACTAAGTGGAATCTGCATTGCTCTTCGTTTGTCGTCTTTAACTAATGTGTTGGTTGGCTTTCCGAAAGTTGCATGGTTAACGACTAAATTAAAACGTTTTACATCAAACCATCTTAAACCTTCGTGCACAAAATCCCTTCTTCTTGCTTCGGCAATAGCTTTTACATAAGAAGTCTGTACTGGTGTCATGGTATAATATGGAGTAAACTCATCTGCAATTACGGGATACATAGAAACCACTTTTGCTTCTGTTAGTTTGTCTGTCGTTGCATTGTAACCTGTTGTTCTCGTTCCTAAAAAATATTCTAATTCTGTATTTGCTTCGGCAATTCTACCCTTCATTACCAAAGCCTCGATACGATTTAGATAAAATTCGTCATTAGATAAAAGAACGATTCCAACATAAGGTTCACCAATATTCGCGGTTAAGTTTGTGTATTTAAAATACTCCTCGAATTTTGGCGTAAACAATGTTCTGCTACTATTATAGCTATAAAAATCAAACAACCATGTTTTATTATACGGATTGGTTTGTGTTCTAAATAACTCTGTTTGTTTGTCATCTGACAAATAGAAATTACTACTGCTTGCAGATCTTCCTAATAGTGAGTTCGCCGAAACAATTAATAAATTGGCCGCATAAGAAGATTTCCCATACTCAATAAACTGAATATCTGGTGCAAGACTTGACAATGTTGCATAGTCTTTTAATTTTCCAACAGGTTTCGACCCAAGTCCTTCAGAAACTTGAAGCACTTTATCCCAATCTCCTTTTATCAAATAGAAACGGCTTGCAAAAGCTTTTGCAGCATCGATATTAAAATGAAATTTTGGTTCTTTGTAATTGTTCGTTACATACTTTAATCCTTCTTCTATATCTGCTTCAATAAAGTCAAACACCTCTTTTACAGTATTTCTGGTGTAATTTTTTATCAATTGTGTTTCTGGTTCTCTTACATACGGAACACCTAAGTCTGTCTGCGCTGTCGATGGATTATATCGGTTTGACCAAAAAGTTACTAACATAAAATGAGAATATGCTCTTGCTAGCAATGCCTCTCCTTTCTGAGGATTTAGTGTAGCGGGATTTCCTAATTCTTCTATTGATTTTAAAGCTTGGTTTGCGTGTGCGATAGCGCGGTAACAGGCATCCCAATAATAGTTTTCTGTATCAATATTAGTTTCAGTATGCATTTCCCAGTTATAGCTCTGTTCATTTTTGATAGCTATATTACCCAATTCTCCATCTCCAACGTTATCTGACATTGTTTCAGCCAAATCCATATACGACGCCTGTGGATAAGCATATACCAATAGTTCAGATATTTTTTCTGGAGTATCTATCTGAGTTCTGTTATCTGGTATTTCAGAAAGAAAATCATCGCAGCTAACAAGACTTATCAGCATTAAAAATGATAAAGTTACTTTTATATATTTTTTATTTTTCATAGTCAGCTAAATTAAAATGAAAGGTTAATTGCAAAAGTGTACTGTGACGTAATAGGAAATGCGACACCTCCTGTATTACGGAATTCAGGATCTTGCCCGTTTAATCTCTTATCCGAGTAAATCAGCCAAGGATTAACCGCTGAACCTTTTAATGTAAATGTACTCACTCCTAACTTTCTTTTGAAATCACTTGGAAATTCCCAGCTAAGCGATACGTTTTTCAATCTAACAAAATCTCCGTCTGCAATTCTCACGTCAGAATAATTATAAGTATTGTAAGCGCGTCCTAATGTATTTGTTCCTCCATAATTAGTAATCAAACGTTTGTCTGCAATAACTGGAACATTTGTAAATTCTTCATCACCAGGGTTAATCCAACGATTTGTGAAATCTTTTGTAAAAACAGTTAAGTCATCATACTGACTGCTAAATGCTGGATTTAAACGCACTTTGTTTCCTCCAGATCCCACAACAAATACATATAATGACCAGTTTTTGTATGTAAAAGTATTCGCAAAACCAAATGATTTATTTGGTTCTATGGAGCCTTCATATTTCAAGTAATCGGTAGCATTTTCATTATCTTGAAAATTAGCGCCAGTTACATTATCAGTTTCTCCATCTTTCATGATGAAGGTTGGTAATCCTTGATTATTTAAACCTGTAAATTGATATGAATAAATTGAATTTCTTGGGTGACCAATAGCATTACCTCCGTTACCATCGACTAAATCAAATACTGTTGGCTGATTTTCTAATTTTGTAATCTCCTGTTTAAAAACAGACATATTTACAGTTGTTGACCATTTAAAGTCTTTTGTGGAAATATTTTGAGTAGTTAACCCAATTTCAAGACCTTTGGTTTCCATATTCGCATTGTTACCTTGTTTGATTTTTTGACCTCCAATTCCAGAAGTCACAACAAAATCTACTAAATCAAAAGCTTTACGGCTATAAACATCTGTAGTTAACTGAACTCTATTGTTAAACATTCCTAAATCAACCCCAATGTTTGTTTCAAACTGTTTTTCCCAAGTTAAATCTCCATTTTGTAATTCATCAATACTAATTCCAGTTTCTCTATCAGAAAGCCCTAAACGATCTGTAATGTAGCTTTTGTAAATTGCCAATGAATTGGTCGCAGGCCCTGCAGTTGCAGTAAGTCCGTAAGAAGCTCTCAATGCCAAAGTGTTTACTTTATCAACATCTTTCATAAAATTTTCTTCTTTAACATTCCATTTACCACTAAATGTGTAAGTAGGAAGCCATCTAGAAGAACCGCTGTTTCCTTGTCTATTAGAACCATCATAACGTCCTGTTACAGATCCTGTGTAACGACGATCGTAAGTATATCCTACTTTACCGAAGAAACCAACTGTTCGCTCTCTTTCTTCATTAAAACCATAGTATGAATTCCCTTCATTTATAATTTTTTCAATCAATCTAGGATCGGTGAACGCTGTAAGACCTCTATCATATTGAAGTCCTGCCGCTGTAAAATTATCGCTGTTTCTATCTACAGAACGTAATTCTGTTCCAAAAAAACCTTCTAATTCATGTTTTTCTACTAGAGTATTTCTATACGTAACACTATTTCTAATGTTATAAGACGTCATATCGTTTGTAAACTTTCTTAAAAAACCACCATTTGGCAATACAGATATTGGCTGTGCTGTTAAATCATCTGGATCTTTATACAGAAATATATTTGCGTTTCTAACTGTTGTGTTTACACCGTCAGCACCATATTCTGTGCCCGCTCTGTAAGCTCCCACTACATTCGAGTTTTCATAAATTTTATGCTCTCTTGAAGTATTTGCATAACGTGCAGAACCTACAAGGTTGTATGTTAAGTTTTTGTTGATCTTGTAATCTAAATCAAGTTGGAAACGAATATCTTTTACTTTAATATCCAAAATATTGTTTTCTAACTCATTGATGATATTCATTGGCGCCCAATTTGTTCTGTAATATTCCAAATTACCATTATCATCATAAGGTCTTAATGTTCTGCTGGTACTCAAAACATAATTGAATGGATTGATATCAAAATCTCTTGTAACATTACCAAAAACAACGTCTTGTTGGCTTTCGTAACTACCTGGAGCATTTTGATCACGAACAGATGCTAGAGTTGAGAAAGTAATGTTTAATTTATCGTTTACAAAAAATGTTCCTTTAATGTTGGATGATAATTGTTTCACATTATCAGCAATCGTCCATCCTGGATCTGAATAATAACCTAAAGAAGCATAGAAAGTATTATTTTTTCCTCCACCAGAAAAGCTTAATGAATGATTTTGTGTGATAGATGGTCTAAACAAAACACTAAACCAATCTGTATTAGCCAATTCATACTTTCTTAAAAAATTATTTCTGCTTACAGGATCATTATTTACTAAATATCCTCCCGTCTCTGGAACGTAAGTATTGATTGCTCTGCTTAAAATATTGTAAACACCACCATATCTGCCTTGCAATGTAGACGGTACATCAAGGAAACCTTTTTGTTCCATCTCTTTTAAAATACTCATAGATTCTTGAGAATCTAAAATATCATACTGCGTGTAGTTTGGTACCGTTCTAACTGTATTTTCAACTGAGTAAGTAACTTTTAGAGGAGAATCTCTACGACCTTGTTTTGTTGTAACAACTACTACTCCATTTAAAGATCTTGAACCATAAATAGAAGTAGCAGACGCATCTTTAAGAATTTCAATACTTTGAATATCGTTTGCATTTAATCCTGCAACAGATGAACTCAATAATGTTTCTGAGTTACCAGATGCTAAATCTGCAAATGTTAAATTGATGATATCCTCTTGAACAACACCATCAATAACCCATAAAGGCTTTGTATCTCCAAAAATAGACGAAGATCCACGAACTGTAATTTTAGGTGCTGTACCAAATGTTCCTGTAACGTTTTGTACTGTAACCCCTGCCGCTTTTCCTTCAATCATTCTACTAACATCTACAACACCATCCACTTTTAACTCAGCTCCAGAAATTTTACTGATTGCTCCAGTAAATGTTCTTTTTGAGGTTTTTTCATATCCAGTTGTAACGACAACTTCTTTAAGATTTTGTCCTGCTTCTGTTAAAACTACGGTTGGTGTAGGATTGCTAATGCCTATTTCTTTTGTCTCCATACCTACATAAGAAATAACCAAACGGTCTACGTTTGCAGGCATTTCAATAGAGAAATTTCCATCAAAATCTGTTAATACAGCAGTTTTTGTTCCTTTTGCTAAAACAGTGGCTCCAGGAAGAGGCGATCCGCTTTGATCTGTCACTTTTCCTTTGATGATCGGTCCGAAAGCCAAAATTTCAAACAAAGAATCATGATTATTTGAATTTGAAAAAGAAACAGCGCTTTTTTGAAGCACAATCTGATTACTCACTTCAGAAAAAGTAATATTAAAAGGAACCAATATTCTGCTCAAAATACTAGAGAGAGTTTCTTGGTTTGCTTCAATACTTACTTTCTCTCCAAGCTGAGGAAGTCTTGAGTTATAGGAAAATTTTACATGAGCAGACTTTTCGATTTTCGATAAAGCATTGTCTAAAGTTAGGTTATCAACTGTAATAGTTACTTTAGTATCTAATTTTTTCTGCCCATTTACATTATTTGCGAGAGTAACGCTCGAAAACACAAGCGCTAACACAAACTGAAACAGCGTTATTTTCATGATTTGGTGAAGTAATCGTTGCTTGACAACAGGTTTTTTCATAATTTTGGTTTGTTTTGATTAATACTATTCGAGTGTATTTTAAGAAACATCATAAATTACCCTTTACAGAGAGTAATTTATTCAGATTTAAGTGTCGATAATGTTACAGCATTCTCGGCACTTTTTTTTATGTATTAGTTTTTTACATAGGCACTTACAAATTATTTTTTAGTTTTTTAATTAGTTTAATTTTGGATTTCTTTGTTTTTATTTTAATTGAATTAAGAATTCTAGTTACAGCCAGAAGTCGTAATTACAATCTGATTTCCATTCATTTCATAATTAGTATCGTTACCAATACTTTTACAAATTATTTTTAGCTTTTCCGCCAGTGGCTGATCGCTTAATGAAGTAGTTAATCGGCAATCTTTCAATTTATCGTGAGGAAAATCTATATCTACCAAATAAGCCTGTTCAATGGTTTCAAGAATTTGCGCTACAGGTATATCTGTAAATTCGAAGCTTAATTGCTCTATATTTCCAACACTGCTAACTAAAATTGGATCCTGCGTAATATTTGTTATTTTGTTAAATAGCAATTCTTTACGAACAAAACGCAATGCTTGATTAGGAAGAAGAACAATTTCCTCGTTTTCAACATTATGAACTAAATTGTTGGATTTTACCTTAACTTTACCGGTGCGAACAAGAACTTCGACATTTTGCTGATCTGGATAAGCCTTTATTCTAAAGCTAGTACCAACAACACGAGTTACGATCTCGTTAGCGTAAACAAAAAAAGGCTTTTTAGGATTTTTACTAATTTCAAAGAAACCTTCGCCGGATAAATACACCTTTCTTTCGTTTCCGGTAAAGATTTTAGGGTAACTTAATTTACTATTGGGCTGTAATAAGACCGAACTTCCATCAGACAAAGTAATTATCTGAGATTTTTCAGTATTGTTGGTTTGTTCTACTAAACCTTCATTATTGTCCTGAATAAGTTCGTTATAAGTAACTACGTTATCAGTAGTTGTTATGTTAGTTTTAAAAAACCATACAGAAAATATACCAACCAAAATAGCGGCAGCAACACCACTAATCCAGTATCTTTGTATTTTTAGCTTCTTAATTTTTGAAGTTTCTTGAGAAAGTTCTTCTCTCTGTTCAATTTTACGCCAAGTTTGCTGCAAGGCTTCATGAACTTCATTTGAAGAAAGATTAGACTCTGGAACTCGCATTGCCAACAACACAAGTCTCGCGTCTTCGACAAGCTTGGCTCTCTGAAGATTTTCTAAAGTCCATTCTTCCCAGCCTTGTTCATCAACTTTTGATAAAATCCATAGTTGAAAAGATTCATCAGCTAAGAAGTCTTCTATTTCGATATAATTGTTACGTTTTTGCATCTTACTATTAAGGTTACAAAAACATAGAGGACAGTTTTTATATTATATACTCACTTATTTAAGATTTTTTTTTGATTTTTTCTTAAATTTTTAAAAAACCCCTGAGGATATAAGGACTAGAAGCGGAATACTGCTCTTCCATTCTTTACGAAGAGTTAGCAAACCACGGTGTAAAAGGTTGCTAGCTGATTGATAGTTTACATCTAACAAATCTGCTATCTGATCTACACTTAAACCTTGATGATAGCGTAAATACAAGGCTTCTTTCTGGCGACCTGGCAAATCGTTTAATAATTTATTTAAAAGAAGAACACGTTCGGCAGTTACTTCATCTTCTACCAAATTATTTTCTATAGAAAAGTCAAAAAGAAACTCCAAAACGTCTGTTGTGGTGGTTTTTCTAAACACATGATCTCTTTCATGCAAACGCGCAATTCTCTTTCTAACACTAGAAAGCAAATAGGCCTTAACTATAACATTATCTTGAAGAGAATCTCGATAAAGCCAAATATCAGCAAAAACATCTTGAATACAATCTTGCACTTTTTCAGTATACGGGCAAAGTGAATTACCATAACTGATTAAGTCTCTATAATATTTTTCAAAAAGTAAAGAAAATGATTTCTCATTACCATTTTTCAAATTGTTCCATAGAATAAAATCGTCTAAAACCTTGTTCTTTAAAATTTGGCTCATACAAAAATACTTAGGTGCGCAAAAAATCGAATCAATTTAAATCAACCATAAAAAGGGATTAATTGCAAAGGGGTTAATATTGCTTTTAAAATTTGATTCTTAATGATTATAATGAATCTGCAACAAACTATAATTTAACAAAAAGTTAAGCAAGCGCCTTACATTCTATCAAACCTTATCTATCACAAAAGAACCATATTTTAACATTATTTTTTGTTTTTGTGTGATAAATATAGAAAAGCAAATGATTAAAACCCAATAATTCGCTAAAATTTGCTCATTTTTCCAAATTCATCAGTATTTACCCTACTTTTTTAATTAAACTTAAAATTTACTATAATTTAAATTTTAATTAACAGATTGCATGAATCCCTCACAACAAAAAAATAATTAATCCAATAAAAAAGAGCCTTACGTAAGTAAGACTCTTTTTTGCTATCTATAGAAAATCATTTAAATTTTAATAAACTTCGTTGATAGGTTTCCAGTTGCAGTTTTAACTTGAAGAATGTAATTTCCTGATTTAAATTTTGAAACATCAATTTTTGAAATATTCTGAGCATTCGAAATCACTTGAATCAATTGCCCCAGAACATTATACACATAGACTGACTCTATTTCAATCAAATCTTTTGCATCTATTTGAAGATAATTTTGAACAGGATTTGGATAAACACTAAAAGAAGATGAAAGCTCAAAATCTTGTCTCCCTAAAGTTTTAAAAGTCGACGTCTCTTTGTTTGTCAAAATTGGAAAATTATAGTCAAAATAAATATTGGCTTCATTCTCAAAAGTATCTCCAACAACTAAAGTGGGCAATGTTTTGATTTTAAAAGCGATATAACCATCATTATTCGCATCATCAAAAGGAAGATTTATTTTTTCAAAGATAAATTCTACTTTATTTCCTTCTGAAATTTTAGTTATGTAAGAATGGCTCGAACTAGTAGGAACTAAAGTCGAAACATCAAATTTTGAAGTGTCAATTATATCTTTAATCACAACATTTTCAGCATTATAAGTCCCTGTGTTTTCAAAACGAATTAGATAGTGAACATATTGACCAATAAGTTCAGGTTTAATGACTTTTCCTTCTAAACATGTTTTATCATTTGGATCATAAGAACCCACAACGGTTTGAGGAAATTCAAAAACATTATCATCAGGTGTTTCATCAGTTTCTGCAGAATTAATGATAACTTTATACTTTAATATATCTCCGTTATTTACTGCTGGAGTTTCAACCGGAGAATTCACGTTTAAAACTAAATCAATTTCTCTGCTTTCAAATGGTTTTAGATTTAAAAAATTCCAAACTAATTTACCAGAGCTTTGATTAGAAACCACAGAGTTTGAAGAAACAAAATCCAAAATTGAATCCTCAAAACTAAGATTTAAAGTTCCTGATTGAACAGTAGTTCCTTTATTTTTATAAACCAATTTATACTTTGCATCAAAACCCGGTCTCGCAGCATCAATAGGTATTACTGCAATTTCTAAATCGTTGTGCGATCCGTTTGGAACAATGCAAAAATTTTGATTGAAGGGACTTATTTGTGCAGGAAAAACGATATCGATAGACGACGGCGTAACTGTAAAATAATTTGGATCTTCTACAATAGGGATTATTTTATAAGAACCTGGAGGAACCTTTAAAGAATAATCGCCATTTGAATCTGCAGCAAAATTCTGCAACTTCGTACCATCAAAAATTGAAAACTTTAAGTGCGATGCTCCAATATCACCAGCATCACAGCCATTACTATCAACATCAATCTGGCTTTTGCCTTTTATAGTGTAGTTTGTTCCGCCTGGCTCAAATGAGCAATAATTTCCAACTAAGCAATTTTCATATTTATATGGTGCTATTTTTTCTGTAACCAATGCCAGATTAAAATCGTCATCGCAGATATATTGCAGATTAGGACAATTTGAAAAATTAAGGCCATTATAACCTAATGTATTCAAAGATGTCTCTAAAAAACTTAAATTTTTACTAGCTCCATTCTTAATATTAAGGAATTCTAAATTTGGACAATCTGATATATTTAACTCTTTTAAGTTTTTCGAACTACTAATATCTAAGGTTTTAATTAATGTATGCCCAATCCATAAAGTCTCTAAAAGCACTTGATTTGATAAATCAATAGATTCAATTGGATTTGCCCCACCGTAACAATCTGTTATTTTTTTAGAATTTGAAAAATCGAGAAAGGTTATTTTATTATCCCAAAAATCAAAATACTCAAGCCCAGGCAATTTTGCGATATCTAAGCTTGGCAATAAATTTTGGGCACATTTAAAAAACCATAATACTGTTGAATTAGGGAGCTTTAACTCAGTAAGCTTGTTTTTGTAGCAAACGAGTTCTCGCAAATGCGAACTATTCGAAACATCCAGAGATTGCAAATCATTATTGTTGCATTCTATAATTCTTAACTCTGTTAAGTTACTGACATTTAAAGAGGTTAACTTGTTTTGTCCGCAAATAAGCGAGGTCAGTTTACTTAAATTTGAAAGGTTTAAATCAGTAATCAAATTTGTAGAGCATGATAACCCAGTGAGCTTTTTTAAATTGCTGACATCCAATATTTCTAAATTATTATTAGAGCAATAAAGGCCAATTAAATTAGAAAAGTTTGACAATTGATCCAGCGATGAAATATTAGATTCTCTTAAATCTAAATAGCTCACATTTAAAGCTTCAGATATTTCAATTTCACCATTGTTGTTAGAATCAATTTTAAAATAATTTGAATTTAAATCTTTTGCGATTGTATTGGAACCATTCGCTTGAAGCAATTTTGCCTTGAAATTGGCATCTGGAAAAGTAATTATTTGCGCTTTTGATGAAGAAAAAAAGCACAAAGCCAGTAATAGCAGGTAGTTTTTTATCATAGGTTTTATTAGTTTTTGGTGTTTAAATATATAAAACCCAAAAATAAAAACCTATAACTTCATAAAAAAAACCTTACTAATTTACTTAATAAGGTTTTTTATAATCTAATGTTTAAAAGTAACTTAAAAAGCTACATTCCATCTTGGCAACTTAGCATTTTCATCTAAGAAATTTTGCAAAACTTGCCCTTCAACAGCAGTTGGAATAGCTTTTGCATCACCCGCAAAAGTTTCATACCAAACTACTTCAAGCTCAGAAATATTCTCTAATTTCATTTGAGCTGGCCAAGAATATTTTCTTCCTGTTTTAGCAAACTGATGACCGTTTACAATTTTATCATAAAGTCCGCCATTTTTGCTTTTTAAAGTTCCGTCATTCTGAACAGTTCCTGTAGAACCAACCATAATCAGTTCTTTTGTATCACCTTCAACAGCATATACGATAAAGATTCCAGCGCTTCCTTCTGGCGCGTTGCAAGCTTCTTCTAAACTATCATTTACAGTAAAAGTAAAACTGTTTGTTGATTTAAATTTTTCTAATTCTTTGTACATAATTCTTTTTTAAGCTTCTGAGATACTGTCCCGATAGCTATCGGGATCGATGCTGAGTTTTATTTTATTTATGCCTCAGCCTTTAAAATGTAAAAAAGTCTCAACAAGAAATTGAGACTTTTTTTTAAAATTTGTTATTTTGAGACTTGAAAATTATCCAAGTACTTCTTTTACTTTTTTACCAATTTCAGCTGGTGAATCAACAACGTGAATTCCGTTCTCTCTCATGATTTGTTTTTTAGCAGCAGCTGTATCATCAGAACCACCAACGATTGCACCTGCGTGACCCATTGTTCTACCTGCAGGAGCAGTTTCTCCAGCGATAAAACCAATAACTGGTTTACGGTTACCGTCAGCTTTTACCCATCTTGCAGCATCAGCTTCTAATTGACCACCAATTTCACCAATCATGATGATAGCTTCAGTTTCTGGATCGTTCATTAATAATTCAACAGCTTCTTTAGTAGTAGTTCCAATAATTGGATCTCCACCAATTCCGATAGCTGTAGTGATTCCTAATCCTTGTTTTACAACTTGGTCAGCAGCTTCGTAAGTTAAAGTTCCAGATTTAGAAACGATACCAACTGTTCCTTTTTTGAAAACGAAACCTGGCATAATACCAACTTTAGCTTCACCTGGAGTAATTACACCTGGACAGTTTGGACCAATTAATCTTGAATTTCTTTCTTTAACATAATTATTTGCTTTAATCATATCTGCTACAGGAATTCCTTCTGTAATAGCAATAATTACTTTAATTCCAGCATCAGCAGCTTCCATAATTGCATCAGCAGCAAAAGCTGGCGGAACAAAAATGATAGAAGTATCAGCACCAGCTTGGTCAACAGCATCTTTTACTGTATTAAAAACTGGACGATCTAAATGGCTAGTACCACCTTTTCCTGGAGTTACACCTCCAACAACATTAGTACCGTACTCAATCATTTGAGAAGCGTGGAAAGTTCCTTCACTTCCTGTAAATCCCTGAACAATTATTTTGGAATCTTTATTAACTAAAACACTCATGATATATATTTTATGTAGTTTTTAAATTTGTGTTGCAAAAATAAGGTTTTGTAATGTATTTTGACTCTTTTATTGTCAAAAAAATATTAAGAAAATTGACTCATTTGATAACCTCTATAAAGTTTATCATCTTTTATTTGCCAAATGGTTGCGAAATGCGCTAAAAGCATCTCCTCTCTCGGATTCTCGATTGTTTTCACAAAATGAGAGTAACGCACTGATACTAAATCATCTTCACTAATAATATGACTAATTCTAACCTTAGAACGTACATAGGCGCGGCTAAGCTCATTGGCCATTTCAATTATCGAATCATAATCCATCTGAATAAAACCTTTACTGCTGTTCCATTCAAGCGTTACATCAGGATGCAGATATGTTTTTAAAATTTCGCTATCAATTAAGGCATCTGACTTATAAAATTTCTGAACAAATTCTTTAATAGACATATTACTTCAATTTACTTAAAATTTCAGGAATCTTCTTGATATTGGCTAATTGTTTCAATTTCTCTCTAGACTCTTCAATTGGGGTTCCAAAATATGATTTTCCTCCCTCAACTGATTTTGTTACACCCGTTTGCCCCATAACAACTGCTTTTGCTCCAATTGTTATACCGCTTGTTGTACCAACTTGCCCCCATAAGGTCACTTCATCTTCAATAATCACGCAACCTGCAATACCAGTTTGCGAAGCAATCAGACATTTTTTTCCAATTACGGTATCATGGCCAACATGTACTTGATTATCTAATTTAGAACCTGCACCGATAGTT
>Ga0099826_10000387_pt1 | contig 20606 bp, 10 predicted proteins | sample Mtrugardesep15_FD_76830 | JGI IMG/M metagenome (GOLD analysis project Ga0099826, IMG submission 76830) | Root nodule microbial communities of legume samples collected from California, USA - M. trunc garden sep15 | ecosystem: Host-associated > Plants > Roots > Nodule | place: USA: California... | reverse complement strand
TTTTTTTTTTTTTGTTGACATAATAACATTTTAGTTCCCTTACTCTTTTCAATCAATTAAAACTTTGTCTGAATTTTTATCGCTCATTTAATTTTTAGATCATTTTTTTACTGATGTACAGTTTATTCATTAATCATGTAAGCAACGTCATATCATTAATGAATAAGTTACAACTGCAAAAATTGCCTTAAATTATGATTGGGAGACTAAAACTCTAGTTTACAAAATGGGGATCAGAATTTAATTTATAAAAAAATAAAAATTGAGGGATACAATTGCATTTAAGTCTTCTTTTTTATAATAAAATTAACAAATCTATTCAAGTAAAAACAAAATGGGGATCTATTCAAGTATTTTTTAGAAAAATTACGTGACTTTTGAATTCCTCGTTACACATGAACATGATAAGCTCACACTCCAATTTGGACGTCATTGTACATAGTGTTTTGAAAAATAGATCGGTGTTCAATCCAATATTAACACTGAATTATTGGCTAAACTGCATGGCTTTTAACCCAAAATTATAACATATAAGTTTAACTTTTATAAGAAAATAGATATTATAATAACTTTATTTTCTGAAATTTTGATGTTAAAAATAATAAAATATTGTTGTTTAAATAAAAGTAGGCTTATTAGTTGATATAATGTGTGTGTGTGTGTCATTTTTAGGGTTTACAATTTCCATATAATAGTGATATATACCATTGTTCATAATACAACATATCATTGCATGAATAAAAGATGGCTTAATATAATTTGTTGTTAGAATTCATTATATCATTATATAGCATTTTTTACAAATTAAGTTTTTATTTTGACTAGAAGAAGAGACCCAAAGCGTAGGAGGACAACACCCCCGTTATGGAGGACATGAAGGAATGACAAAGATGAAGCTGATGATGAAGAGGCTGAGGGGGCTGGTTATCAAGGATGACAAGGATAACAATTAATTGGGCATATTATCAAGGCTTGAATGTGCAATAGATCTTTCCTGTAATTTATTTGTTTTAATTCGACTCTATAATAAAACACTATTAATTTTGTTCATCATTTGATTTTTTTCTTGAAGTGGACATAAAATGACGTGGTCTGACGTGTGACTAGGCTTAATATTTGGCTGACTCATCAAAACACATTAGTAATCATGTGCTTAATATAGTTAACTGATCTGCTTTTAATGTAATTAAATTAACTCTATTACTCTTGACCAAAAAACTTAACTCTATTAATCATTTTTTAATAATTTCTGTAAAAAAAAACATAGAAACTATAGGGCTAATGAGAGAAGGTAGTGGGGATTTCACGTGGAAGTAGAGATAAAAGAGTGTGTATGACGTTAGAAATTGGTTGTTAGAAAATATATAAGATGAATGAATTGCATTGATTGGTGGTGTATAGATGGATTGGGAAATTAATTTGTAATTGAGTTTGAGTTGTTTTTTTTTTAGGGTTGATGATCTTCTTCTTACGCCTGAAATCTCCAATTTCATCTTATATTAATCTTAAGGTAATCACGTGATTGATAGTGTGTTGTGATGAGTCCACATAAATTATGTCTGGTCACACGTGACACGTCATTATTTTATGTCGAACTAAGAAAAAAAAGTCAAAAGTGTTTTGAAATTGCAAGGTTGAATTGAAAGAAAATCTTTTTATAGTGAATAAACTCAAAGTGACCCATAATTTTCTATTATCAATAATGTTTGTACATTACTTTGCTCTCATCTATGGTTTCTATTAAGAATAGTAATATGATTCCAAAGTTTGGCGACAAAATTTTCTTTCTTGTATTGAGCTGAACATCACAACTACCGATTCACTTGTTGACTTTAGATTACTCTCGAGTGTTGTTCAACATGCCAATTATGGCCAAAGCATTTGCAACAGAAAACAAAAGAAGTTCATTTCATTTCGCCCTCTTTGATGAACTACTAGTTGTACTTATTAGTCCTTTATTATGCGAGTGGACATGTTAGATGAATTTTGATACAATATGGCTGTTTTCTTTAAGTTAGAGATTGGGTATAGAGAAAGCAAAAAAGTATAAATAGAGGGGGAAATAAACCAAAACCCTAAGGTAGGTAAAACGAAAATAAAGAAAGCCAAATCTGTTACGACATAGACTTGTCTAAACTCTTGAGGTACCTCTTTCCAAAAGAAAAAAACTAGATAAGCAAGAGGTCACATTTTTCATTAACACACAATTCATTTGAACGTTTGAAAACACTTGCCTTAATTTCAGCATATATGACCTGGTTACCATCTCAATGTTGTTACTAGCATTGACATGATTGTTAACTTCATTCAAGGTTATGTCCACAATAGATTCATTCTTTGTTGCCATTTCCATAACTTTTTTTTCAGCAATATTACTTGCCTCATTTGTTTCTTTATTGGTAGCATAATGGTCGTTAGATTTGAATGTTGAACCCTCTAAAATGATAATTGTAGCATCTCTTACATTACCTTGTGTCAATCTTCCTATGATTTTGCCTCATCGGTTTTATTTTGAGGTTAGCCTCAACATCGTCACTATTCGCATGGTCTTTATTGATCGTCTTGTCGTAATCAATGCAATGACCAATGATTTTGCTAAATCAAACAAATTTTCATAATCTAATTAAACAAATAAAAAGGAGAACCCCTCCTTTCAACTAGAATTTTGTATTTGATTCTTGTTGTAAGGTTTGTATGAACCAAAACTCTAACAAAATGTCCAAAAGATCTATCAAACATAGATTTGTTGGTTGTTTCATCCACACATATAGGTGTACTAATACTGCTAGCTATAGTCCATAGATTTGAGCCCACACCTGAGTAATTAGTTGTTGATTATTGATGCACGTTAGGGTTAAAATCATGACTCTAAGTAAAGATTTTCAAGTAACCAGGTTTAAATTCAAACAGTAGCTTGCGCAGACACTTCCTACACCTTCAAGTGATGAAAAATATAATCCATAAGAGGTTTTTACCAAGGAAAATGATTCCCCATTTTCCTAATAAATTCAAAAGGATCAATAGTTTGGCGCGCAAGGCATCTACTCTCAACGGAGTTGCACCCTTAGGTCAAATTATTCTACCGTGCAAATTGTTCGCACGTTTCCAATCCAACAAGATATTCATCTTTTGATATTGTAATTGCAATTCTATCACCTTTAACACAAGGTTGAAGTAGTTGATAATCAAATTTCATTCTGGGTTTTCTTATGGCTGAATTTTAGTCATAGAATTAATTAACCAAATGGTCAAACAAATTTCATTCTAAAGTGTGCAGATATTTTTCTCCTCCATAAATGGAACATTGAATTTGTCTTTGTTTGAAGTAGCATTATTCTTTTCCCACATTTGTCTGTCTTTTCTATTTTAGTTTTCTTTTTGAAAATATATTTCAGAACTTTTTTAACAAATTTCAGAATTTATTTATGTACAGGCAGTAAGTTTTTTTAATAATAAAGAAAGCAAGAATCTTTGAAATTTGTTGATTATTTATAATGTTAATAAATAGGAATAACTTGAATCCAGACACAACTTAAGATACAAAAATAGTTAAATAAAATAATTTACTAAACCTCTCAAAATAAAATAATTAGCAAAGTTTGCCATTTCTTCTCTAAGTGATTTTGTTTGGATTGAAGAAACTCCTCAGTGTATTTCATGTGTAGTGGCACTTGATGTGTTACCATCTTTTGATTAATAAAATCAGTTATTTCAAAAAATAAAACAAAACAAAAAAGTTTACTAAAAAAATGTTAAAGAGTATTTTTAAGGCATTGTTTAAAGAGATGAATATAAACTTTTGGTATTGAGAAATAATGTATAATGTTTTAGAAATCAAATGTTGTTTTTTCAATTTAAAAACTGAAATGGTATTTGTACAACTATTTTATAAGAATTTTTGTGATAACTTTTTCTCGAATACTTACATTCTAATTTTACTTTTTCTCTCTATTACTTTGATTTTCTTTCTAAAAACATAGTTATCCATTTGATTGTCAAACAAATGGATGTTAAAATAACACTAATATTTTTTAATAATATTTTGAGTTTGGCGGGAGATTATATGGGGCGTCAGCCTAATTGGGATGGAGGTCCTCTTGATGTCTGTCATTTCTCCTGATTTATCCAAAACAAAACAAAAAACACTACTCATTTAAAATACTCCCTACGATCCTATTTACAAGAAACAATTTATATTTTAGGTTCATTGAATTATTTATGTATTTGGCCTATAATATAGTCTAGATGCATCAATTATTCAATAAATCTAAAAAGTCAATTATTTCTTGTAAATAGGATCGAAATAGTATGTAATTTTAACTTCTTTAATAAATATTAGTAGGACACTTTTTTTTTTTGAGAAATCAAAATGCATTATATTAATAACAACAATGAAGGTCCTTGCACAAGGAGTGCAAAAAACCCTACCGCTCAAAGTTTACAGACACTAGGAACCAATAAAAGCACCAGGAAACAGACAAAAAAATCAGTGGACATCCATACAAGGTAGGGAATGTCTCCACCAATCATGATAACAATAATTAAAAGATGCTTGTTTCGCTTTCAACCACAGGAAAGAAAATAACTTGACTTTCTCTAAAAGGACCAATGAAGTAGACACCAAATTTTTGAAAATACAATTATTACGTTCCTTCCAGATTACTCAGACACAAACAAACCAGATAACCTTAAAGAACGAGTGAATACCACGTGGCATCCCTGCCATGAAAGAAACCTGAATGAACTGATCACGAAGCTGACAAGGAGGAACCATCGAAAGCCCTATCCAATTCCAGACAAGAAGCCACAAGTTATACGCCAAGTCACAATCAAGAAATAGGTGAGAAGCTGTTTCGGAAGCTCCACACCCAGTTATACAAGGCAAGTCGTTGACATGAATAATATTCTGCCGCAATAGCCACACGAATAAAGACACTTTCAAAGGGATATGCTTATGCCAGACATCATCCACAAGACTTCTTTCCACCTGCTCACGTGAAGATGTGAGAAAGCGGTAGGAATCCCGCACCGTATAACCGTGCACAGGATCTAAAAGCCAACTCCATGAATCAATAGCAACAACCTGCAAAACAATGTTATGTAACACTTCAAATCACTCCCTCACACTATCCTCCTCCCAAGCTAACAATCGGCGTCTCCACTCCCACGCCCTGCCCTCCACCTCCCAACCTAAACGCTCCATCTCCTCCACCGTACACTCCTTATTAATGGTCAAATCAAAGAGTCTAAAATATTTAAAGCGCAAAGGCGTTTCCCCTACCCAAAGATCGAACCAAAATAAGGTTGTCCTACCATCTCCCACTACCCAACGAACATTGTCTTCGAACCAACTACCGACTCTCTCGCCACCCCCTCTTGGACCCGACAAATAGACCTCCACCACATAAGAGTCTTGCCTTCCCCCTTCCCTCAATATGCCCCAGGCCTTTTGATAAAAACATTAAACATATTAAACTTTTTCTTTATAAAGAAAAAGCTTGTAAAACTTTTAATGCTATAAATACACATATTTTAATAATCAAATAAAAAGTGGGTGGAAATGGACAAATCGACATTGACATGTGCTAGTATTGGAAAATGAAACTATGGGATGTCAATTGCCTGGTGCATATTAATTCTGTGTTTATTATCATTGCTCACCGTATGAATTGACTATCGATTTTTCCCATTTTAATAACGCACCACAAGTAAAAAAAAATATTAAGCACTTTCGCCTACTTTTCTCAGCAAATCTCCAATTAATTAATTTGACAACTACCCAGCACACTTTCCTAGCCTCATGTCAAAAATATTAAAAATTGGCACACTAACCCCACCATTCATTTTTAGCTTACTTCTTTAGAAAAAAATGTCTCATTGACATTTGCTAAGTTATTAGAGACATTGTACAATGTGTATAGGGATTAAAATTCGAATTTCAAATATATTTATTTCTCTATATTTAAAATTTATAAGCTTCAACAACTAAATTACTTGATAAAAAAATAATAAAAATAAAATAAAATACTAATGGTGCGAAAAACACTTGATAAAAAAAGTACAAAACAAAATCTTTATATTAAAAATAATAATTTTAAAATTAAAAAAAAATTAATATACGTTTCTTTCCCTATGTATCATGATAATATCTTATTTTAATCTTTTTAACAAATACTTTAAGGACACACTTTAACATATAAACAAAAAAATAAAAATGAAAATGATCGGAAGAAAAAGAATAACACGTTGAAAGACTAAGGCTCTGTTTGGATTGATGGAATGTAACGGAGCGGAGCGGAATGGAACATGACGGAATGGAATGGAACGGAACGGAATGGTATAAATTTGTCTTTCCATTGTTTAGATATTTTAGAATGGAATAGAACAAAAGTTCCACTCCATTGTTTGATAAATCAACGGAATGGAATGAATTATAACTTTCTTTTACCATTTTTACCCTTATATAAAAACCATAATATTTTGAAAATAAAACTCATTATATTTCAATAAAATAATATTATTGTTGTTCGGGGATTAATATCAATTCAAGACTTTTTTATGTATTTAATAAAAAAATCTATACATAAACGTAAAATATAAGGTTATTTCATTTTTGTTTTTAGTTTAACATATCAATTCATTTTGGCACTTATTACATCATTAGTAACTGGACATGGATTATCTTTTGTACCATGTCAAACGATGAAAAACATAAATTGTTTTTTTTGAAAAAAAACGAAGAAAAATAATATCAATTAAAATCAATATAGTTAAAACTGTTAGGTTCACCAATGTCACGTTATTGGACTAGCTGAACAAAATTAAGGAAAAGTAACTTAAAGATTATCCAATAAACTCACGATGTTTCTATGTTATTTGTCATGTACGTTGAAATTTTGTTCTATGTCGTGTTATCTTTGTATCATCAAATGTATGTGTAGAAGAAAGATAAACAGAGAAACAGAAAGAAAAGAGTAGTTTTTTAATTAAGAAATGGCAGAAAAAAAGGATGGAATAAAAAAATAGAGATGGAATGGTAATTATTTAATCAAAAAAGTCCTTTCCATTGCTTACCTCCCAAATTGGATGAAATGAAAAATAAGAAGAAGTGGTGGAATAGGATGGAATGGATTCCATCATCTTCCATTCCACTCCATTAAAATTTTACAAATCTAAACAATGAGATATTACTCCATCCCACTCCATCACATTCCATCAATCCAAATATAGCCTAAATACTTTCTCTTATCTCTTCTAATCACTCATGTGACCACCCTCTGTCCATGAAACTAGAACATATTATAATTCATTAGTCCTTTAAGTTTAAAAAGATCAACAATGTTAATCAACTTTCATTTTTATCAGTGTATGTTCTTCTCTGATTATTCAAAAAGGAAAATTGCATATTTGATCTATGAAGATAACATTCAAACTACATTTTAATGATTGTTGAAGTATCAAATCTACCCAAATTAACATGATTTTTTAGCTTTTATATAAGATTGTGACCTCGTTTGTTGTAAACTAAGATCTAATTATTGGGTTGAATGACGAAATATTCTTTACGATATACTCCATTTGTTTTGTAATATTTGTCGTTTTTGAATAATTTACACATATCAAGCAATCAAATAAATTTTGTTATTTTTAACGAAATTTTGTGTCTTTTTTTCCTATAATAACATTAACTATTTATTATTTCATTATATTATTTCTCTCTACAATAAATAGTTAAGAGTATTATTGACAAACCAATAATTAATGTTGTATTGAAACGTGAAAGTGACAAATAATGTGAAACAATTTTCTTTTTAAAAAACGACAAGTATTATGAAACGGATGGAGTATCTTTCTTTAATTAAATATGGAGTACACGAAGAAATAATCTAGTGAATAGAGTATGGACAATGAATAAGTCTTGTGGAGGAGGTCTAAGATTTATCCTATTACTAAAAAATTGACATTTCTCTTTTCTCCTAAGAAATTAACTACTAATTATTTTGATCCGATAAAAAAGATAAAGAACCCATTTCAAACTTAAAATTAAGTTAAAACACCTATGTTTTAGTTTTTCGTATCAAAAATGTATATAAGTTGTTTGGTAGAAGAAAAATCTGACCATTTCATAAGTTTTGTTTGTTATTCAATTGAACCAGTTAAATCATATTCTAGAGGTGTTGCACTTGCATTCTTGTTTTTGGAACATTGACATAAAGTCAAACCAGTTTAAACTTTCTCATGGTGCACAGATGAATTGTTCGAATTTACAAACCTTGTTGGCAAGGATAAAGACAACGCAGCTTTTCAAGTCTAAATTATATAGGCACAAAATATTGAATTAAATATAGGATAATTTGAACTTTTTGATCTTGTTGTAATTAACTTTTTTTTATAAAGGAGAATCTTGTTGTAACTGGTGATTGTTTTTTTTTCATTTGTTTAAGATTCGGGTTTACCTTGTACCGTGGTCCACAGACAAATCAAATTTTGTTAATTATACATATGACATTGGCATGTAGATTTGCTTTTGTTAATAATATTTAAATTTATCACTATAATTAAAATGCACTTTTAGGAACACTCAATCAAAATGTCTCACAATTGAACATTTTGGTGGTCTAAAAACAAACAACGATTTGAACATTAACTAATAAATATATAAAAAAAATTTGAATTTTTAAAGAGTGAAAATAATTTGCTTTATGTTAAAATATAGCCAAATAAAAACATGTCATTATACTTCATACAAAAAACATATCTTTTTAATTTAATATAGAATGCTCATATAAACCAATAACATCTTAATCGTGCTCGTCGTTGAAACTGTCGTCAGAACCTTTTTATTCTTTATGTTTAAGTTGTTGCAACTTTGTCTTTCTTTTGTATGTCTTTCTATTTTGTTACAGAATTACTTTTCCTACCCTATGAGCTTATCACGCACCCTATTTTTTTCTCTATCGAAAATACCATTTTTTTGAATTCTATAATCCGAACACCATTTTGGATTATGAAATCCGAATATTCCCTATATATAACTCTAAATCATAAAACTTTTCCATTTCAACGCTTTCTAAATTTGCCCTAAAACTTCTCTATCTCCCATGTGTCATGTTCACGTTGCCAAGAGAATGTCGCATGGAGTGGTAAGACTCTACACCTTTTATTTATTGTGTTGTGTTTTTTATGTAAATTGAATTCCTATATTGTTTTAATTTCCTTCATGCACTATTTTAATTTATATATGATTTAATTAAATGAAATCAAATGAACACTACATCAAGACAATAAATCAAACGTCACAAAAGAAGACGAACAACACATCACCACGAGACGACAAAACCACAAAGAAAAAACCCATATCTATGTGAAAAACAATTATTTTGATTGAAATGTAGTGAAAAAGATGAAGAGTTGCGATTTTAAGCCAAAAGTTGACCCGAAAACTATCCCTCAAGGAAGAAAAAGGAAAAGGAAAAGAAAACCTAGAGAGATCATGAAACTTGTCTTTTATTATTCGCTAGACAAAATAAAAAGTTTATTTTATACAAACGTGTTTAAATAAGTAATATGTCATATATTTAAATAGACTAACAAACTAATATATCAATAAAATTACACTCCATTTTGATAACTCAACCTGACATTTTGGAGAAATCTATTATACATGATGTTATATTTTAATTCTAATTTTTTTTATACATTTAAATACACACAAAAAGTTTAAACTAATAACCTTAAATTGTCAAAAACATGATCAAATTTATAAATTAATACAAAGTAAAAAAAAAAAATTGTTATTGTATTTACGTAAATAAATCTAAATGATTTTTTATGGTATATAGTTTGACTTTTTTTAACTAATTTGACTTTTGAAAAAGTTTACCATCCCTATTTTTTTTTAAAAGTATGGCATTGTCAGACAGAGGTAAGATTGTATGTCGTTGATCTGACCCATTCTCATCTCTGGTTATGTTATACGTGCTTTATTTTTTTTATGAGATATCAACTTGTTAATCAAATATTTGATCTAAAATGATTAATGGTTTGATGTTGCTATTGGTCGGAAGGTAAATAAAATTTGACTAAAAATTGTTTAACCTGATTTCATTTTCTAGGTGAAACAATTCTTAGACAAACTTTATTCACTTTTCGACCGAATTGTGAATTACCGAGCCTTTCCCATAAGAATCAGAAAGTTGACAAAAAAAAAGTACGAATCTTTTAAATTAATTTCTATAATAATAATAATAATAATAATAATAATAATAATAATAATAATAATAATAATGTGAACTAAAATTTTTTGGTGTAGGTGATTAATAAATTCTACCAAAACGCATTATTCAGGAGAATCTGAGTTTGATTATTAGGTGAAATAATTTTAAACATATATTATTTACCTTCAAGTCAAACTTCAGATTACCAAAGTTTTTTTTTCTTCTGAAAACCAGAGGGTTAACACAAAAAAATAATGTGTGAATATATCTATAAACTTTGGGACGTTCTATTATCGTTGCAACTCCTACCCATCTCAAGTGATTATTAGACTCTATAGTTTCACATTTATACCTATAATATCTCATACTTTATCCATCCTTAATTATGAGCACTTAATCAAATTATTAATTGAATTATTTTCTTTCAAACCTACCCCTAATTAATAATACTAACTTATCTTAAAATATAAAATTCAAATTTTCTTAAAAAAAAAAAATCAAATTAAATACGCATATAAATAAAAAATAATTTAATAATATTCATACATAATATGGACACATTAACTACATTATCAACTTTTCTTAATACATATAAAATTGGTCAAAGGACTTATAATAATGGACATATGAGTATAAAAATGTACAGTTTTTTTTTATGGGAAAAATGTATAATTACTATTAGTACTAATTATTAAATATTATAATAAGCATTAAAAAAATTAGTATCAATTTTTTAATTATTTTCTATAATAATAACAAAAACTAGTATCCATTTTTAAAATTACTTACTATAATAATAATAATAATAATAATAATAATAATAATATTAATGTGAATCAAACAATTGACTCAAGTGGTCAATGAACTCCACCAAAGACGAATCGTTAAAGAGAATTTGAGTTTGGTTATTGGGAAAAATAATTTTGACAAGATATTATTTACTTTTGAGGTCGAAATTCAGATTGTTAGAGTCTTTTTTCTCTGAAATCGAAAGATTAACACATAAAAACAAGTGAATATATCTATACACTTTGAGATGTACTATTATGCTATTATGCTAGCGATACCGACCCGTCTCAAGTGATTGTTGGACTCTACGGTTTCGCACTTACACCTACAATCTCTCTTACTATCTTCATCCTTAATTATAACCACTTACTCCCACCCTCTCACAATACATGTCCTCTTTCTTGATGTTTTTTTTTTTTTTTTTTCTTAAATTACCCGTCCCTTTTATAATACAAATACAACATTTATTATTCTTTTCGACTAGCATACCATTATTTATTGCATTTCAATCATCTATAACAACTCCACTAATTATACTTCCTCTGTCCCTTAATGTAAGTCCCCTTTGCATTTTTCACATTTCTTAAGAAAAGTTGTCAGTGTAATTAATGTGTATATTTTGTGTGTCAATATTACCAAATTGTCCTTTGTTTGTATGTGTATTAAATTTGACTTTTCAAATTTTAAGACAAGTTAGTAGTAGAAAAAAAAATGCTTCTAGTAATTTGAAAAGGAGTCTACATTTAGGGACAAAAATAAAGTCAAATGGGTGCTTAATTAATAGGAGTGTTTTAGTAAATGATACTACATATTTTACCATTGAAATAAACACTATTAATCATTTCCTTAATAACCGTGTAAAACTCAAATGCGACATCTATTATGAGATGGAAGAAGTATTCAAATTATTAGGTACATTTTTCAAAACTTATCGCTAATTAACACTACAAACTTCTCTTAAAATATAAAAAGTCAAATTAAATACACATATAAATAAATGATCATTTAATAATATTTATACGTAAAATAGACACATTAACTACACTATCAACGTTTATAGATACATACTCCCTCTGATCACTATTATAAGCAAAAGTTGACTTTTTAGGTTCATTCAATAGATGATATATGTGGTCTATATATAAACTACATAAATCATTTATTAAATGAATGTAAAAAGTGAACTTTTGCTTATTACAGTGACCAGATGGAGTATAAAATTGGTCAAAGAGTTTATAATAAATATATAATTATTTTTTAAGGGAAAATGTATAATTATTATGTTTTTAAGGAAAATTTTTAAGGATGTTTTTAAGGGAAAATCGTATAATTATTAGTATTATTATATTTCCTAAAAAAATAATTAAAATTAGTAATTAAATATTATTTTATATGAATTAAAAAATATTGTATTAATTAAGAAAATTTGATGTACCCCTCCAGACACATTTATACCAAAAAAAATAATTTTCTAAATTTATTCAATTTCTAATGTATTTAGTTTATATATGGACTAAATACATTACATTAACATCAATATTCAATAAATTAAAAAAACAAAATTTCTTATAAATACGAACGAAAAAAACATATAGAGTACAATAGTATTGTAATTGTAATAGTTACATTTGAAAATTGTGAACAAACATAACATTAATATCCATGAGATCCACTCATAAGCCATAACATAACATAATAATAAAACTCTCCATTTTCTTTTTCTCTTTTCTTCTTCTTTTTCTCTCTTCCTCCCGTGACTATTGTGGGCCATTACTACAATCTCAATCTTCCTTCGCTTTTTCAACCATTTTCGTAGCAAAATGGAATCTAAATGGCGAAAACTCAAACTCGCTCTTGGTTTCAAAAAAACCTCTATTCATCTTCCCAAAACCACCGATCAACCTTCTTCCTCCATCTCCGATCGTCTCTCATCCGCCTCCGGTGCTGCTTCCGGTCGCCGCCCCTCTACTCCGACACCTTCCTCCTCCGGTCTCCGTCTCTCTTCATCCTCCTCTTCCTCCTACAAGGTTTGCATTTTCTTCAATGAATCTCAATTCTCTTCCTTTTTCACTGCTTAGGTTAATTCTATGATATTTGGTTTAAATGATGATATTACGTGATTATTATGATGATAATGATGAGTTTGATGACTAAATTGCATGTAATTATTAGGTTGTAATTTTTAATTTTCTTCTTCTTAATTTTTAATTATTTTTTATTTTTTATTTTTACTTTTGTGTTGTTGTTTTAATTTTGGGGATAGTAATGGATTACATAAGAGTGTGATTGTAATGTGTTGGTATTGGTTTTATTGTACATTTTATGGCGGTGGTGGAAATGTCACTTTCATAGCAGCTATTATGTATGTTGTACCCTTTATGAATTAGTAGTTGTTTAGTTTATGTGAAAAAGTGGTTGTGTAATTCACTAAAGGGATTCATTTCTATACACTGACGGTGTTAAATCCTTTTTCCGCATGAATTCAATCAAATTTTATTATAATGTCATTTTGATAGATTGGTTGATAAAATATCTCCACAAATATTTATGTGATTTGATTTGATTGGATGTATTTGTTTAAAAAGTTTTACACTGTCCGTGTATAGTAGATTTGATTTGATTTTGTGGAGTGTTGACCTAGTAGAGTACAAAACAACATTTTTTTTACTGTTGATTGTGAAAAATCCAGCTGCAAACAGTGAAAAAGTTTGTATTTTGATATGGTGGGTATGTCATGTTGGATATGTAAATATAAAAAGATTTGATTGGTTGCATTTGTAATTGATTTTGAGGAGTGTTAACTCCATAGAATTAAAAAAACACCTTTTTGCAGTTGATTGTGGAAAATCCAGCTTCAAACAATGAAAAAGTTTGGATTTTGATATGTGGGTATGCTATGTTGAATATGTAAATGTAAAAGAGTTGAATGGAATAAAGTAGGGTAAACAACATTTTAGTTTCTGAATGTGTGAGACATTGAGGCAAGGTTATTTTAGTCTTGGAATATATTGAAATTGCAAAACATCCTCAAGTGTTTGCTTAATTTGTTATTTTGATCCTTAAACGTGATTTCTTTAGTCGACTTAGTTTTTATAATTACAAATAAAAGAGACACTTAGGGATGTATTTGTAATTTTGATACATTTGGAGACTTTCGTGATTGTGTCTCACATATTCAAGGATTAAAATGGTTGCTTACCCGAATGAAATATTGATGAAATGTAATAAAGTGGAACAGATTGGAATGACATGAACTTGTTGATTGAAAAATTGGAATGGAGAAAAAGAATTGTTCCATTCCACTTCATTAAATCCCTTTCCATTCCATTTTATTATTAATTTTGTAGAAAAGTGTGAGTGAAGGAATCATCTTTGATTTCTCCTTCCTTTGATGATATTTTTATATATTTTTAATTTATTGAAATTTTCAAATGTTCAATTAATATTAGAGTTGCGTATCACCTTTACTTTGCTGAAAATGTAGGCTGATTGTTGTTAGTTTTTCCTTGATGCCATCAATATGTATGACCACAAACGCTGACTTTTTTCTTTTTTTGTACTATAAACTTAATACTTGAGTTGTAGATTTGTCAGGGAATCCTATAGTTGACGTATTTAGACATGTAATAGTGATGGGTGTTTTTGGTAAAGATAGTATTCTATTCTATCTTTTTATGCACTGGTTTTTGTGGTGGACCTGCATCAAGACAAGAGGGGTGGTCACTATTAGACAAAATAATCTAATAGTGACTTTTGTATTTATCTATGGATACAGGATACTTAATTGCTTAGCTTCACGGATTTTGAAAACAACTGATAATATTCAATATCTGATATTTTATATATTTTAAAAGTACATAGTGTTGTCTTTATATGATTAATAATTAAATTGGTTTTTTTTCCTTCTTTTAAAAGTTTGGTGCCTTGGTTAATGTAGATGGTGGATTGGTTGGATTGATGGCCACTATTCCATGAAGTCATGTGTGAAATATTCATTTTCTATTACTGATTTTTGTGTGATGATGATTATAAATGTTAGAGAAATGCTGAATGATTCAAAAACTTCTTTTAAAACAGTTTAAAAATAAAAAAATATTGTGATTTATTGGATGCTTGTTTACTGTATAAGATGGCAACTATCCATGAAGTCATGTTTGACATCTTCAATTTCTGTTACTGATTTTTGTGTGATGATAATTATAAATGTGAAATGCTGAATGATACAATTTTTTTTATTAAAAACAATTTTCAAATGAAAAAATTAAAAATTAAAAATTGTTGTGTTTTATATGATGCTTGTTTACCGTATAAGATTGCTCCCCTCCCCCTTTTTTCAATTATGACTGGCCATTAAGCTTTTGTAACAATTTTGTATAGAAAATTCTGTAAATAATAGCATTGTTATCTAAATTACATTCTAAGGAAAGGAATGCTGTACAGGTTAGATTATATGAACATGGTGGGTTCAACTAAGCATTGTTGAATAAGGTTTTAAACAATGCTTCGAATGATATCATCTACATGGTTTTATTTTATTTTATTTCATCTTGGTTTGTGGGTACAAATTTTGTACAGTTTTGGTTAATGTCTACTGGGAAACTTCTTGATAAAATTTTATATATATTCTGTATATCAGTTGTTCTTAATGTTAGCACTTCCGGTTTTAATTTCCTCACCTTTTTATTTTTCTTTTACATTTTGTAGGGAACGTGTGCAATATGCTTGAATGCAATGAAACCAGGGCAGGGGCAGGCCATTTTTACTGCAGAATGTTCTCACTCTTTCCATTTCCAATGCATCACATCTAATGTAAGACATGGGAATCAGATTTGCCCTGTTTGCAGAGCAAAATGGAAAGAAGTTCCTTTTCAAAATACTGCATCCAATGTCTCCCGTGACATCTCTCAACCAAGAGGTGACACCTGGTCAGGTATACTACGGAGACTTTCTTCTTCACGACAAAATGGTACAGTTCGGCGGGGTTCGTCACGTCTTAATCATAATCATAATCATAATATAACAGAACCAGCTGTCTTTGATGACGATGATGAAGTCTTGGATCAACAAACTTCAATTACTCATAATGTTAATGATGTTCATCATAGCATAGAAAATAGAATGGAGATCACAACATATCCTGAAGTTTCAGCTGTTTCAAAATCAGACTCTCATAATAACTTTACTGTATTGGTTCATCTTAAGGCTCCCCCTTATTCCATCAAACAAAATGGTGGCAGGAGCAATGCTGAACCTTCAGTTGAGACCTCGCGTGCTCGAGTTGATCTTGTCACAGTTCTTGACGTAAGTGGTAGCATGATAGGTTCAAAGATTGCATTATTGAAACAAGCTATGAGTTTTGTCATACAGAATCTAAGTTCCTCAGACCGTCTTTCTATCATTGTGTTCTCCTCAACAGCCCGTCGCATATTCCCTCTACGACGGATGAATGATGCTGGGCGACAGCAGGCATTGCGTGCAGTTAATGCTTTGGTTCCAAATGGTGGAACAAACATTGCTGAAGGATTGAAGAAAGGGGTTAAGGTGTTTGTTGACCGTCGACGGAAGAATCCAGTGGGCGGTATCATGTTACTAACTGATGGACAGGATACCCATAATATCTGTACCACGGCTGGTATTGGAGAAGGTTATCAGTCACTTGTTCCGAACTCCATTCATCGTAATAACGGTGAAGGTTTGAAAATACCAGTGCATGCATTTGGTTTTGGTGTTGATCATGATGCTACTTTGATGCATTCCATCTCTGAGATTTCTGGAGGCACATTTTCCTTTATTGAAGCTGAGGAAGTGATTCAAGATGCGTTCGCTCAGTGTATCGGGGGACTATTGAGTGTGGTGGTTCAAGATCTACATGTAGAAGTTCGGTGTGCTCAGTCTCGTTTGCAACTTAGTTCAGTAAAAGCAGGAAGTTACCAAAGTACATTGACTAACAATGCAAGAATGGCTTCTATAAAGGTAGGAGATTTGTATGCTGAAGAAGAAAGAGACTTTTTAGTGACACTCAATGTTCCAGTTGAGAAATCTAGTGATGAGATGTCGTTGTTGATCATTACATGTGTTTACAGTGACACCATCACAAAAATGGAGGGTTTGGATGTAACAAGTGAAGTGAAGATTCAGAGACCTAATGTGGCTAGAGATCAAGTTGTATCAATAGAAGTAGATAGGCAAAGGAATAGACTTCAAGCTACCGAGGCAATGGCTGAGGCTAGAGTCGAAGCAGAACGTGGTGATTTGACTGCTGCAATTTCTGTCCTAGAAAGATGTCAAAGGGCATTATCCGAAACTATTTCTGCTCAAGCCGACGATCCATTATGTGCTTCTCTTTCTGCTGAATTAAAGGAGATGCAGGATAGAATGGCAACTCGACGTGTTTATGAGGAATCTGGAAGAGCTTATGTACTATCAGGGATGAGTTCTCATTTATGGCAAAGAGCAACTGCAAGAGGTGATTCCACAGACTCCACCAGCTTCGTGCGTGCATACCAAACTCCTTCCATGGCTGACATGGTTTCACGGTCCCAAACCCTTATTATGAGGACTCCACAATCATCTGAAAATATTCTGCGACCTACTAAATCCTTTAGTGGTCGGCAGCAAAGAAAATAATCATGGGAATTTTACATTGCTCTTAGAGATTAGCTTTTATTTTTAAAGCTAGATAGGAAGTAGGAAGGAAAGGAAATGATTTTAGGCATTCTAAATTGTAAATGCTCCATGCGATATTCTTCTGATTCTTTTTCATTAGTGGGTGCTCTTCCTTTTGTTTTTCCTTTTGAACAAATAAATTAGTCTTTTTTTTTCCAGGTGATTTTGTTTACCAAACCCAACATTGGGGTTTCAAATTCCAGCTACATACATACTTATCATGATTGCTGGATGCTATTAGCTGATTCAATTTAATACAAAAAACAGTTTGGATTCTAATTCGATAAAATTATAGCAAAATACTCATCATTATTGCTGCTATCATATCTTTAAATGTTTCACATAATTTTGGGTCATACTAAGAAGGGCCATAAGGGCATTGTTTAAATAATTCATAAAAGAAAACTTTGTCTTGGAAATACTAGTCATAGTTTTCTACATGTAAACTTTTTATGACTATTTAAACAATGCCCTTAGGATACTTGTTGGTATTTTCCTATAATTTTTATGCTCAGTTTAATAGGGTATGATTTCTATATGTTTTAGTAAATGTTTTTCAGTTTTAGATTTCTTCATCATTGCTATCAACACTATTAATATTGTCATGCAATTTATTATTTGTGTCTCCTTTTCTTCCTTTTTAGTTAGTTCATGCGCTTTGAACACAGTATCCACCTGGTTTGAGACTTGAAGTCCGTCGTATGACTCCTCTTGTTTCCTTCTCATTTTACGTGTACTTCACTAGAAAATTCTTCACATTTTCAACTTTAAACAAAACTGGAAGGTGTTAAAGGGTCCCTTTCAGTAAGCAAAGTGACTGCTTTCAGAAAAGTGGTAGACTTGAATTATCATTTCCACTTTTGTGTGGCTGAGGTTTTTGAAGGGTTTACTTGTTATATAGAGCTGGATGATATATGTTGTCATTGCCTGTTTAGCCATGCTAGCTCTTCTCCAAATTATTTTCTTATCTATTTACCAACGTTGATGTTAAGGAATTCATATTTTACTTTCATTTTGTGAAAGAGAAAGAAAGAGTATGCTATGTGTACGTGATTAAAACATGCAGGTTTGTGAAGATGACTTCGCTCCTATTACTCCAAAATTTTCACTGTTTTCTCTTCATTTCACTTAGTTCTTTCAATTAGTTAGTTAATACTTCTTTCCAAAACAAGGAAACAAGATAAAAAAACAAAATTAGCCTTTGCTCTCTCAGATATGCTAATCATTCTGCTCTCTTATAATTTTCACTACTTTTGCTAAAACAACAAATATCTTTCATTTCTCTACACTTTCAGTGAAACTCATCGTTGTCAAGAGTTTGCAGATGGAAACAAGGATGTGTTCTTTTGGTAGTTGTTAATTTCATTCTTCCATTCCTAGGCTTTGGATTATATAGAAGCTAATTCTCAATCAATCCATAAAGGAAGTTCTACACTTCTACTAACTCATTACCTATATTTATTGTCTAATGTGACCATCCATCGAAGCATTTAAATATACGTGTCCTCCTTCTATTGAACCTTTTTATGTTTAAGCTCATCACACAGTCAGTTGTTGATTCATGGTAGTTTAAGAGTCCATTCTATTACGGTGCTTGTAGGCTAAACATTCATTTCTTCTTTCCTATTCTCTTTCCTTATTTACATTCACAAGCCACAAAGTTGCGGTCAGACACAAAAAGAGTTGCTACCTACTTATTCAACATGAAATGACTGGCATTTATTTTTTTTAATGCTACATAGAGATAAAATGAAACTGAAACCTGAGTGTTACTACTGTTTCTGGATTATTTATCAGCAGTTTTTCTTTGTTTGTTAGCTAGTTCATATATTCTTTTTCCGAAAATGATGATTGGATCAAGGAGAATTTGAAAGCTTATTCTGTTCCCTTTAACAGGTTCACCAATATGCCACTTCCCTTTTCTTTCTGCCAGTTATGAATCTATGATCTTTACTACTGAAGATAAGGATAGGTTTTTTGAGTTTTTTCAGAAGAATGTTAAGAGCTCATATATACTTCTCAAGTTATTCGTATACACTTCTATAGTTTGATTTTCTCCACCATATCTATACATTCTTGAATGATATGGCTAGGTAGTGTTGATTTTCAGATTGAAACTTGTGTTGCTCTTGTATATTCATACTTAAAATACTGAAGTCATTTATGGTGCACACACGGTGATTACCATCTATCTGCTCATGAATTTATCATGGAGATTCACCTAAGAGAGCTGTTTATTCACAACGTTGGAAAATTGCTTCCCTTAGATTCATGTAGAGCTAAATGTTCCTTTTCTTTCCTTTCCTTGTAGTGATATATGGGTTGGAATAAATGATGCATCAACTCAAAGTTTCTGTTGCTCTTGTTATTAGCTTGCTATGGTTTCAGCACTCATTTTGTGGTTAGTACCACGATTGATAATTCATTTGGTTTTGGCTTTCCAAGTTTCATATGTAAGATACTGTGTATTATTGATCTTAAATCGCTTAACTGCTATAAGTGAAAAAAAGACATGGCAGATTTTGATTTGTTGTTGAGCATCCTTTGAACACTTCACTCCTTCATTTTTAAGTCTTTAGAGGTTCTGGTTTACAAGTTTCTCCTCGGTCATGTGTATAATCTAAATTAGCCACAATACTCTTTATTTTTACCTTTTGCTTCTTGTTTTACCAGCAAAGGAACCGTCTGATAGTGGTCGAAACAAGTGGAAATGTAAATGTTCTTTACGAGCGAATCAGAGATACTCTATTTCTAATTGTTCCAAGTCATGTGATTGCCATTCAGGTATACTGGCAATTCATTTTGTGCTGATAAATTTACCACTTCCAGTTGATTGTGCTTTAAGGTGGGAAGGCCATAAGTGTATTCACCATTTTTAGGTGAAAACTGTGATCACATCCGGAATACTGTTTTGTTTGCTGCTTTACTTTTTTT
>Ga0099826_10000385_pt1 | contig 20625 bp, 12 predicted proteins | sample Mtrugardesep15_FD_76830 | JGI IMG/M metagenome (GOLD analysis project Ga0099826, IMG submission 76830) | Root nodule microbial communities of legume samples collected from California, USA - M. trunc garden sep15 | ecosystem: Host-associated > Plants > Roots > Nodule | place: USA: California... | reverse complement strand
TGATTGGTCCAATTAGCCCCATGAACATCAATATGCTTGTAGGGGTAAGACTGCACATATCCACCCTCCTCAGACTCCACATGGTGCGAGCTCTGTATATTGGAAATCAAAGAAGAAGGTTGAGAACTTTGTCCCGGTTGAAGTGGCCAAAACCCTAAGGGGTTTTTATCACTAATATTCATCATCGGAGGATAAGTTTGTGCTTGAGACATGGAATTTTGCATGAGATTGAAGTAATAACTTGAATTTGAGGCCAAGTGAGTAGTACTAATAAGTTTTTCTACCTTGTGTGATTCACGAGCTATTGTTTTTCCCTTAAGATCTTCTTTTAGCATATGCTTCTTTTGATTACAAGCATCAAGCTTAGCTTCCAGTTTGCTAGCAAATAATATCAATTGTTCCGCTCCAAGAGTATCGAAAGATTCATTCCAAGTTGGATACATCATTTTTAACTTCTCTTTACGCACTTTGGAAATCTCAAATTCAACTTTTCTCATCCTTTCCTTAAAATACTCTTGAACATCATAGATCTTAGGACGCCTATCATTTGTTGTGTTATAGTATTTTTGAAGGATTCTTTGTACCTCTCTTTTGTCTTTAGGCCATGTTTCAGGTTCAGCAAATCCTCGACTTACAAAATTGGGAGCATAGAGAACTACACAAACATCAACATCACAAAGAATGGAAAATTCATTCACTTTTTTCATTAATCCATTCTTTCTCTTTTGAAATGTTGATTTCCGTGATTTCTCCTTTTGAATGAGTTCCATAGATATTCTTCCACGACCCATTTCCTATGAATCAAAAATACAATCATGCAATTGTCAAAAAAGTATATCTAGACAAATAATATAATTTTAATGAAAAATTATATAAAAAAATTGCAATTATATAAAGATAATTACTCAAAAAGTGAACGTAGTCAAAATCAAATGGAAATAGTAACTTACCATGCATGTAAGGATGCTTTAAGCAAAAATACTAATTCACCACTAACATTTGCCTATAATAAAATAGGGTTTGTCAACATCTAAGATGCACGGTTAGGCATTACGCATTGAAACAACATAATATAATATAAAATCACTTTAAAGAACCAACAATATGCAAATTAATTTATTCAAAAAAACAATATGCAAATTAAATCACGTGAAATAGCTCCTAGATCATGTTGGCCCCGTAGTACTTGCAGCAAAATTAATAAATTCAATTAACAAAGAAACGCAAATACATAGATAATGTTTCTTTTTTTGAGGGGAAATAATATTTCTTTTATTTATTGCTACTATATTTTATTAGTGATATATACATGAAAAAGTCACAAATTTCAAGGAGTAATGCAGAAATGCAACCGCTGAGTAAAAATTTATAATCAAATTGATGAAGTATTATCAATTCTTTCCCTTTATAAATCCATAAAAAATGCAGTTAAAATAGTTTTCGATGGAAAATAGTTTTCAAATTATTATTGTTATTCGATTCAAGAAATCTTTCTTTTAAATGATTTAAATCACCAATTAAATAATTTGATTGCATATGAAAATACCTTTGATTGATTCAATTATTAGAACCAAATGTTTCTATTTCTATAATTTTAATAAAATGTCCTATTCTACAAAACCGGATTTTTTATTTATTTTTTTAACAAACCGGATAAAAATATTAAGTACTATAATTTTAATAATATGTGCTAATCTACAAAATCGGAACAAAAATATTGAGAATAATCTTTATAATATGTCCTAATCTACAAAAGCAGAGAGAAATATATCGAAATCTTGAATAAGAAATTTTAGTTTTTATAAATATGTACTTCAATCATTATTGTAAAAAAATGTGAATTTTTAACTGATAGAAGGGAGTATTATTTCTTGTAAAAAAAAAAAAGAAGGGAGTATTATTTATTTTAATTTTTTCATTTAAAAAATAAAAAATAATTTAGGAAAACGGTTTATTTTAAAAATGAACAAAAATATAAAAGGTGCCCCTAAAATTGTCCGACTACACACCACATAAGAGGTTGAGCCCTCCATTGATCAAGATCAAAAGAAAATCGAAGACTTTAGATTCAATCCAAAACCATGAAAGAAATTTGATCATCTCGATGATTTTAATTAAACCTTTCAAAAAAGTTTTATAATTTCAATAAAAAAAGTTTTATAATGGAACAAGATATTTTGGTTTAAAATATAGAAATAATTTTCTTAAAGAAAAACTCGAAACTCAGACTTAATCCAAAACTACCAAAGAAATTTTACTCAACAATTTTATATTGAACCTTGTAAAACAGTTTTATTAATCAAACAAGTTTTAATTTTAAATTGGACCTTTTAAATTGGGAAAAGAGAAACAGGACTAAGGTGAACCACACTAAATAACATATATGATTCCATCCCTTACCTCTTGAACAAAATAAACACAAAACAAAAAGTATAAAAACAAAAACAAAATAGAGGCAAATAAGGAAGAAAAATAAGAAGGAAAGGAAAGACAAACTAACCTTTTTTTTCTTGTCTCCCACACCCTGTTGCTAAATTCCACCAATTATGAATATGCATTCTCTCCAGTGAATATTTTACTATATATAAAGAAAATTAATGTGTCAAAAAAGGAAAGAAAATTAAGACCTTTTTTTGCGTTAAAAAAAAAAAAACTTTTCAATCAAATTTAATTGGAGCTGGATTCTTTCCCGATTAACAATTGCAGGTATTCGATATTTTGTTTTTATGGATTCAATTAATTGATTTTTTTTTTGGGTAACAATGGATTCAATTTATTAATTCAATTCAATTAGGGGGGTTGTCGGTATGGTTAGAAAAATTGTTCCCACCACTTTAGGAATCGAATTCGGGTTCTCGACGTGTCTTAGGGAGAACTGAATACAATTTATAACATGGTCTAATTTAAGTCGATTTTTGGATATCAAAGTTAAAATCATAAAATGTAGTAGGGTCATGTTAACTTGTGTGTTTGATTTTTTTTGACAAACTTGTGTGTTTGATGTAAAATATACTAACATATAATACACTAAAAATTAATATTACAAAATGACATTGATCCTAAATGTTGAACCATATTATGAAATAGTAAAAAAGGAAAGGAAAAAAAAATCAAATAATACTCTTTTTTGAAGGAAAAATCAAGTAATAATAACATGTATTATTAAAAAGATACAAACCAAAAAAAATAAAATAGTGCAGTATATCATGCTAAAAAAAAGTAAGTCTCTCAAAAAACGAATAAGTTCAATTCGAAAGAACTCCAATTCGATTTTTAGTTGAAACAATTTTTAGACAAAGTTTACTTACCTCGCCGATATGAAGATTTTAATAGATATAATATTGATATTTTTTTTTACAAAATTAGATATAAAAATGATATAAATTTTGAAGACCGTTCATGAAAAGAAAACATAAGGGTATGTTTGTTTTAAGTTTACTAAATTTACTTCTATGAATGTTAAGAATTTTATTCTTGGATATTTTAAAAAAGATGTTTGGTTAATATTTGTTTATTCACATGATCATGAACTATTATAATAGGAATGTTAATGGATGGTTACACCCTAATTTATTCCCACATTCATGAAAACTTTTATTAATTCCAACTATTTTTTTATGGGAATAATTTTCTTTTCTAATATTTTATACTCATAAATAAAATTTAATAAACTTGTAACAAACATTTTTTTTGAAGAAACTTGTAACAAACATTAGAATTAATATTTCTACCATTTTATTTTTAGGCATATAAAAATATAACATGAAACAAACACACTAAAGAATTTTTGAAAAGAGAAAAAAAAATAAAGGATGTTACCTAAGATTAAATTAGGATACGCCGAGAGTAATTTTTGGCATCAATACATTTCTTTCCCTTAAAAAACTAATTTCTCTTTTTTAATGATTCCATCGATGACTCCAATCACAATTAAATAATTTGATTACGTATTAAAACATCTTTAGAATATATGAGTCTTTTCTCAAGTTAGTTTCAGGCTAAACAAAACTCGATCTGGTTTTAATTATAAGTAAATTTTTTGTTGGTAAAAAAAAATTATAAGTAAATTTTTATCTTTTAAGTTCATTATGTCAATAATGTTTAAGGTATATATTATAGACCACATATATTATTGATTGAATGAACCTAAAAAATTAAAATTTTACTTGAATGAGATCCGATAGAGTAATTTTTTAATAGACAATTTCGGTTAAGATATGTTATTTTTATTTTTTATATATATTCAAAAGACTAAGAAGCATATTTATAAGAGGAGCTGTGTTATTTTGAAGGAATATTTTTTTTTAAAGCTGACAATGTACATCGTATAAAAATTCTTAATAATGTCCATTTTCCAAAACATTGATGTTCATTGTTTTTTTAAAAAGATTAATGTTTCATTTTTATTGTAAAAAGACTTATAATTTATGAATTTCTTTTTTCTCAAATCAATTTATAATTTTGTAAAAAAAAAAAAATCGATTTATAATTTAGAACAGAGGAAGTATAAAGAAACCATATCTCCAACATAATTATATACTTAATTACACCAACTTACATGTCACTCAATTTATTGCATTTCATAATTATATTTATGTGCATTGCATATTAACATTTACACATAATTGTGTGCTGCAATGCATAGAGTCTTGGACATGTTTCAAGTTCCGTAGAAAAAGGAGATTGACAAATCATTCCCACTCACCATGGCATCATTACATGCGCTAATTTGAAATTTGGTAGGATTGTTATTCAAATCATTTTCATTCACTACTATAACTAGTGGTAATACTACAACTTATCATCTATATCTATGACCTATACATTTAAATATATACCTATGAAATTAAATGAAACTTTTTCCAGTATGTCCTTTACTACAGTTGTGCTGATGAAATAGCCCAATTGATTAACTAGTCACAATTCATTCCGAAGACAAGAGTTACGGTGGCTTCAGTTAAAAAAACTTAATTTAATTTATCAAATATCACATTCTATTATTATTGTAACTAACTAAAATAAACAAAATAATGTCATTAATGATATTTAATGAAATGACTAGCATTTTAGTTTTACATAATACCATACTGCACCAGAATTGAGACAAGTCTAGCATCAGAAAGTTAAAATGTCAGCTCATAAAAGACCAGAATTTCATCCTTTACCAATTTTTTTGTTTGGTTTAATTTCTTTATGCCAACTTTCCAAAACATTGCAGTTCAGTAAAGAATTGGCCGACATGTCACATATACCATGGAATCTTACTTCTCAAGAAATATAAATTAACCTTTCTCTAAGCCTCTAAAAACAAACACATTCAAGGATTTCTTTTCTAACTTTTGAAAAAGTTAACATACATTTTTCTTTACCATCTTTTTCTAAAAGAAACCAAACAATCCATGATGTCATAATATTGAGTTCCCGTCTTGTCCCAGTAGAAAATCCATTTTTTAGGCTATTTATGCAGATTGCTTCGAAACTTGCTCAAAAAATCATAAAAAAAATAAAAAAAAATAAAGAATCAAGACCTATTTTTAATTTTTCATATTCTTAGAAAATTCTAAAAATATTTGCATTTGCCTTATTTGATTTTTAGAATTTTGTGGTGGTTTTTTATATATTTTTCATTTTATTTGATAGGTTTTATCATATTTTTTTTGTACTTTGTTTTTGGTTGTTTTTAAAAGCAAATTCAAAACTGTTGAAATGTTCCCAAAACTGTTGTCATATATACCAATACCAAATCCCATCCCATATATACATAAAAAAGAGATAGAGCCCTACAGAACTCTCATCATAGTAAGAAAAAGTAAAGGAAGGTGAATGAAGGCAGATTAGAGTATATATCAAACACGTGTGACTGACGTGGCCGCTTGTTCCCACCAACAGAGAATGTTTTTTGTCGTTTAATTTGATTTTGGATTAATAACTAACTGACTCAGCTTTAATTTGAAGAAACTGAGAGGACTAAAAACTAAGACAAGGCGCACATGTTTCTGAAGAAAAGGAACCACCACATCATTTTCATGTGCATTCACGTCATTCCAAAAGGATCCTTGCATTTCTTTTCTTACCATTGACAAATTAAGATGGTAAACATTTGTATTTTATCAGCCAGATTTAGAAAAAGGAAGTGAAAAGAGAACAACCCATTTGCTTCCTACTCATTCATTATACGTAATTAATTAACATGTCTTAGAGGTACCACATTAATGAAGTACGTAGAGCAAAAAAAAAACATAGCCTTCATTCCAAAATAAATAAATAAAAACCATAGCCTAGCCAAAAACATTATTAATTGTTTACACTTTTAACAATTTAAATATGTAAATGTAATTATAATATTTAGGAAGTAACAAAGCCATCATATATCATAAAGTGAGTTTGCTGACAGGGCTATGATATGGTAACTGGTAAAGGACTAAGGAAGGAAGGGTCATGCCAGCAGCTATTGACATTGTGTGCTGCAATGCAAAGAGTCTTGGACATGTTTCCAACCAAATCATTCCCACATCATCACCATGTGCTAATTTGAAATTTCGAAGGAACGATATTCAAATAATTGACTTGGTTGTATGAAAAAGAAATCACAATCAGGTATAAGAAGTCACCACTTGTGATACTCTAAGGCACTTATCATATATATACCATTTGTACATTTAACTACCTATTGAAATGAAATGAAACCTTTTTAGTAGGTCCTGTACTACAGTCGCCCAATGGTTAACCAGCTACAATTCAATCCTAAGACAGGACCACATATATGACCATTTCAAGATGCAGTCCCTTAATTGAGTAATCCCAGCTGGCTTCAGTTAACAAAACCTAGTTTAATTGATCAAATATCACCCTATTAGTATTGTAACTCACTAAAATAAACAATTTTTTTTTGAAGAATAAACAAAATAATTTTATTAATAATATTAAATGAAATAACTAGCATTTAAGTCACATATATATGTTACATGAGAAGTGCTATATATCTAGACAAATATTATCAAGAAGTGCTCCCGAAACAGTGTGTAGCCAATAAAAATCGGGAACGGCTGGAAAAAAGGGGGTTGCGTTTATTATAATTTTTTTATGTAGTGATTAGTTAAACAATTGTATAACATCAAAGGGACAAGAAGCTGCCAACTCATTCGGGAAGGCTTTCACGAAATCACGTTCGCTGTATCTAGCATTTTTGATGTTACATAGGATAAACAGAATGTAAAAGTACATATTTTAGATACAGCTATGCTATATACATCAAGCAAAACATCAATAATCTATCGCGAAACAGAAACTAACCAATGAACAGTAAGAGTTTGCCGGAAATCAGGAGAGTTTTGGGAGAAAAGGCATGGTCAATAATAAAGTGTTGACCAAAATACACAGTCGCGATGAATTCGTGAGCTTTCTATTCGCGAGCAATGGCATTTTTCTTTTAGATACAAGTCCGTCACATAGCCCATAGGATAAACTTGGCCATCATTTTAGTTTTACATACTACCATACTGCACCAGAATTTAGAAAAGTCTAACATCAGAAAGTTAAAATGCCAGCTCATAATCTGTTGATGCATCCTCAAACTAATATTTCATTCTTCACCTTTTTTTGGTTAAACTTCTTTATACCAAATTTTCCAAAAAAATGCAGTTCTCCAAAGAATTGGCCGACATGTCACATATACCATGGAATCTTGCTTCTGAAGTAATATAAATTAACCTTTCTCTAAGCCTCTAAAAACAAACCCATTCAAGGATTTCTTTTCTAACTTTTGAAAAAGCTAACTTATATCTTTCTTTACAATCCTTTTCTAAAAGCAACCAAACAATCCATGATGTCAAAATATTATCTTCAAGTTGCCATGTGGGTAGTGTCTTTATTACATCAACCAAGATCATGGTTGAGTCATCCAACAAAAGGGTCAATATTCACTTCATACTTTTCATTCCTTTAAATACCACATACTTAGAATACAAAGGGACTGATCAAACCAAACAAGCATAGCTTCCTCTAATAGCTCAAACCATTCCTCTTCACCTTCTACTGCTACTCCTTTCAACCAAACACAAATCTTATATATCGATTCAATATGAAGACTTCACTTCTTCATGACATAGTTATTGGAACCACAATCATCTCAGCAACATATGACCAATTTCAAAAATCAGTTAACAGATACTTACTTGATTCTGCTACTCATCAATGCCAATATCCAACGAAACACCAAACCAAAAGTAAAATTTATTTTCCTTTTAGAAGAATCTAATTTCATCTAATCAAGTATTGGTGGTCTTACTAATATAATGTGCTTCAATGTTTCAGGTAGAGCAAATTCTAACCAGGAAAAGCGCAGCAGGAAGGTCGATAGTCTCTCACAGAGAGTCCAAGAACATGGTGAGTACCCTTGTAAGACTTGGTTGGGTTTCAACGAGATATAGTACAATTTATGAAAACCATTTTCCTATTGTATCTAAATCTCTTTATATGACTTTGAAAAATTTCAGTGAGATCGGGAGCAAACATATCTAAAACTATAAAGAGGACGTTGAGCTTAGGGGCTCAAATTCTTCAAATGGGTGGAGTGGAGAAAGCTTTTATGCAGTATTTCAGTGTGAGCAAAGGGGAGAGGCTGTTAAAAGTTTCACAATGTTATCTTTCCACCACATCTGGTCCTCTATCTGGTCTCCTCTTCATCTCCAATGAAAAGGTTGCCTTTTGCAGCGAGAGATCCATAAAAGTCTTCAATCAGAAAGGTCAAATGCGTAGGATCCGCTATAAGGTAAGTCGTGAACTAAATAAATACATAAATACAACTCTTCGCATATCTCAGTTTTCCTAACCTAAGATTTGTTATGTACAGGTTTCCATTCCACTAAAGAGCATCAAGTGTGTGAATCAAAGTCAAAATGTTGAGAAGCCAACACAAAAGTACATAAACATAGTCACAGTGGACAATTTTGATTTCTGGCTAATGGGTGTCCTAAAATACCAGAAAACTTTCAAATATATCGAGCAGGCAATTTCTCAAGCAAGCTTAGATGAATATAGCAAGTCCACTCTTAGAGCATAACATAAAGAATTTAAAATATAACTTACATGAGATGACATACAACAAGCAATGAAATGACGGATGTAGTTGAAGATATGCTTTGAAACGAGGGACTTCGTGGACAAAACACCTCATCATAGTTTTGGCTTCATTGATATTAGCTCGGATGTAAACTTGGCGGTCAACATATTGTTGATAAAGATATAAATGCAAGAGATCATTTAGCGTGTGCTTTGTACCCCCAAGCAGTGGCTGTTAATGATAAGGACCATATTGGTAGGTATCCATTCATCCATAGAGAGGCCTAAATTTTAAATTCAATGAAGGGAGATTATTGTTATAGTTGCAAAAAAGATGGAAGGAAAAGTAAATAGAAAGACTGAAGCAAATTTATTACGTGCAAGTTCTTAGGAAATTTCAAGTTGTATTCAGATCATTCAAATATTTAATAAAATTTGTCTATAAATTATTCAAATTTGAATCTTTTCCAATCAGTTAGTTTAAATAATTGACATGGATTACATCAATAATGGGGATGAATGCTCTCGTGTGTTGAAGCATTAGGATAGGATCCCACAAGAGAGGGAAAAGATACAAATTTTCCATTTATCACTCTCCAGAAGATCATATCTTATTACCTTCAAACAGCATAGGACCCAAATAGGACAACATTAATGGCCATCTCTATATGCAGTGATAGTACACCGCGAATCCGGTTCCTCTAAAGCAGACACTCTATGTCTCTCAAATTTGAATCCCATGTGGTGGCGGTAAAGGATCCAAGTTGATTTCTTTCCTACCATATTTCTTTTTCTACATTATGTGCCATTCTCTCTCAACTACACCTGTTCTTCAATCATGTTTGGTCCTACTGTAGGATCCGATAGTCAAATGATTGTGAATTAGTCCCTTAACAAAGTTAACAATTCTTACACCAATTTCCTACCTTTCTCTGGTTTTTCTCTCTCGAAGTTAGTGGCTTAATGGTGTTTAAACCCAGCCCAAAATATTTTCTCTGTTTCAGACTCAAGATTCCTTAGCAGGGAATGAAGCTACTAACAAAGTTAATTAAAATAAACAAAGATCCCTAATCCTTACATTATTAATGGTTTACATACAGGTGTAAGAAGTTACTATAAATTATGATACTTTAAAACCCTTATCATCATGTACCCTACAAAGTTAACTTTTATACCCAACCAACCCTTTGATGATATGGTCTTTATGAATGTTTGCAGCATTACCTTCTGCCCATTACAGAATTATTGTGTCGATTATTTCTTTCGTGGAGTCTATAACATTTCTAAATTTCTCCCTTCCCTTACAGCCAGTTCTTTTGCATTAAGAAACCTGAAGGATTCTTACTTTTTTAGTGGCATGAATGAACATGAACAAAGATCTTACAAAGTTATATTCTGAATGAATCAGATGTCTCCACCAAATCAACCCCTACAAGAAAACATGGTGCAAGTCATGTTCAGGCCTTGTACTAGGTTACAAAACAGGATCATATCATTCACCAATTTAAATTTTGACAGTCAAATAATTATCTCACTGCTACTGCTTGTAAATTTAATTAATTAATAATGGTTTTAGTCAAGATAATTCATTAATAATCATTTTTAATCATATTCAAATTTAGTCAATTTTTAATAAATTCTGCATAGATTTGATCAAAAGAGTTATATATATGGTATTATACAAAGCTGAAAAGTGAATTGTGTTGTGGTTCCTGCTAACTTATGCTAGTCCTACAAAACATTGACACCAGCTTATGTTTGCATGGATCATCAATGCTTTTTGAGCTGGCATCTGAGAAAGCATTTGTGATGCCAGCCTTCTTTAAATTTCTCTGTTTTATAAGGTAAGAAAAATTAAATAGGTTGCGACGTATATTCCATATACTACATCCTACTTATACATAACATAGAGACAGATTCATTGAGCAGATAATAATAAGAAAAACTGAAAAAGTAAAGGAAGGTGAATGAGGATGTCAAATTTGTGAAAGTTCAAAGCAGTAAAAAATGTTTCTGAGATTTTTCAATCCCGGTATATAGTTGAACAAAATCAAAAGTGGTAGTTAATGGTTCAAAAGGAAGAGTATAGTAGTCCAAACACATGTGACTGACGCGGTTACTTGCTATTGGTGTTCCCTATTGCCAATAGATAGGGAACGTGCTGCATATAACTAGATCTTTGTCAGTTACTTTAATTTGGAATAATAACTGACTCTGGTTCATTTGAAAGAAATTGAGATAACTGAAATTAAGAGATTGAGCACATGGTTCTGCATAAAAGGGAATCACCACATAATTTCCTTGTGCATCCACGTCATTTCAAATAAACTTATGTGAACACGAGTGAGGAGCCTTGCATTTCTAATTCTAATTCTACCATTGACAAATTAAGATGGTCAACAGTTGTATTTTATCATCCAGATTTTTCTGAGTATTTGGAAAAAAGACAACCATTATAATTATAATTCTGATTCTACCATTGACGATGATTGATTTGTTTATCAACGGTTGATATTACTCACTTTACTCTATAAAGTGAATTGGTGAGTTTTCACACTATCATTATTGTAACTAACTAAAAAAAGCAAAATAAATTTATTAATAATAAGTAATGAAAATCACTAGCATTTTAGTCATATATCTTGGAGATAGTAAAAATGAAAGTAGAGCAATCTGTTGATTGCAATAGTACATACCTTACCTCAAGAGAATTTAGAAAATTCTAGCATCACAAAAGTTAAAATGCCGACTCAAAAAGCTCTGCTGGTGCATTCTGAAAAAAGTATTTCATCATTTACCTTTTTTGGTTAATTTCCTAATAATGCCTACTTTCCAAAATGGTGCATTTCTCCAAAGGGTCGGCCGACAACATGCCATATACAATTATACACTATGGAATCTTGTTCATGAAGATATATAAATTAACCTTTCTCTAAGCCTCTAAAAACAAGCCTCTTCAAGGATTTTCATTTTTAAAACTTTTGAAAAAGCTAACTTATATCTTACTTTACCATCTTTTTCTGAAAGCAACCAAACAGTCCATGATGTCAAAATATTATCTTCAATAAAAGAACTTCAAGTTGCCATGTGGGTAGTGTCTTTGTTACATCAACCAAGATCATGGTTGAGTCATCCCACAAAAGGGCTAAGATTCACTTCCTACTTTTAATCCCTTTAAATACTACATCCTTAGAATACAAAGGGACTGATCAAACCAAGCAAGCTAAGCTTCCTCTAATAGCTCAAACCATTCCCTCTTCACCTAGTGCTATTCTTTTCAATAAAACACAAACCTTATTAATCATTCAACATGCTGACCTCAATTCATCATGAGCTAGTTGTTGGAACTCCAATCATATATCATCAGTTTCAAAATTCGATTAACAGATACTTACTTGGTTCTGCCTCTCATCAATGTCAATATCCATCCAAACATCAAAGCAAAAGTAAGACTTTCTTTTCCTTGACAGACTAATCATGAACATCTAATTTCGCTAAGTATTGATGGTTTTACCAATATAGAGTGCTTTATTGTTTCAGGTTTAACAAATTCGAACAAGAAAAGGCTTGCTAGGAAGGCTGATAGTCTCTCACAAAGAGTCCAAGAACATGGTGAGTACCCTTGTAAGACTTAGATTTGTTTCCTAGATATATGGTATAATATATGAAAACCATTTTCCTTTTCTGTGTAGTATCTATATCAGCTTAACTCCTCTTGCTAGTTGAGTTGCGCGTATCTAATTCTATTTGCATAACTCTGAAAAATTTCAGTGAGAGTTGGAGCAAACATATCTAAAACAATAAAGAGGACGTTGAGCTTAGGGGCTCAAATTCTTCAAATGGGTGGAGTGGAGAAAGTGTTTACGCAGTATTTTAGTGCGAGAGAAGGAGAGAGGCTATCAAAAGTTTCGCAGTGTTATCTCTCCACGACATCCGGTCCTCTAGCTGGTCTCCTCTTCATCTCCAATGAAAAGGTTGCCTTTTGCAGTGAGAGAACAATAAAAGTCTTCAATCAAAAAGGTCAAATGTGTAGGATCCAATATAAGGTATGTCGTGAACTAAATAAATACATAAACAAAACTGTTATATCTCAGTTTCCCTAATCTAATATGTGTTATGTACAGGTTGCCATTCCACTGAAGAATATCAAGTGTGTGAATCAAAGTCAAAATGTTGAGAAGCCAACACAAAAGTACATAAACATAGTTACAGAAGACGATTTTGATTTCTGGCTTATGGGTGTCCTAAAATATCAGAAAACTTTCAAATATCTTGAGCAGGCAATTTCTCAAGCAAGCTTAGATGAATATAACAAGTCCACTATTAGTGCATAATAACATAAAGAATTTAAGATATAACATACAACATGTAACGAAATGACCGTTGTTATCGAAGATATCCTTTGAAAAGGGGGACTTTGTGGACAAAACATCTCATCGTAGTTTCTGTTTTAGCCCAAGATTGACCACTGAAAATAGATGCACACGGTTCATTCACATCGTCTCAGATGCAAACTTTGCTGTCAACATATTGTTGATAAAGTTGTTGATGCAAGAGATTATTTGGCACGTGCTTTGTAACAAAACCCCAAGCAGTGACTATTAGTATAGGGACCCTACGGCAGACAGTATTCATTCATCAATAGAGAGAGCAAAATTTGAATTCAGTGAAAGGAGGATATTGCTATTGTAGAAAAGAAGATGGAAGGAAATGTAAATAGAAAGATTAAGAAAACTATTAGAAGTTTAAGTTTCAGGCTGAATTACTTTTGGACTTATTATGTGCACGCTTTCAAGAACTTTGAAATGGTATTAAAACCATTCAAAAAATTTCAATGAATTGGTTTAAATAACTAAACTAAGATAGATTACATCAATAATGTGTTGGGAACAATAGGATACGATCGTGCATGAGAGGAAAAAGATGCAATTTTTTCCATTTATCTCTCTACAGAAGACCATAATATGTTACTAGTTTCAAACAATGCAAAGAAAATAATTGTGAATGAACTATTAAATATCAATGAAAAGAGAAAGAATCTCGATCGAGGAATCAAATGTTTTGTGCTTACAAATTTATAGTCCATTGATAAGTTGTATCCAAAAAGATTCCTCGAGATTCTTTAGCATACAGAAAGGATACTAAACCCAGCTAAATAAAAGAGGAATGCATGCTTACAAGGCGTTTTCGTGAAAATCATGGACTCAAGCTGCATTTGGAAATTGAAAGAGACATTCATTCGAAAGGATTGCAATTCATTTCTTCTGCTTTTTGATTCCGAACGATTTATTATATTTTTATTTTTATTTTCCCAGCAGGAGCTAATTTCAAAATAAATAAATACTAATAAAATATTGACTTAATTATTTAAAGAATGTCCACAATTTCAAATTAAGAATCAAGTAGTTAAATTAAATTCCCTCCAAAAAGTAGTTAAATTAAAAAAAATTGTCAAGAACCAAGTTGTTTGAGCTCCGGTGGCAAAAAGCTTCTTCCAAAGACGTACCTGAATATCAGGTTCGAGTCTCAGGGGAAACAACTCTTGGCTAGTGCGCATGCCTCTACGCATGAGCTGGATTAGTCGTCCACTATTGGTAGGTCAGAAACCGATGCGAAAGCCAAAAAAAAAAATTGTCATGTACTTCAATTTTTTTTTTGTTCATAAATACTTCAATTTTTAATGTCCTAAATATAGTACATACTTATGTCTCAAACTTTTTATTTTTTTTGTTTAAATATATATCTCTAATTATAAAACTCTGTTGAGAAGCTTGCTTGTACTTCTTATAAAACACATTTGGGAAATTCTAATATAATCATGAACACAAATCCAATTCATTTAAGCGCACACCAATACACATTATCTAATGTTTTCAATAATAATAACCATAGATTAATTTTTTTTGTCAAAAAAAAAAAAATAGATTACTTTTTTTTTCTTCTCTTTGTACTTATTTCCATTGTATGTGTGTATCTAAACAAAATATATTTATGGTTATGACTACACAAGAATTGCTCACACATTTGATATTTTCATCAACATTAATAATTTCTTGATCCACATACACCTATTTATTTTATATTTTTTGCTTCAATCAACAATTGATACATTATGTTGAAAACATAAACTAACACTCTATCTATTAAATAATAAAATTGTAAAATTAATAATAATTATAAACAAATTTAATATTACTACTATCTTTCTTAATTCCTATAATTTTTTTAATATGGTCTTTTTTAGGTCAAGTAATCTAATGGCTAGAAAAATTCACCTTAAGGTGAATAAATGGGGTGTCCCCGGGTTCGAACCCGACCCATATATATTATGTATTATCCATTTAATATGGTCTTATAATTAAGGACGGAGAAAATACCAATTTTTTAACTTACTTATTTAAAGTGTCTTGTGACACCCATTAACATTTGTTTTACTTTTTTTCTTTAACTTACTTTCAAGGTGCAATTTTTCATTTTATTTTTTTAGTTAGTCCATTTATTTTTTTTTACTTAATTACAATTTTAAAGTTAAACTATTTTTACATAGAGAAGTGATAGCAATACATATTTTAACACACATTTTTTTACATACTTTGTTCGATTGGTTAAAATTCACATGAAATCCACTAAATTGATATGAGACCCACATGATTTGGTGGAACCGAAGTGAATTTTAACAAATGAAAGAGAGTGTGTTCGAAAGTGTGTGATTCAATCATTTCTCTTTCGCATATCCTATAAGTTGTTTTTATAAGCTACTCCCTCTGGTCACATTTATAAGAAAAAATAAATTTTTAAATTCATGAAATAATTAATGTATTTAGCCACATTTATATACCAAATACATTAGTTAATCAATGAACCTAAAAAGTTGTGTTTTGCTTATAAATGTGAAAGTTGTCTTAATAAGTTCTCTCAACGGTGTCTTAATAGATGTCATGGATGTTGGGCTTGTTCGACTAATTTTTAGGTCGTTTTTTTCTTATTTTTTCCCCTTTTGGAAAAAAAAAACTAAAATAGTAGCACTAACTAATACTAGTAATTTGATCGTAATAAATAATGTAGAGAAAACGCGATTTAATAAATGATGATTATTAAATATAATATAATAAAATAAATAGGAGAGATGTATCTGAATGATTGAAGGTGAGTTGAATTGAAATTAAATTACACAACTATACTGAGATCCATCATCTATTCTCTTGTTTGAATCTGGAAATGCAAAAATGGGTTTAGGATCGGTATTGATATACACGATCTTAGCCCTAATTGTTCTCTTTTTCCTCTCTTCTCACTCTCCCTTCAACAACCACCACTCTTCTCACCGTCACCGCCGCCTCAAACTCCGTTCCAACTTCACTCTCGAACCTTCCCATTCCCATTCCCGTTCCCATTCTTCTCACCAACCTGTCCCCTTCGACCCTCTCGTCGCCGAACTCGAACGCCACCGCGAAGACAAACAATGGGAACAACAACACATCCAACACGCTCCTCCTCACGAATCCCAACCCGAGTGGGAAGACTTCATGAACGCTGAAGACTTCATCAATGATGAAGATAAGTTCAATGTTACATCTAGACTTCTTCTTCTTTTTCCCAAAATCGATGTCGACCCTGCCGATGATTTTGTTGATCTTCATGAGTTGACTATGTGGAATCTTCAACAAGCTCATAGAGAGGTTCTTCATCGTTCTCAAAGAGAAATGGAACTTCATGATAAGAATCATGATGGTTTTCTTTCTTTCGATGAGTATGATCCTCCTAGTTGGGTTAAAACTGCTGGTAACTTTTTTTTTTTACTTTCTAATTCTAGATCTGTTTTTGTTTCATATCAAACACCCACACTAACACTGATACATCGACACTGGTAATAATTTGAAGGAAAAAAAAAAGTAATTAGTAATTGTTGTCGCAGTGAACTTTTGATTTTCACTTTTGTTTTTATAGTGATTACTGTCTCTGTGGTGCATTGTGTGTTTTAATTTGTCTTGAATTTTTCAGATAAAGAATCTTTTGGCTATGATATGGGTTGGTGGAAAGAAGAGCATTTTAATGCATCTGATGCAGATGGAGATGGTGTTCTTAACTTAACTGAGTTCAATGAGTGAGTTTCTTCAACTATTTTTGTTGCCAAGTCATGTTGTTTACACTTGCATATTTAGTTTATGATGCTTTTCAATTTGAGCTAACGATTTTCCGTATTCTCTTTTGTTTTAGCTTTCTGCACCCAGCTGATAGCAACAGCACCAAGCTTCAACAATGGTTGTGCAAGGAGGAAATCAGGTTGGTAACTCATTTCTCATAGAAACTTTGTCACGGCTCGATATTCGTTTCTTAAAGAATAAGTTATTTCTGTTTGGAAAGTTTTTACCCTAACATGTTTGTAGTCCCCTGTATAGTACATTTATTAGTTTCATCAATTTTAAGTATATCTTTTGACCATTTATTTAACAAATAAATGTATGAATATAAAGGCTTATTATATACAGTGATAATGCATTTGACATGAGAGTGACTACGAGATTTCATGTTACTAACTAACTAGATACTATTTAATTCTCTTGATAATGAATTACCATTTCACATCTGGCCTTCTACACACGCGGCTGATGAACAAGCTTGGACTTTTATCATAAAACTACTCTAGCTTTCATGTATTCACAATCTTAAATAGAAAAGCTGTTAGGAACCTGATATGCATTACAAAAAATGTGGGGTTGAAATCTCCCTAAATTGAAGATATGGGGTTGCAAAACTATGAGGGTTTGAATTTCTTTATGCCCAAGGGCCCCAATTATCTCTCAGAACGACAAGATGATCTCCCTCTCAATCCCACTTGTTATTTATATACTGCCCCATCCTTACCATTCCCAAATAGCTACTAATTGACAATATAGTTGTTAGTAAGGTCATATGTATTACAAAGAAATGGGGTAAAATCTTCCCTAATCACAGATATGTTGCTGCCAAACTTTGAGGGTTTACCCTTCTATATTGGGGTGCTTATTTCATGGCTGTGAAAATTATTCCCAGCAATGCGGAGGTTCAAAATATGGATTTCCACGGAAGTTATGAAGTTAGAAAATTTATTCTTGGGCATAAAACGTTGCTGTGAATGACATAACTGCCACTTTCCCATATTTTTATTGCCAAGGCTGGATTAGGAAAAAAATGGTTCCCATGAAGGTGGGAACTCATACCCCACTATTTCAAATAAGTTGGTAAAACTTTTAACTTAGACTTTTTAGATTCACACAAGATACTTGCAATCTGTGGGATCATATGTTTGGCATGTATCGTGAAGGACAATACAGTCGTATACCTTGGTACCAAACACAAGCATCTAGCTCAGGTATTTAGCTTATCAGGGGATCCTCAATATCTAGATGATGATGGTGATGTTTAAATAACTCTTATTTATCTTTTTCTTGCTTTCTAGTCTAAATAAAGAAACATCCATTCAGTAGGTGCTGGTAAAAGATGGGGGATATATGAGCGTATGCTTCTGAAATATGCAAAGTTTTTTGTTGTATAGGGTACTAATATATATATCCATAGTCTAATATATCCTTAATAATGCCCGGGGTCATTTTTAATCTCACTAAAATTGTAACCTTTGCTTTGAAGACTGGATATTTTGCGGTCACCCAAATCCATGCAACCAATTAGGATTTAAGTTGAATGGTTAAATCATCTGTTGGGCTATTCAAACCGATGAGTTGTAAGTGATAGATCCATGGTTGTTTTTTGAATTTTGCCTTGCAGTCAGCGGCCTCGTCTAGGAGAAACTACAATATTGAAATAAATTTTGTAGGTAATTGTGCCCAATATTAAAAATATGGGAAATATTTATATTTTATACTTGTTAATTTTATTTTACTGAAGTGAATGGGAGATTTTCAGTTTATATACAATTAGCTTATTTCTATCACTGCCTTGGGGTACTCATGCTCATGCGTCCTTTTATTTCTTTATAGAGAAAGAGACTCAGACAGAGATGGGAAGGTCAACTTCAAAGAATTTTTCCATGGGCTATTTGATTTGGTAAGAAACTATGACGAAGAAAGTCACAATGACTCCCATCATTCCGATAATTCATTGGATGCTCCAGCTAGAAAATTGTTTGCTCAGCTTGACCAAGATGGTGATGGGTATTGTCCTTTTTTCATCATTAATTGACTTTCTTTGAAACATTTTGGTAGTTTCCTTATCTTATGCTATCATTCACTTTTGGATTTTCATCTCTATTTGTACAGGTTGTTATCAGATATTGAACTACTGCCTATAATTGGGAAACTTCATCCGTCCGAGCATTATTATGCAAAGCAACAATCAGAATATATCATTTCACAGGTATTGGATTTCACCATACAATAATTTACACTCTTATTGTTGTCAAATGTGTTATTTTTTTCATGTAAAGTCATATGAATATAGGAATGCCCATAGGTCTATTGTTATCAAATCACAATTCAAACGGTGAAGCATGGAACTAATTTTTAGTTATAAATTGCATCGCATCGCATCAAATTGCAAGATTCAGAATCATAATTAGAAGTAACTGAAATGTATAATATAAAGGATGTTCACTGCTTGATGTTATCTGAAAACCAAATGGTAGTTGTTAGTGTGTTATGTTAGTGGGGGAATTTGAACCTATGACCATCTTATCTCCAACCCTTATGTCCGTCCTTCTAAACCAACTCATCCACCTTATAACTCTCAGTTTAATGGTTGATGTAACTATTTCTAATTAGAAATGGACAAAACGATTTGACCATAATTATATTTCAGAAAGCCAAAATAAAAACAGAGTAAAAGTTATAGCTAATTAAGGCGTGTGAAAGTGTGCAAGTAACTTTGTAAGTCCCTTTTTGAGCAAGTAATTGAATGAGTGGCTGTGTTAGGATAGGTTGCTATTTTCTTGGAAGGATAAAGGGAAGACAGCCAAAATAATTACTGTTGATAGTTACAATGGTTAGTTAGAGCTGATACATTAGATAAATAAATAGATGAATATTAGGGAAAAGCAGGGTATTAGATTTTAGAAAAAATAGGATTAGGGAACCGTATTGGGAGAGGCTTAACCCCATTCGACCAAGAAGATATTGGAAATCATTGAAAGGAATAAGGGTTATGACAGGGGAGAGGCCTGTTCTTGGGAAAGAAAGGTGGATCTATCTACCTATGTTGGGAGTCTTGGGACCAAATCATTGGAATGGTTTACTTGGGCGGAACAACTGAGGTAATCCTGACAAGCCTTCGTAGATGCAAGAACTATATACAGGGATGAAATCAATTCAAGACATGACCAAGTGGTAGAGATGTTTGTGGCTGAGGGAATTGTAGTGGAAATCAAGATTTACGACAAAGGGGAGCAGTGCTTCATGCGGAGACATCCAAAAGATGTGGATTATGTGGAGTCTGGTTGTGCCCCCACAACGCAACCGCTGGAGTTGCCGAATTCATGCTCACATAGGGTGGGCAATGGGTTGATACCACTGGAGAAGCACCAAAGGTACATCTTGCTAGCGAGATGACCTGGCTTAGGAAAAGAAGAAAGAG
>Ga0099826_10000383_pt1 | contig 20630 bp, 23 predicted proteins | sample Mtrugardesep15_FD_76830 | JGI IMG/M metagenome (GOLD analysis project Ga0099826, IMG submission 76830) | Root nodule microbial communities of legume samples collected from California, USA - M. trunc garden sep15 | ecosystem: Host-associated > Plants > Roots > Nodule | place: USA: California... | reverse complement strand
GAGGTTGCATGTTCTTTTTAGGTAGTAGTCGCTCCGACGCAGTGGTTTCCTTCTTTTATCACGGTGGATTTCACTACACTAAAGGAGTTCTAGGTTTTTGATGTCTGTTTCTTCGTTTATTTGAGAAACATTGGCGACAGGTTGTTGCTTTTCTCCATAAGTTTAAGTTTTGTTTGCCTCGGGACGAACTTTTTGGGACGGTTGTAGCAGATAGTTGCGGGTTTATCTTTTACTTTATTCAGCGGTGACGTTTGATCAATTCCTCGCCGTGGCCGGCCCGTTACGTGAAGGAAGGGTGGATCTGAATGTTAGATTCACTTTTTTTCCTCTTTCGGGTTTTCCATAGCGAACGAAGAAACTACTGCGCCTACATCTTCCTGGCCTGGGAACAAGTCCTTGGAGACCGAATCTGTGTTTTCTAAGGGCAGTACCGGCGAAATTTCCTTTAGTTTTATAGGAAGATTGGGAAGTGTTACTTCAGAGCACATCTGACCTGGTGTGTTCAGAGTATGAAAACCATGTCTTTCCTATGTATGAAGTAGTTTTCAAGGACATGGGCTTTCGACTCCCTTTCTCAGATTTCCAACGGAATGTATTTTGTTGGACTAAGTTGTCGCCTTCTCAGATCCATCCTAACTCTTATGCCTTTATGCGGGCTTTTGAGTTGGTGTGTAACTACTTGAAGGTCCAGCCTTCAAAAATGTCTTCGTTACCATTTTCACCGCTCAGCGTGGAAATGACTGGGTTTCTTTCCACCAAACCAAAAAGATGTTCGAGATCTTTGCGGGCAAAGTGCGGAGCTTCAAAGAGCGTTTCATTCTGATACGCCCAAAGAGTGACACTGCTCTGAGCACTCTTTTGGGTGTAGCGAGGGATGGGTCTAGTTTCCCTTTCTTTCCTTTGTGCTGGAAACAGGACCATCTTTGTCTTGATTCAAGAGACTTCTCCCGTACTGCTCCTAGTTTGAAGGAGGAAGAAACGGACGCCTACCAAAAGATTTAGGCGTTTCTTCAGTCTTTCTTGCAGAGGACTAAAACTGACAAACGGGGAAACCCATTGATGAATGCGGATGGAACACAAACGGGGAAACCCATTGATGAATGCGGATGGGACACCGGTAATAGAGCCCCGCCTCATCAATCCCCCTGAGTTGGTAGTGTCTGAATGTCCAGACGACTGCCTTGGTAGCCATATCTCTTTTTATTCTGCTTGACTTAGTACTATGTATCCCTCTTTGTGTTTGATTCATTTTTCTTCTTTAGTGTTTGCAGAAAAAATGAAGAATCTCCAAGCGTTTGTGGATGAAGCCAATAAAAAGGCCGCTTCTAAGAAACGACGGAAAAGTAGTCCCTACAGTGGACCAACTCATGGCCGGATCTGGCCCTGGTTCGACCTCTAGTCCTATGGTGGACTTGGAACAGGGAGGCCTCTCAGATGAGAGGGCGCAGGAGCCGGTGAAGATAAGGAGGGTAGAGAACCCTTCGAAGGAGCCTGTCACGCCAATCAAGGCCACTCCTCTTCGCTCGGAGAGTGGGGATGTCCTCCAACTTCCAAAAGTATGGTCTGAGCCTGACCGCTGCGGTCCTAATGCCACCCTCTTCCTAGACGACCTTGAGTTACGGGTTATTCATGATCTTGGTCCTGCTGGCCGAAGTAAGGCAATAATTGAAGGAGTTATTGCTACTATGAAGGCTTTAGAGGTCGCGACGGCCCTAAATAACGCCTCGCTGAAGAGTGAAGTCCAGGTTAATGCATTAGGGTAGGAGAAGGATGCTCTGACAACTAAGGTTGCTGCTCTTGAAGAAGAGGCAAGGAGCAAGAGGTCAGTTGTTGAGGAGCGTGACCGCCAGTTTGCTGCTATGGATAAGCAATTGGTGGAGGCTCGTACTGGTCTTAGACAAGCGACCGACTCTTCTCAGAAGCTGGCTGAGGAGAAGGCATCCTTGGAGGAAGCTTTGAAGAAGGCGGACCTGCCCGGGAATGATGAGGCGGAAGACACAGCTATCCTAAGGCAAGCTGATCTTGTGGATAGGATTGGTGAGCTGGAAGAAAGCTTGGTGGAGGCCGTCCAGCTTGGCTTTGACCGTGCAGTGGCATAGTTAAAGGTGGTGAATCCAGGAATTGACCTCTGTGTCGAGGGGATTCATCACCTTAGTGATGTTGAAGATGGTGTTATGAAGCCTCTTCCAGATCTTGAAGAGGATATGGGGCATGTTGACGAAGCCCGACCTAAAGAAGCTTTGTAATTTCTTTTCTTATCATGTTTGTAATGACAATGTGCGCCCTTCGTAGTTTTAGCACTATTAATGAAATTTGGTCTTTATTAATTCTGGTTATACCTTGTTGAAAATGTTTGTTTTATTTTCAAGTATAACGTGCGAATTGAGTGCTCGTTGCGTGAGGCTTTTTGTATTGTTTTGAGAGCGAACTGTTTACTTGTACGTTTACAAATTCACATTTCAAGTGCTCTAATATGATGAGTTCGCCGAGCTGGTAATGACCCACCCCCCGCAGTCGTTTGTTTGATTGTAATCGAGAAACGACTGAGGAAATTTACATGTTCGTCGGCGAGTTGTGGCTTTTAATTCGTTGTTTTGAGTTAAAAGCTTTGCTTTTCCTTTCCTCGGCATCATTGCTCATCTGGAACAAATACATGCGTAGGTTTCTGACCTTCAGGTGTTTCTCTGACTAGAACGGCGTTGACCGCGTTGGAGGAAACAAAAAGGTAGAGGTAGAGTACTTCACCTTGATCGAGCCGTGATAGAACTGGAGGCGCAGGCAGAGTTTCCTTGAGATGTTTTAAAGCAGCTTCGCATTCCTCCGTCCACTCAAATTTTGTCTCTTTCCTTAACAGTTTAAAGAAAGGGAGAGCGTGTTGAGCGGACTTAGCATACCGTTGAGGGTTTGGATGCACTTCTTGGAGTGGGGCGTAGGAAGCTGTGTAAATTATTGGCATTTATCGGGGTTCGCTTCAATTTCTCTTTCTGTGACGTAGAAACCGAGGAATTTGCCCGCTGGGACTCCGAAAGTGCATTCCTTCGGGTTGAGTCACATGTTGTATTTCTTGGTTTGTTCGAACACCCTCTTGAGATGGGCGGCATGATCAACCTCTTGTTGGGATTTTACAACCATGTCGTCCATGTAGACTTCGAGCATGTCGCCAAGAAGTTTCTTGTCATAGACCTTGTTCATCATTCGTTGATAAGTCGCCCCGCATTTCGTAGACCAAAGGGCATTACGTTGAAGTAATAGTTCCCAGATCAGTCATGAAGGTCGTTTTTTGTTTATCTTCTTCATCCATGGGTATTTGGTTGTAGCCAGAATAGGCGTCCATGAAAGATAACAACTTGTAGCCGGAGGAGTTATCAACGAGTTTATCAATGTTAGGAAGAGGATATGCGTCTGTAGGGCAATCCCTATTAAGATCGGTATAATCAACACACATACGCCATTTTCCATTAGATTTTTTGACAAGTACAACATTGGAGAGCCATGTAGTGTATTTGGCCTCAAAAATGAAATTTGCCTCTAGGAGGTATTTTACAGCTTTTTCTGCAGCCTCTGATTTTTTAGGAGACTGCTTCCTACGTCGCTGAGCTACAACGCTAACACTAGGGTCGACTGTCAGCTGGTGACAAGCGGCGTTTGGGTCGATCCCTGGCATGTCACCTGCACTCCAGGCGAACAGGTCAACGTTCTCGCGTAGGCAGGCGATCAGTTGTGTTCTTCGAGGGGTCGTCTTCAAAGTGGACCAGCTCGAACTCACCGTCAGGAATGGGTCTGAGAAGTTTCACACTGAGCGGATCCTTCTGCTCCCTCTTTTGTTCCTTTAGGTCTTCCTTGGTGAAACTAGGGTCCAGTTCGACCAAGTTTGCATCCAGGATGCTCGTAACAGCTTTCCCTTTGTCCTTAGCAGGTTTGCTGGGTTGGGAAACCGAGCTCTGGGATTTATTCGCCTGAAGGAAACATCTTTTAGCAGCTTTGATGTCTCTGTTCAGAGAGGCGATGATGCCATCTTTAGCATGATACTTCAACTTCAGATGAGCGGTTGAACATGCAGCGCCCAGTTGGGCCAATCTGGTCCTCCCTATAATGCAATTATAGAGAGAAGGACAGTCGATCACCAAGAATGGGACCGTTATTGTCTTTTTGGCCTCCCCTTCGCCAAAGGTGACCAAAAGTTGAATGTAGCTCCAAGGTTGTTTAGACGAACTGTTGAAGCCGTAGAGTTCACTCCCAACATAGGGAGAGAGGTTTTTCTCCGTCAGTTGGAGAGTTTTGAGCAGGCTGGTATACATGATGATGTAGGAGGCCCCTGTGTCGACTAAGACTCGACGGAAATCAGTGTTGGCCATTGATGCTCGCACGAGCAAAGGAATGGCTGAATTGGCAGCTCTGCCAGGTAGCTCAGAGTCGTAAAAGGTCAACGGTGGTCTTCCTCCGATGTTGGAATTGGAGGGGACCAACAAGTTGACGCTCATGAGCTCCTCGAACTTCCTTTTCATGCTCCCCATGGAAATATTCAGGGTTCCTCCGGTGATGACGTTGATGGAGGGGACCTGTTCCAAAGTGCATGAGTAGGGGACGATTTCCATGTCGCTTGGGAAATCGCCTAACTGCTCGACAGACATTGCCACTATCTTGTCCGTCGTTGTACCATCGGTGATGAGCTCGATGGTCTTCCTTTACGACTCGGGGCTCTTCACGAACTGCTTGAGTCGTCCTCGCTGAATGAGGAGTTCGATTGCAGTTAACAGATGGATGCAGTCGTCGGTTGTGTGCCCATGGCATTTGTGGAACCAACAGTACTTTGTCTTGTCGACTCCCTTTCTTTCTTGTGGTGGGGCTTTTAGTGGTTTGACACCAGCTTTTGGTGACAAACGAAGATTTTCTCCTTGGACATGGCAAAGGATGTATATTTCGTGAAGCGACCGCTGGGTGCTTTGCCTTCACGGGTTGTTTTGCCTTCCTTCTTTTTCTCTTGGAAGGGCCTTATGGAGGATTCCGCAACATGTTCCTCCTTCCTGGTTTTGTTGAGGCTGTCCGCGTACAACTCCTCTTCATATCTGATATAGATTTTCGCGATCGCTAGGAACTCGTTGAGAGTCCTACAGCGATCCAGCCGGACAGCTTTTTTGACGTTTGTGCCCTCGCACAGACCTTTGGTAATGAGGTACTACTTCATGGTATCTTCAGCACCTCTTACATGGACAGCTTCTTTGTTGAACCTTTCGATGTAGTCTCGAAGAGGTTCGCTTTTTCCTTGGATGATGGCCTCGAGGGATGCCACCGTTTTTGGTTGCATCCTAGACCCAGTGAAGTGGGTTGTGAACTCGTGGCAGAGGTCGCTCCAAGAGTCTATGGAGTTTCTCCTTAAGTTCTTAAACTAGGTGACTACTCCTCGTCGTAGGGTGGTGACGAAGAGTTTGCATTTAACGGCGCCCTGCACCGATCGGTAGGTTAGAACAGCCTCGATGTTCTCTATGTGCTCGTCTGGGTCGGTTGTCCCATCGTACGAGTCCATTTAGGGAGGCTTCTCGAGCCCGCGAGGAATAGGAGCTTCTCGGATGCGTCGTGTGAATGGACCGTATGCATTACGACCACTCCGGGCGTCACGTGTGTCCTCGGAGCTGGAGGGAGACCAAGAGTGTCTGTTGCGTCTTGGCGGAGATCTCCGTGGTGGGGATCTTCGAGGAGGGGATCGTCTTGGTGATCTCCTTCTTGGGGATCTCCTTCTGTAGCTGGGAGATCTGACACTAACAGAGTGTCGGGGGGATCTGGCAAAGCTTTTAATTTCCCACAGATGGCGCCAATAATCGTACCTGATCAGAAGGTGACTGCCGGTGCTTTGAGTGATGTGATATTGAGGTGGTGAGAACCTTTGGAACGCTCCTCGGAATGAGAGGGGGTCTGTACCTGCAGTTGCTCCGACGCTTAAGGTAGTAGAGATCAGAGTGTGAGGGTTTAGAGAGTCAGAAATGTTCTACCTTGAGAACTGCATTGAGTCCCTTGTTTATAGAGGTGGAGAGCAACAGAGCCGTTGTAATGACACACCCAGCTCTGGCGGTTACGAAATCGTGGGAAGTGTAACCGCCAAAGAGTTTATTGCAGGAACGTGCAAAGAGACGTTGGGGCTCGCTTGAACCGATCTTGTTTGCTCCGTGCACCCCCTTCGTGGGGAATAGGGTTACCGCAAGTAAGATTTCCAAACGTGGCATTTGAGCTTTAGATTATATTGGGCCTAAGTAAATGGGCCAAGAATCATTTTGTCCGGTCCAGAACAGAACCTTTAGTTGACCTTACATATAGGGGATAAATAATACATCCAATTTGTATTTATGTGTGTGTGTATGTTTGTAATTAAGTAATACAATATTTTTTAACAACAAATTGAAATATTTCATTTTATATAACAGAATAAATTTATCTAAATCTATGCGATTAATTAATTAATTACAAATATATATTTAACTACTATATTTTGAACTAATTTTTTTTATAATGCAAGAAGCAGGTTAGGCATCAAGGGTCGCTAGAAATATCCCAACTAGGTTGGCACCTAACTGGAGATCCCATCCTCTACCGCCTACTCTATATATATTATTAAAAAAAGGGAAGAATATATATACAAGAGGGGGGGGACTAGGCCAAAACCATTAGAAAAACATACAGAAAGCGGAAAAAAATGACGAAAATCCTAGGAAAATCGATAATTAGGCAAGCAAATCCTATCTCTAAAGAAATCTAAAGACAAAAAGGACGACATCGTGTCAAACCAAACAGAGTCAACAATATCCATGCAACAGTTACCCTCTAGATAAAAATTAGAACAAACAACAGTAATACCGAATTGAAAACAATTATTAAACATTCTAATAATGATCGTGTCACTAAGAGCAACATGGGAATCTTGGTTGCCAACTCCCCAAATATTTTCAACGAAATAACCAATAAAATAAACACTATTTTCTTTACTAGCACACACTTTTAACAACAACTCACGGTTAAAAATAAAAAGTAACAATAGTATTATGCGAATTCAAAACCAAGTGAGGAAAAAAAAATGATATAAGAAACAATATACATGACTACGGACGTAAATGAATAGATAAAATCATAATAATGGTACCTGGTAATGAACTCTCTAAGTTCACTCTCAGAAATAGGATAACCTTTGGAAAATGTCATGAAAAGGGTCCTATCATCAATTGGATGCATGATCTCATTCCTTTTATCATCATTCGAGGCAGGCACAACAATACCAGAATCAAAAACATAAATATCATCCAAATTTAAATTGGCCAATATTTCGCGAACATCAGGTTGAATTTGTTGTGGCACCATTCCAATTTTGTTGGGATAAGAATACAACATTTGTTGTTGCATCTGAGTAGGAATATTTGCAGCCCCGTAAAGACGAGGAATATTTGCACCCCCGTAAAAATTTGCAAGATATAACTCTTGCTCTTTCTCAGCCATATTATATTGAACTTGTTCAATAATATCCTGAAAAGCTATAAGACACACATCATTGATTAACTTGGTGACATCATTGATCACTTCGAGACGTTTTTTATGGAAAAACTCAAGTGTCAAATTGTGGCTCAAGATGTGTTGAATCATTGGCAAATTTGATTGGCCTACAAAAGTGTTAGGGTAATGAGAAATTTCGATGCAATTCAAGATGACAACAACCTCATCAACAAGGTTGTTTAACATAACATTTGGGCAACTTTGAAGAATCTCTTCTACTAAATTACAGATTTTTGATTTCTTCTCAATCCACATTAAAAAAGCCATTACATTTGTTGACTGATTGGTATCACGACCAAGCTCTACAACCAAACGAGAGAAAAGTTTTCGATCAACACTGTGAAATAGGATGAACTCTTCTTTGGTGACAGTCACGATGGAACTTGGGGTTGGATTTGGAAGAATGGATGGTAGAATGGAAGACATTGTTAGCTGTTTTTCTTTTTATTTTTTTATTTTATGAATAGCTAATGATGATTATGGTGATGAACATTACTAGCTATTATTTATAAAGTTGTGGTATTAATAAAATAATATTATTCTCCTTTGACTATCTTTAAATGATTTTTTATTTTATTTTGACCAACACATTTTAAAAACTAAACAATAACTACTTTCTATTTATTAAAATATTTAAAAATTATTTTTTTAGGAAAATCGACTTTTTTTTTTTTGTAATAATGGTAACAATTTTCCAAGTATGGAGTTATTGTAAAATATATTATTATAAATTTATCGTATTATTAAATAATATTATTTTCTTTTGACTGTCTCTAAAAGAAAAAAATGTTATTTTGACTAATACTTTTTAAAAAGACATTTTTTTATTTATAAAAATATTTAAAAATTAATTTTGTAGGAATAATTAACTTTTTTGTGTAATAATTGCAACATTTTTCCTTAAAAAAATTGTAACATTTTTCCAACTATGGAGTTATTGAAAAATATATTAAAAATTCTTTTTGTGGTATGTATTTAAATTATTATTTTTTCTACTTGATATAATTTTTTTCATTTAAAAATTTCCTAACTGTGTTATTAATTCAAATTTCATTTGATATGTTTTATTTTTCTAGAAATGTTGGAGGCACGAGCTGTGTCTTCAAGGCACGGGTTGTGTCTGATATATTTGAACAGAATCTTCATATTTTTGGCCTGAATCAGCTCCAAATCTTCTTTCTTTTGCTCCAAGACTTGATCTTTAAAATATTTGTTCCTGAAATTAAATAATTTGCAATTGAAGTAAAATAGTTATAAATAAAAAATAAAAACACATAAAATCTTTAAATAAAAGAATCTAAAATAAACTCTTAAAATCAGTAATTATTGACTCATCAATTCTACATTAGCCACTCCAAAAAGTTAAAAACTATTTTAACATCTTACCGTATACCCCTACCCTTTTAATGTTTTAAGAATTAATATCACCATACTCATTTTTCTAGAGTTATTCAAATTTTACTTCCGTAGAAAGTAACAAAAATATTTCCCAAACCCTTTCTTTTTCGATGATTCCTTCCCAAACTTCTTCGCCGAGAGAATTCTCTGTCATCTACTTCTGGATTTACTTTTCCCTCAAAGGGTTGTGAATTGGTGGAGACTTGGATCTTGGAGTTGTTCTTAGAAGGTACCTGGAATGGGTCTTATTTTTGCTCAAATTCATGAAAGGTTGGTGGACGTGGTGTTATGTTGTCTAGTCTACAACTGGGTTGCTATTCTAGGTATTATGTTGTACAAATTAATATCAAATATGTAAATAAGGTTGATATTAAATTCCATCATTGAAATTATATGTTTTAAACAAGGCCAGTGCCTAAATAACAAAAGCTTAAAAGTATATAGCCTATTCGAGGTGCCTATCTTAAATCTTGAGCAATTTTTTTTTTCTATGCCCAAAATATAATGGCTTACAACATCACTAGTATATGATGGACAAGTTTACTACTCTCTATCTTATTATCCAAACTAAAATTGAATGCATTGCCACATTTGTATAAAATTTGTTCAAGAGTTAGGGATCCTTCTTTCTTTCAAAAGTAATATACAGCTTCATTATAAAGATGTTTAAGGGTATAAAGATGAAGTACATCATCCTCCCTCTTTTTCTTTGGCCTTTCGCTCTATGCTTCAATTTATTGCAAAATGTGTTGGAAACGATGTAAAAGTACAAAAAAACCATTATTTACGTTGCTGGACCATCATAATATTCTTAAAGGTTAAAAAGTCTTCTAGAAAGGCTCATACACCCTCCAGAAGGGCTCATGAGGCCTAGGTGCACCCTCCCTAGGGGTCGCCTTTCTTAGCTTTTGGAAACCTATAGAAACCGCCTAAAAGACCAAAAGCCCAGCTTCCTTGGGCTGAAGTTACGCTACAACAAGCCCACAAGGAGGCTATAAATTCCATCCTTGGGAGCACTCTCAAGGCATGACATAAATAGTCTAAACGCTAGATTCTATTATTGTAGTTTTGCAATTGCAAATACAGTTGGCGCCGTCCGTGGCCACACTCTCAACCAAACCCCGCCGCCAACAGCAAACTATGGCGAACATCAAAATCCCAGAGGGGGTCGCCTTTCTTAGCTTCTAGAAACCGTCTAAAACACCAAAAGCCCAACTTCCTTGGGCTGAAGTTACGCTACAACAAGCCCACCAGGAGGCTATAAATACCATCCTTGGGAGCACTCCCAAGGCATGACATATACAGTCTAAAGCTGAATTCTATTATTGTAGTTTTGCAATTGCAGTTGGCGCCGTCTGTAGGAACCTCGTTGAAACTAACCTAGGTCACACTCTCAACCAAACCCCGCCGCCAATGTCGAACTGTGGGGAGCATCCAAATCCTAAGTCTGCCGCGTCAATACAAGCTAGAGGCCGCAGCAGTCACTCGATGGAATTCATTCACCATATTATCAGGTTCTATTTTTCCAAAATAATATTTATAACACGATATACGGTTTTTGCCACGTTAATTCCATTATCACAGTCGACACCGAATACCACATCAATATATTTATTGCAAGGGCGTGGCTATCTGTGTGAATTTATTATATGCTAAAGTTTTTATATCGTAAAACCTAAAACGGCCCATATTATGATGCTTATTCATTACCTTCCTTTCTGATTCAGTTTTAGATCTATATCATGGGCTTAAATTTAATCTCATTGTTCTGCTTCCTTGTTCTTTTATTATATCAATTGATGATTGATTACCTCTGTTGATTATCATGATTCTATATCATAGAATAGAATGCTTTACGTACTTAAATTGTGCACTTTCATAGTGACCGCTTTTCCTATTTCTAATTGTTTTCAATCTTCATTATTTTTTTCATTGAAAAATTTGTTCCTTGAATGATCCAACCTAATTGAAAAATCAAGAAGGGTTTTTGCTGCAGCCCTATGAGATTTCGATCTATTAATGAGATTAATTTGTATACAAAACAATCCTATTATGACTGTCAGTTAAGTCAAAAAGAGAGGCACACTCTTAACCAAATTGATGCCTTCTCAATTGAGTTAAAACTATGATCGACTTAATCTTGTTTTGTCTCTTAATTTAAAAGAAATTCCTGTTTGTTTATGACTGTGATTTATTTTTTCAGTACTCTATTTTACTTGTTTTTAAAATAATTCAAAGTGTCCTTAATTATAGTAATAAGATATGCATCAATTTGATTTTTTCCTTTTTCAATATATTTGGAGATAATATATTTACACTTTTTAATTCGAGAAAAACTCTTGCTTAATATATTTTGATGGGAAGAAAATTTCTTGACTAATATATTTCTACTTTTTGATTTGCATCTTGACTAATAAATATTGAGAAAATATTTTCCATTTTTTGATTGGAAGAAAACTTTTCCTCAACGTATTTTGAAACAATATTTGGTTTTACAGCAAGTTTTTTGCTTAAAATATTTCAAGACAATATTTTACAACTTTAATTTTGAAGCCTCTTATCTGTTTTGTTTATTTTACAATTGTTTTTTGGTGCATACACATAATTTGTGGATAATCAGTCTTATAGACAATTAGTTTTAACTTAATTTGTTTCACTTGCTATTAATTCTCGCTGTTCGATTTAGTTACAACTTAATAAAGAGAGAAAGATGAGTAAAACACAAGAGTTAGGACCAAGTTAACAGAAGAAAGACTACTCTAGGTACCCCGTGGCAGAAGTAAAGTGTAGTAGTGTTAAAAGGTCACATATGAGGGATTCTGGTGAAAAAAGTCTTGGTATTTAAGACGTCTAAGTGACCCACCTCTCTTTTCTGGGAACCCCTCTCATGTACCATTTACTTTGGGAACTGAACTAACTGTTTAATAAAATCATAAATAATAGAGTAACAACGTAAGACCCACGTAGAAGAGTAAATTGAGCAGAAAACTTAGTTCCAACTTCATAAGAGGAAGTGAAGACATAAAGAATAATAGAGTGAGCGAGTTAGTTTGGATTTAATAGGAGCATGATAAGTTAATGGGTGAAATAGTCCCGATATAGTAGGAGAACCAAAAAGAGTAAAATCGAGGAGAATAAAGAGGAGCAAAAAATATAGGCGAGTTAATAAGTGAAGACAAACTAGTTCTCATTAAGTAGGATTGAGTTTAATTAAGACTTCTTTATTTTGGAAGAAGCAACGTTATATTTCAGATAAAAAAAGTTTGGGAAGCAAACAAACCCGCCAAGGGCGAGATGAAACAAAAGGAAGAATTGTCCCTGTGAGCTTAACTCAGTTGGTAAGGACAATGCATAATATATGCAAGGTCTGGGGTTCGAATCCCGGACATCACAAAAAAAAAAAACAAAAGAAGAACTCACCAAATAGCACGCCAAAATGAAATGTAGAAGCAACGGTCCCGCAATTAAAAGCGTAAAGATGAAATACGAAGTTTTTCTAACTTATCTCGACCTTTGAGGTTTGTTTTGCAGGTTTTTAACGTGGCACCCTACTTTCTTAAAAAATTACGTGTTGTCCTTTTTACTATTGCGTTTTAAAAAATTCTACAGTAGAAAAACAAGAGAACGGACAAATAGAGACTCCAAGTCGCCGAACGAATAATGAGAAACCGAGCCGACAAAAGTCGTCAGGATAATTCGAGCCGACAAAATTCGCCGAACTAATAATGAGAAACCGAGCCGACAAAAGTCGTCGGGATAATTCGAGCCAACAAAAGTCACCGAACTAATAATGTTAATCCGAGTCGACAAAAGACGTTAGGACGTCAAAATCAAAGTACTTACCCGAGCCGACAAAAGTCACCGGGACATCAAACTTAAACAAAGCACGATAATTCAAATCGACGAAAGATGCCGAAGCGTCAAAATTGCCAAAATCACTTATGTGATTTTAGCTGGCAAAGATCTCCAAACAAATTCATCAAACGAAATCGATGTAACTTTGTTAAGTAACAAACTCGCCAAAGAGAAAAAGATATTTCTTAGAACTCAACGGTTCAAGCACTACGATTTGAAAGTGGGAAAACGACTATCATAGGAAAAAGTGTTGGGTATTTGGATTGGCTGCACTATTGCTAAAACAAATATCCATGATTGTGATGTTGGATACTATGTTCCAACATGTTTTAGGCATTTCTTTAAGATGTTGGATATGATGTTCCAATATCATGGCACGGTTCAGTGCCTTGTTTTATGCCTTATTGTACGCGCCCTTTATCTTTTTAGGAAACCCACGTCCTCATATCTTAACGACCAAACAACGCGCATATTTGTTCAGAATCACTTGTGCCATTATTCCTAAGGAGTAAAAATATTTTAGGGAATATTTGGATTTATTTGGAAGTTCCTTAAGATGTTCCTACATATTAGGACTTTCCTTTTTTGTTACTGATTCTTGTTATGTAGATCAGCTGAACGATATACTTTGTTTAGAAGCCCAACAATGTTTGTTAGCCCATATTGCTTCAGTATAAAAGGAAGGCTTCAAGACCTAACTAATCATTCAACCGTCATTCTAAAAGAATAATTTTAGGGTTTTGAGTCGTTTTCTTTGTGTGTTCTTCTCTTGTATCGTTTTTATGCAAGTCTAGGATTGTTTGTTAATTGCGAGTCTTTCTTGTATCACCTTGATAAATGTTAAGGAATGTTTATTGAGTTGTAACTCGTGCGCTACACCAAAGATTTTAAGCAAGGTTGTAGTTTGTGTTTGAAGGTAACTTCACCATTTGTGTTTGAATCAGATAATCACATGGGTTGTGATTGATTCTAGGATAATGAGATTAGATCTTAGATCTAGGAGTTCCTAGGTTGAAATCTAGACGGGTAGGTTCTAGGTCTTAAGTTGTAAACGTGGATTACTGATAACTTTAAAATAAGGACTCCACAAGTGTATTTCCTTCCTTTCTGGGTTGGTAGTGCCCAGAGTAGGTGTGTTGTCACTGAACTGGGTCAACAAACTTTGTGTGTTGTTTACTTTCTTGTCATTTACTTTTTACGCATTTTATTGTCTGCTTGCGTGATGTTGGAACATTAGACGGAACATTTGTTATTTGTGGGTTTAATGTTGGAACATCTCATATAACATCGTAAAACTAGTGTGCTAGAATTGCAATTGGTATTAGAGCTAGAATGTCTCATCCAAGGTTGGAACATCAGGTAACCTCTAAAGTTCTTGAACTTCTGCACATGGATTTGATAGGACCTATGCAAGTTGAAAGCATTGGTGGAAAAATATATGCTTTTGTTGTTGTTGATGATTTCTCTATATTTACTTGGGTAAATTTCATTAGAGAAAAATCAGATACCTTTGAAGTCTTTAAAGATTTGTGCACACAACTGCAAAGAGAAAAGGATAGTGCCATTGTGAGGATCAGAAGTGACCATGGAACTGAATTTGAGAATGCAAAGTTTTATGATTACTGCTCTAGTGAAGGAATCGAACATGAATTCTCATCTCCTATAACACCTCTGCAAAATGGTGTTGTGGAAAGGAAGAACATAACTTTGCAAGAATCAGCTAGAGTTATGCTACATGCAAAACATCTGCCCTATAACTTTTGGGCTGAAGCCATGAACACATCATGTCATATACACAACAGGGTTACCCTAAGGTCTGACACCACAACAACCTTATATGAGATATGGAAAGGAAGGAAACCTACTGTCAAATACTTTCATGTCTTTGGAAGCAGGTGCTACAAATTGGTAGATAGAGATCACATAAGGAAAATGGATCCCGAGAGTGATAAAGGTATTTTTCTTGGATACTCTACAAACAAAAGACCCTACAGAGTGTTCAATTCCAGAACCAAGGTTGTGATGGAATCCATCAATGTAGTGATAGATGATGTCTTTGAAGACAAAGTACCAGATGTTGAAGTAGATGTTGAAACATCAATTCAGGAAACAAATGCACTCATCCAAGTGAAGTATGGGATTTGGTTCCAAGACGAGAAGGCGTGAATGTCATTGGAACAAAATGGATCTACAAGATCAAGTCTAATGAGAATGGAACTGTGACCAGAAATAAGGCAATATTTGTTGCTCAAGGCTATACTCAAGTAAAAGGGCTGGGCTTTGACGAAACTTTTGCTCCTGTTGCTAGGTTGGAATGCATAAGGTTATTGTAGATGGATGTTAAGAGTGCCTTTTTAAATGGTTACTTGAATGAAGAAGTTTATGTTGAGAAACTAAAAGGATTTATAGATCCTAGCTTTCCAAATCATGTTTATAAATTGAAGAAAGCTATGTATGGCTGAAAACAGGCACCTTGGGCTTGGTATGAGAGACTTACTCAGTTTCTTGTCAATCAAGGGTACAAGAAAGGAGGAACAGACAAGACCTTGTTTGTGAAAGATGATAATGGAAGACTGATGATTGCACAGATATATGTTGATGAGATTGTTTTTGGTGAGATGTCGAACAAGATGGTTCAACATTTCATTAAGCAAATGCAGTCTGAGTTTGAAATGAGTTTAATAGGTGAACTAACTTATTTTCTGGGCCTCAAGTCAAGCAAATGGAAGATACTATCTTTATCTCTCAGAGTAAATAAGCCAAGATAATTGTGAAGAAGTTTGGTATGGATAATGGTAGTCACAAAAGAACTCCAGCTACCACTCATTTGAAGCTGACTAAAGAAGAAAATGGTGTTGTTGTTGATCAAAACATGTACAGAAGCATGATTGGAAGTTTATTGTATCTTACTACAAGCAGACCTGATTACATTTTTGCAGTAAGAGTGTGTGCAAGTTACCAAGTTGGACCAAAAATGAGTCACCTTACTCAAGTAAAGAGAATCTTGAAGTACATCAATAGCACCTGTGACAATGGAATTTTGTACTCCCACAGTGAAAGTTCTAAGTTGATTGGTTACTGTGATGCTGTCTGGGCAGGAAGTGTCGATGACAGGAAAAGCACCTCTAGAGGATGCTTCTCTCTGGGAAATAATCTGATATCATGGTTTAGTAAAAAACAGAACTGTGTATTCTTATCTACTGTTGAGGCTGAGTATATCGCAGCAGGTAGCAGTTGTTCTCAACTTGTGTGGATGAAGCAGATGTTAAAGGAGTATAATGTTGAACAGGATGTTCTAACATTGTACTGTGACAATTTGAGTGCAATCAATATTTCCAAGAATCCTATTCAACATAGCAGGATAAGGCACATTCACATACGACATCATTTCATCAAAGATCTTGTTTAGAAGAAGATTGTGACACTTGAACATGTTGACACAGAGGAACAACTGGCAGACATCTTCACCAAAGCCTTAGATGCTAAACAGTTTGAACACTTAAGGTTCAAGTTTGGAATTTTCCTACATGAGGATTTATAATGATATGGTGTGTAAGGTGTTCTCTACTTCATTCCTTGATGCACGTCTTTGAGTTATGAGGTATGCATGTATTGTTGAAGTTCCTTTTGTTGGCATATTTTATGGCTAAAAAGGGGGAGTAAATGTGGTATACTTATGACTACCTTTGTATGCCTTGAGTTTGTATTTGTATGCCTATTCTTCTGTTATTGCATTTATTTTGCAATTATTTTTGTTGTTGTTGACTTTGATGGTCAAACATCTTGTTTTTTCCCAAAGTCTTTTAATTTCTGGGTACGTTTAAAAAATTTGTGCATGTTCCTTGCTGAATGTTCCATGGAATGTTGGAACATTGCCTGTGTGACTGATCAGTCTGTATGTTGATAGTTCCCTATGGAAGTTTTAATGCATGCTGGAACAATCTATAATTGGCTCTGAAGTATTCCCTTCTTTATGCACTAGGAGTTTTAGGATTTCCATTCTTTCATATGCATATGTTCAGGGGGAGTAGAGGAATATTCTTGTTAGTAATCACTCATAGGTTATCATATTGAGGGGGAGTGATACTATGTTTTGTGCTTGATTTTTTCAAGTTGTTTTGTGCTTGAATTTTTCAGTACTCTGTAGGTATGGGAAATTTATTTTTTCCTTTGCTGATGTGAAGTGAAATGCTCATGTCTGATGTGGTAAAGGATGTTGGAACATCCTGATCTGTGTTGATTGTGTGGGAATTTATTTTTCCTAGTCCGATATTTGTTGCCTAGGAATTTATTTTTCCTTTGCTTGTATGATTTTTGAGACATTGCTATCCTCTAGTCCGCTGCTACATGCCCCTGATGTAAGAAATACATATTTTCTCTCTTAACCAACATTATGTTAAGGGTGTGTTTTATCTCTCTTCATGTTTGATTGATTCAAGCTATGACTGAAGACTCTATGAGGTATTCCTTTGATTTTGTGTGTATCTCTGAGTGTCTTTAGTGATTCTGTTTTCTGCTACTTCTTAGTATATGCTTGCTCTGAACAGTAGTCTTTGAGATGTTTTACTCTTCTTCATGGATGTGTGTTTTTGATGATTTGAAGACATTTCTGTAAGATATCTCTTTAGATATTGTGTTTGATGTACTGGTCGTTTCTTCATGGATGTGTGCTCATGATGATTGAAGAAATGGATGGGTTGTATATCTCTGCTTTATATATGTGGCCTCAATTTGTTTGAATTGGCTGCACTATTGCTAAAACAAATATCCATGATTGTGATGTTGGATACTATGTTCCAACATGTTTCAGGCATTTCTGTAAGATGTTGGATATGATGTTCCAACATCCTGGCACGGTTCAGTGTGCCTTGTTTTATGCCTTATTGTACGCACGCTTTATCTTATTAGGAAATCCACATCCTCATATCTTGCTGACCAAGCCACGCGCATATTTGTTCAAAATTAGTTGTGCTATTATTCCCAAAGGAGTAACAATATTTTAGGGAATATTTGGATTTCTTTGGAAGTTCCTAAAGATGTTCCTACATATTAGGACTTTCCTTTTTTGTTACTGATTCTTGTTATGTAGATCAGCTGATTGATATACTTTGTTCTGAAGCCCAACAATGTTTGTTAGCCCATATTGCTTCGGTATAAAAGGAAGGCTTCAAGACCTAACTGAGCATTCAGCCCGTCATTCTAAAAGAATAATTTTTAGGGTTTTGAGTCGTTTTTTTTTGTGTGTTATTCTCTTGTATCGTTTTGATGCAAGTCTAGCATTGTTTGTTAATCATGAGTCTTTTTTGTATCACTTTGATACATGTTAAGGACTGTTTATTGAGTTGTAAATTATGTGCTACACCAAAGCTTTTAAGTAAGGTTGTAGTTTGTGTTTGAAGGTAACTTCACCATTTGTGTTTGAATCTGATAATCACAGGGGATGTGATTGATTGTAGGATTGTAAGATGAGATCTCATATCTGGGAGTTCCTAGGTTGAAATCTAGACGGGTAGGTCCTAGGACTTAAGTTGTAAACGTGGTTTACTGAGAACTTTAGAATAAGGACTACACTAGTGGATTTCCTTTCTGGCTTGGTAGCTCCCATAGTAGGTGTGTTGTCACTGAACTCGGTCAACAAACTTTGTGTGTTATTTACTTTCTTATCATTTACTTTTTGCGCATTTTATTGTTCGTTTGCACGATGTTGGAACATTAGAAGGAACATCTGTTATCTGTTCGTTTAAAGTTGGAACATCTCATAGAACATCGTAAAACTAGTGTGCTAGAATTGCAAAAAGTATGCACGAGTGTGCAAGCGATAAACAAAATTCGACACAGTCAAAGCTTAAAGCCATCTGGACCATCATACTTTGAAAGCATCCTATACAGGTTCATCACTTCGCCTTGTCACAAGTATCGTGCTACGGGGGCTGGGGACCGTCATAATATTCCGAAGGGCTTGAAAGCCCTTTATAGAGGCTCAGGTGCCCTCCAGAGAGGCCCCTGAGATCTAGGCGTGCCCCACAACGGGCACCGCCTTATACAACCTATGAAGATATCTAGAAACATACGAAAAGACCTAAACACCCAAATCACCGCGATTAAAACACATCAACACCATTGAAAGGTCACGAAATCTGAACCGTTAAATCTTTTGGTAAAACAAAGAGCTCGCCTTGTATCTTTTCAAAAGGTCGCCCATAAAAAATCGCCATAAAGAAGAAAATCAACTTGTCACGCCGTTATAAACCACTTCACCTTCTCCCAAGGCTCGTGCTTGGGGGTTGTAAGTGGTCAACCTATAAAACAATTTTAATATATAATCCCAAGGGGGCTTCGTACGAAACGTGAAACACCCTAGGGGGACTGTCCAAATTCAGACGATAACACTGAAAGACACATACGTACTATAAATAAAGCATAGCCAAAAATTTTAAGCAATTCAATCACTTCGCCTTGTCCCAAGACTCGTGCTTCGGGGGTTGTGGACCGTCATAATATTCCTAAAAGCTTATGTTGAAATTTGGGGCCTAACTTATCCTTACAAAACCGACTTGTAAGGTGAGGAGTGTCTCCTCTTTATAAAATCTGATCAAGCTTCATATCTAACCGATGTGGGAGTAAATCCACCCCCTCAAAGACAAGCCAACATAAGGCAACTAGGTGCAGTTCGCAATTAAGGTGGAACTACCAACCAACCCCTTCATATTCTGGGCGAGATTTGCAACAGCTTAAAAGTCCTCTAAAAAGGCTCAGACGTCCTCTAGAAGGGCTCCTGATGCCTAGGTGCGCCCTCCCTAAGGGGTCTCCTTTCTTAGCTTATAGAAACCTCTAGAAACCGCCTAAAAGACCAAAAGCCCATCTTTCTTGGGCTGAAGTTACACTACAACAAGCCCACAAGGAGGCTATAAATACCATCCTTTGAAGCACTCTCAAGGCATGACATAAACAGTCAAAACACTAGATTCTATTATTGTACTTTTGCAAGTACACTTGCTTTGCAGTATTTATATGAATTGGAGTTTTTTCATGTAGTTTCTTGTAAACTAAGTTAATAAGGGCCCTAAAATGTATGCATAAATTAATGTCACACTTATCATTAAGTTATGAGACTTTCTAACAATCTAGTGTTTTGTGTTGGTTCCTTATCATATGCTAAAGTCCAAACTAATTTTGCATGCATGTGGCTTTTGCCATGAAAAGGGAAACCTATAGGTTAAATTAATGTGCTTCATTAAATATCATTAGAAGAATATGCCACCAAAAAGGAAAGGGATATCATTAGTCAATACTGGTAAAGTGAAATTGGTTATGAACATAGGCTAATAAAGAGCATGACAATATTATAAGTCTCACATTTAGTAGATAAAGTGAATGTGGTACTTAAGCTGAGTTAAGATTCTCTCACATTTAGTAGATAAAGTCAAAATATTTAGTCACACATATGGTTGCTTGCGTCAGTGTCAAGGTAAACTGAATTTTTATTTTCCTTAATTGCTTCCATGTGCTAAAAGCACTATTTCCAATATCTCCTCCTCTTATACTACGTAATTAGTCTCATTCTCAACTCCATTCATGAAAAATCTACATTATGAAGAATTAGTGGCCAAATTTCAAACAACTGTAACATTGAACTTGAGATTTCTAATTTGAGTGTCCTCTTCGACGTTCACTAATTGAGATTTCTAATCTATCTTAATTGTTTTTGGTGAAATTTGAAGTTTTTCCACCTTTGCCACATGCTTATGAGTTTGAGATCATGTATTTATTATCATGAGATTTTGGAGATGTTATTTATATGGTTTACATATATTCCGCTGCTATGCTTATGTAACTTGATAATT
>Ga0099826_10000382_pt1 | contig 20658 bp, 15 predicted proteins | sample Mtrugardesep15_FD_76830 | JGI IMG/M metagenome (GOLD analysis project Ga0099826, IMG submission 76830) | Root nodule microbial communities of legume samples collected from California, USA - M. trunc garden sep15 | ecosystem: Host-associated > Plants > Roots > Nodule | place: USA: California... | reverse complement strand
TTTTTTTTTTTTTTATAGTTTTTGTTTTTCTTGCTTTTCCATACATCAAAAAAGAACTCGAAAAATCTAATCATTGAAATAAGAGTTATGTTAAAAAAAATTTTAAGGAATGTTTCATTTTTTTATCAAAGAGTTATGTTTAGTTCTATTTCCTTTTGTTCCACCTTAACTCTATTCTTCTTTGCTAAATTTAGCAAGTGTCCTTAACATACTCCAATCCAAAATTTATATATGTGGCAATACTAACAAATATCTTAATGACATCTGTTAAGAAGTAAAAAAAATTATGCAAAAAAAAATCAATTTAAAAAATTTCAAAATGTTGAATGCACAACATTTTCAAAATAAATTTTCTTTATGAACTTTTAAAATAAAACTTGTTGGCATTTCCCTAAAAGACTTTAATTAAAAAAAACTTTACAAGACTAAAGATTAATCATTTAGATATGTAAATTTCAACCTGTATTTTTTGTTCTTTTATTTTCACCGTACCAGAATTATTATTTTTTAAAATTTATTTTTCCAATTAGCTGTTGTAAAAAGCCATTTAGAGTCGAGATTGAAGTTAAATCTATTGTCATATTGCCTGTATCATCGTCATCCTTGGAGAAAAGCAACATACTTATAAACTGCGAGCTCTTGCATTTCTTAAAGTAAACGCTGCAAACCATTTAGAAATAGAAAGACACATGAATAAACGTTTCTGAAATTTTGGTATTTTACAATATTATTGGATATGCCGGAAATGTCAATCATGAGGTACACATTATTGGAAATGGTCGGAACAAATACAACTATCCAATTCCTGAATAAGGGGTACAACATCCATGCTTCACATCTATAATAGCCCCTTATTTTGATGACCTAAAGCCTAATTGAACAAGTTCCTGATACATGATATTATGAATATAAGAAATTGGCTACATCGATCCGGTAACAACAATAAATATAATAATGCACACGGATTAGAGGCATCTAGAAAAAATCCCCCCAATCAAAAGGTTGAACGGCAGCGCCAGGTCGTCCCCGGTTTGGCAAAAAGATTAGTATTGGTATGTTTGTTTCCATGCCTAATCAAGTTTGACATTAGAATAGAGAAGTGTGTCCCTTGTGATTGGCATATACAAGAGGTAACATGTCTGTCAGAAGAAAAAAAAAAGTGAATTAGTAAATACTTACGATCATACATAAATTCTCAACACTAACTATCACCCTATAATCAGAAATGACATATCATGCATCATACATGACCAACATATGTAATATATTAGCTAATTGATATTCCCACTTCGTCGTTTCCTTGAAATAGATCCATGAACACAGGGAGAATCGAGTACCCTCTTTGAGGCCCTTTAAAAAGAAAAGTAAATCATCGGGGAGCTAATCTTTGATTTCTACAGGTGGGCTTCCCAGTCACAGGTGCTGGCACCCTGACCGAGTGACATATCTCAACTCATCCACCATATTTAACAAAAAGAGTGAAAAGGGGATAATACTAAAAGTCTAACTACTAATTCTGATACTAGCATCCATTATACAAACATAGACTCATTCATACATTAACCAAATTAACATTAGAATTTTATCCTGAATAAATTTTCAAATTGTTGCCAAGAAAGGGTACCACCCTTCTCCAAACAAAGTTTGGAGAAGGAGTGGGGGAGCAAATGAAAAAGATGAAAAATATCTTCCCGAAATTGTCTTTCAAGTTCCAATTTCCAAACATTTAGCTAGATTATAATGACAAATATGTCTGACTACACAGAACAGTTTCTTTCTAATTTTTGTTTAGGATGATAATATTAACAGTATGAGTACTTCACAAACCACTTACCCCCATAAGAGTTGAAACAAGCAAAATTATTCCGGTTATCCAGGCAAGGGTTATTCTGACCAGTGCCACTTCTGCAAAAGTTGTATTCAGTGCATTTACTTCTTCCAACCATCGTGCCCTATGGTAGTGAGGAGGAGTAAGGATAACATTAAACTTCTTGCTGGACTCTTGTGGAGTGGCCGTTTGACAATAGATAATTCCAACTATTTGACCTGCTCAGTCATTAATCATTAACAGGTTCAATAAAAGCAAATGAATTTTTCAGACCAATAATTGTCATATAAAGAACAAATAATCAGCTGAAAGGTTGCTACAGTCATTTGACTAGTATTCTTATACTAAAGCAAATAACTTCCAATTTTGTAATCCTCTAACTTAAAACAGCATGTAAGAGCCTGACAAAAATTAACCTTTGTATGCTTCTTGCAATGAGCCAAATATCTTCGTCAAAGTTACAAGTAACAATTCAACTCCGTGTTGAGCAATAATTTCAGCTTCATCTTGCTCTTGCAAAACCTGTATCATATTGGTTGATAGGATTAGACAACTAAAATCCATGTAAAAAAGATCTACATACTACAGGTAAACATAAACAGAAATATGTATTCAAGTAATTTTTCATTGCTAAATGAGGTTAGTTAGAGATTAAGCAATGCCATTAATATGACCTATCTTACATGTATCAATATTGATGATAAACCAGTTAAAATGGCAAACCCAAATCCTTCTTAATGGTTTAAGACTTAAGTCAATAGCTATTCCTCTACATCTATCTATTAAAATTTCATTCACTTCTGGATAGAAGTGGAGAAATATAAAACAAGACATATCAGTAATAGACATAAATTGAGAAAAATCATGGCAAAGAAAATTGTTATCACCGCCAACGTTATCACAACGGCACTGTATATTGAAACTTGAAATAACTGTTTCTCTTTCAAATATGCAGACAGACGTCCACATATTACGTTCCTATGTTATAAATGTATAAAATAAAGCATCAATCAAGTATTAAAAAAAATGCTTGCAGTGACTTGCTATGCAGAATCTATGAGGTGCAAATTTACATTGAGAAAGAACAGAAGACAAACAGACCCAGCTTATCACTTTGGATGGTCTTGTGTTCAGGTCGGTATAGTTTCACCCTCACAAGAAAAATTGCATTCTTTCCATACTTCCCTTCAATATTTAAAAGATATTTCAATATTATAGGATTTCAAAATGTCCAACATTAGGAACAAAAAAAAATTAGGAATGGCTTCTAGGAACATTGGCATCCTGCCTAATTTCTTTTCTATAAAAAAAGTAATATAATTAAAACGAAAATAACAAATATATAGGGGGATAAAACTAGGGGTGTGCAATAAAACTGGTTTATCAGAACCAATCCATAAAATCTGGTGCACCGATTTAAAAAACCCAATCCGTTTGCGTTATAAACTGAACCAGTCCATTTTTTAAAAAAAAGATAGGTTCCAGTTTAAAACAGGCAACATATCGGTTACCCACACTTTCTATTCATCAAGTAAGCTGCGCCGATTGAACCGTTTGCATTATCTACAAGTTGAACCAAGAAACTAATATCCAGTAAGCTGCGTCCATATTTTTTAGAACCTGAGTCCATTACCTTTTATTTATTTATTTATTTCACATTATCACGTGACGTTACTTTTATTTTTTTTGGTTACAACACGTGATGTTAAGTTGAATACCTCAACATGTTAAAGACACAACTTTATTAAACAAAAAATAAATAAAAATAAATAGAAAAATAAAGACATCACGTTGAAGTATGATTAGGATAACACTATTCTACTTGCCTTCTTGTTTGTCTTTAACAATGATGTCATGGTTGATGTGTTTGTGGGACCCGTTTGCATTATAATTACAATTACAATGTTACTTGCAAGTTGCAATTATCGTTAAAAAAAGTTAGAATTTTTTTTGAGTTTTAAAAGGGGTTTACATTAAATACCGGCTAGAAACTGGATCTAAACCGATTTGGAACTGTTCCTGTCCCTCAAACCGGTTAACTGGATAAATGGTTTGGATTATAAATTGGAACCAATAAAGGGGTTCAGTTCACATATTCGATTAACCATGCACACCCCTAGATAAAACATCGTCTATGACTGAAATGAAACACAAGCATCATAAGGGATCCTAGTCTTTCGATTTGCTCTGGAATAGCGTTACCTTATTAATCCCCACTCCGATTCTGTCAATGATTGTGTAATTGCTTTTGTTTCATCAAGAAAGTAACCATCTTTGAGAAGTGAAGAGATTGTGCAGTCTTGCTTATGTTGTAATTCACTATTTTGTGTCTGTTTTATTTTAGTTACGAGTTATTTTACTTGTTCTTGAGGATAGCTTATTTTCGTCTCAGTTGCACTTACTTTATTCGAATAAGACTCTTTTATCTACAAGCAAAAAAAGCACGATTTTCTCCTTACAGACATTGAAAGGAAAAGGAAACAATAAAATATTTCAGACAATGAAGAATATGCAGCAATGTTGTCAAATCTCTCTTAAAACCATAATTTGAGACTCCTTTAAAACATACATAAACAGATTACTTGACTAGAAACATGTCATATTAAATATACTCGCAAGGTTGAGAAGATACTTAAGCTACGTTTAGGTCAAATAATAACACTAGATTCGTTAAACACACTACGTCGAGTTTTTCAATAAAAAGAAGGTAAAAATAAACAAGAAAATGAGGGAGGAAGAAAGTTGCACACCTTAATGCCATTGAAGCAACCTGTTAACAACTCAGCTGGACTTAGTGTACTCTGTGATAAATCATGATGCCTCTGGATTGCCCTTTTGACATTTTGAGTGAGAGACAAAAGACCTATCACAAACTTTCTTTCTGCTTCCTGCAAACACAAGCACAGAAACCTCCCAATCAGTCCCAAAAAATACATATATAACTTATAAGTAGAAAAAGATTACTTAAAAAAATCCTGATCACACCTTTGACATATGTAGATTCACTAAGGCACCATTTGGCAAAGGAACGGAAAGCACTCCATTTAATGGCTCTAGGGCGTCAGGGGCATATGATCCACCGATCAAAGATGACTAAAAAACAAAGACAGGGTCATTTTCACATATACTTGATGGTCAAATAACAGAGATAACTCATAGACATGTATAATATGAATCAAAACTCACAAAATCACTAATTTCTTTATCGGTGAAGTCGTCCAATTGCTCATCCAAAGAAGAAACAGAAACGTCATTTTCATCTGCAAAATTTAAAAAAGCAAAGGTTAAGTCTTTGACACGAAAATCATGGTAAAACCATATCAGTTGAACCAAAAAACATTTCGGTTTTATTCACCTGGAAGTTGAATGTCAACTTTATCTGAACCAATATAATTTGTATCCCACAATGACTTGCTGAACATTGCATTATCCTGGACAATTTTTTCAAGACCTGCATTCATATTAAAAAATTATTATTTAAATAAAGAGAACGTATTACAGAAACTGATTATTACACTCAAAGCAAAGGCCACAAACCATTGATTCCATTCACTTCCAGCAAAAACACAGCACGAGGCCTCTTGAATGGATTAGGAATCAAAACTTCGTTCAACTGCAGAAAGCAAAACATAACGACCAATCAGATCTCTATAACAGAAGTGTGATGTAACATAAATAAGGTAGTAAAATTTGAACATCGCTAATTATTCAAGAACCTTGGATGAGCTGGAGGCTGAAAGGGTAGAAGGAGGAGCAAAACCTAGCAAGACTGGCACAGCAGCGCCAACTTCTTGAAGCGAAATTGAAGGATGCTGCAAAGTCAAATGGCACCATCTAATGAGATCATTATATTGATTTTAACCATGACAATAGAGTGAAGCAACCTCGTTAGCAGAAACAGAGGGATGATCGAAAGGATGAGCGTGATAAATACAGTTAACCATCAAAGTCAAACCAATAAAATGGAAGTTAATTTTATTTTATTTTGACGGAAATAAAATGAAAGTTATTAAGAGGATGGGAAAATGGTTAGGGAAGTCAAAGTAGCTAGTTAGTTTATTTAGTTAGTTCGTTAGAGGGGTAAGTTATGCAAATGAATTGGGGGAGTTGTAGGAGAAGAATTCCATTGTCCATTTTCTGTGCAAATTGAACACAACAGTTTGGTTCCCTTGATCCTTTCTAGGAATTCCTCTATTATTTTGGTGTTCGTAGCAATTAATTAATCTTCCAATATGAACAAAGTAATGACAAAAATAAAATATAAACTTTCAGCATGTTAAATTAAAAAACCACCCTTCTCAAACATCATTTATAAATTTAGTTATGATCGAATACGCCATTTTACAAATTAGTTTGTGTTATTATCAAAATAGTTGTTAACTAGCAGCTATAGTCGTGCTATAGTGTTGTTGCATAGCAAATTTTGATGAACAAATCACTATTGTTCTGCGATACGCTATTTAGTACAAAATATTGTGAAATAGCAGCTATAGTGGCACTATAGCACCACAGCGTAGCAAAATTTGAACAAATCCCTATTTTCCGCAATCCACAACACTGATTATGAATCATATCAATAGAAACAACAATAGAAGAAAAAAAATCTTCTACTTCCTTGTTTTCATTCTCAAGTACTATTACTAGTTAGTTATCTTATTACAAATTCATTTCTTGATTATTATAGAATTATAGAATCATAACAACCTAATGAACAAACTTCAGAATGCTTAAATGTTGCAATTCAATTATCGCAACTAGTAAAAAAATTCTCCATTCATCAACTATCACTACCTTCAACATTTCAAACACTAACAACTAGGCAAAATGTTTATGTTGCATGATTATTGATGAGATTTCAAAATCGAATTTGATTTGATTTTCATTTCTTAAAATTTTCGCACCAGCATGTAATTCAATTAAAGTACATAAAATTCGAATCGATCAGCGAAAGATGCAGTGATAATCAAAAAGAGTAGAAGAAGGAGAATTAGAAGCTAAACCTGATCGTTAGATGATCTATCGCGAAGGAATTGATGAGATGAACTATCGATGAAGAAAACGGAACCAGAAGCATCGCCCTGTGAAAATCAAACAGAAAGAAAATCGTTAGATCGAATTCACAATCGCAATCAAAAGCGAAATGGATTAGAGAGAGAGAGAGAGAACGAACCCTAGCTTGAGGAGAGAAGAGAGAGAGGAAAAGGAGGAAGGTACAGATGACGGAAACGGGAAACTTCATCTTCTCAGAGAGAGAAAGAGATCTGGTGGTTCCACTTCAGCTACGTGCTTCGTTGTTTGTTTGTTTTCTCTGCAAATATCATGTAACTGCTTCGGGATTCGTTATTTGTTGAGGGCATGTTACTACCCGCACCCCCAATAACAAAAGTTGGGATATGGCAATGAATTTTTAATGAGTAAATAAATGAGAGAATGTTTAACTTCGTCCCAAATTCGTTACTCAATCATATGAAATATCAATTTAATCCCTGAATTTGTTAAATGTCAATCAAGTTAGTCTTTCTGTTCAAACGGAGCGTTAACGGAGCTGACGTGGTCGTTAACCTCTCACATGTCAGACGCCACGTAGGCAGGGACTAATTTGACTAATAATAACAATCATTTCAAAAGACTAAATTGACTGATTTGCAGAAAATGTTTTGACTTTCTTTCCAAACGGCTCTTTTCTTCCCAAACGACTCTTTTCTTCACCAACGGCTCTTTCTTCCCCAATTGTATAAAATTGGAACCCTAATTACACAATCTGCAATCTACACTCTAAAATCACCGAAATTTCCTCCAATAACAAGTGGTTCAGTTCTTCCCCAATTCAATAAACTTCAAACCCTAATTTTTTCGTATTGAATCTGAAAGCCAAAATCCTCAAAATTTCTTGAAGCAAAACTATTGAAATTGAATCTAAAATGATGGGGGTGGAAATATGGGAAGAAAAAAAAAACAGTTATAAAAGTCTAGCTTTATCTTCAAGCTTCATGTTTAATGGTGTTGTGAGAGTGCTTGAACGTTTGTGTCCTAGAATTTGTGTTGTTAGAAAATCCAATACTTCAAAAAACCCAGGAAGGTCATTATATGCTTGCCCTCTGCCAAAGGTTTGTTTAAATATTACCAGCAAATTAGTCCCTGAATTATTTCTCTATCAAATTGAAGATGACTGAGAAATGTAACATTTATGTAATAATATTATCATCAAAATGGGAAGGACGTTTTTTATGTTTCTGACTGAAATGTGAAGAAGGAGGTATGGGTAATGCAGGGGCAAAATGGGAAAAGCAGAAAATAAATAAACTGAAAAGTGAAAACTGAACTTTTTCCAATTTAATCAAATTAGTCCTTGAACACGTGGCTTCCTTCTTGACACGTGTACAAGACAACATAACATGCAGGGAGACAAATCAGTATTTTTGAAAATAAATTTAATATTAAAAAAATTTAATTATCGAGAATTGAATTTTCACTTTTTTTTGTCAAAAATTTTAATTTTTTTCAAAAATGTCTTTTTCAGATTTTTTTATGATTTAAATTTTTTTTAACTACGTGGACTGTCACGTCAGTGCCATGTGGCACAAGTTGCACTGTCACTAACTGCCACGTGGCAAAAACCATGTCATATTAGCAAAATGTAGGGTCAGGGGCCTTTTTAAAACAAAAAAAAATTTGCAGGGATGTTTTTCAATTTCTTTTTTGCAGGGACGAAAACCAAAACTGGCCCAAATTATAGGAACGAAAAGCATATTTAAGCCTTAAATATATAACTTTTTAATAAATAATTGGTGTTTTTTAATGAAAAGTGACTACTTTTAGAGGTCTTAACATGTGCAATATTGCACATGTTAGACAAACCCTTATAAACAAACCTAACATTGAGCTCTTACAACTGCAAATTTATAATACTAAACAAAAAATCCTTCTTATAATGATGCAAGTTAGAAATACTAGAAGTTGAAGAGCGTTGTCTAGATTTCTTCCTTTGCGCATACGGTGCATGCATATCAGGCCCCCCAAATTATGCTTATTGCAAATTTTAATAACTTTCGATATAGATTCTACTCATCCCTCATTCCTCATTTTTTGTAATTATATTTAAGTATCATTAACAAGTGACAAAGCATTTAAAAGATCTTATTTTTAAAATGTGTTTTATTTATTAAAAAAATATTAGGAAAATTTCATGTGGGGCTTTAGCCCCACATAGCCTACAAATGCATCCGCCCCTGCTGGCTAGACTTAACGGAGCAAAAACAACTGTATTTGATTTAGAGTTAAAATGTTAGCTAGGAAGAAAAGCGTCCAAGGTAAGGGCTCTAGTCTTGACCATGATTTAGATGAAAATAATAGGTTATGATATTGAATTTGATATGCTTCTTGATTCGTTGAAAGAGTGAAAAGATTTATTATGTTTTATTAATTTTTGTATTTGATAATTATAAGGATCGGTGAGATGCAATTTTGTTAAAGTATGTGATTTGATGAATTTGTAAATCTTGGTGATTGCTTATTTGTGAGATGGTAAATGTTGTTGAGTTAAAATGATTCTTTATTGTGTATGTGATTTAGAGGTTGTGTGGAAGTTTATTAATTTTATGTGGTTTAAGTGTCAAATTGTTGTGTATGTGATTTAGAGGTTGTGTGCAAGTTTACTATTTTATGTGGTTTAAGTGTCAAAAAAAATAAAGGAAAAAAAAGAGTGCATAGCATGTACATCATTGCATTTGATGAATTATTAAATGTCAAATGAGATGATTCAATTAATTTTTAAGTGCCAAATTGGACGATTATTATTATATGCCAAATGCGGCAATTCAATGGATTTTTAAGTGGCAAATGGGGGATTATTATTATATGACAAATGGGGCAATACAATGGATTTTTAAGTGCCAAATGAGGTGGTTATTATTATATGCCAAATAGGACGATTCAATAGATTTTTAAGTGTCAAATGAGATGATTATTAGTATATGCCAAATGGAGCGATACAATGGATTTTTAAGTGTCAAATGGAGCGATTTAATGGATTTTTTAAGTGCCAAATGGGACGATCATTATTATATGCAAAATGGGGGTGATTCATCGTTATATGCTAAATGGAACGGTTAAAACTATTATGCCAATTGGGGCAATATTCGGATCATGTGTTATTTGCATTTCATGCATCTGCATCAACATTGAGTCTTGTGTTTGTTCTTATAGTATATTTCAGAGTGATTAATATTTTAAACTAAAAAAAATGTTTTAGCATAATTCCTTGATGATCGTTGTATATTCTTATTTGATGTTGTAATTTATTATTGATTTTATTTCATGGGTGTTAAAGACTAACCCTTACAACCAACATTTTAGGTACCAAAAGAGATATGATTTGTGCTGATGTTTTGCTTGAAGCGTGTACACGGGAAAACAAATTTGGGTTTTTTCTGAATTTTAATTTAAAATAGTTTTTGAAGTTTATTTCTTTCGTAGTTAACTCGACTTGAATTCACTATTTTTGTTAAGTTATAGTGAGGAGTTTATTATGCTTAACTATTGTTAAAAAAACCCATCTTTCTAAAAAGAAAGAACTAGACGTAATGTCTTGGATAAAAAAATTTGGGACGTTACAACTTTCATCACCTGTAGAGCACAATGACCTGCACGAGATTTCCGTTGATTTGGTTTCCTCTGCTTCTTTTAGGGAGGTGACACTGGTTCAAACATATCAACATGTTGTAGCGCACGATGACATGCATTCAAGATCCCTTGCTGGCCCTCTCATAGTTCGGTCCATTTCTGTTGAGTCGGTTACTGTAACAGATGTTGAGGGCGGTCTAAGGAGGTGGCTACGGCTACTGTGACGCAAACTGTAGATTTAGATAGTTTGGTTTCAATAGCACAGGAAGACATTCACAGTAATCCGAGAATTCAGCAAGATATGGAATTATGACGCCGTATTCGTGAATATGATAAAGAGTGAGCCAAAATGTCATTCACACCAGTTTTTTTCTAAGAAACAAAAGCAACACCTAAAGAAAATGAATATTGGTAAGCCGCCGTATATAACCCATTCTAGGGGTGCGCTCTCTCCGAATGATCAATGATTGTTTTGTATTGGAATGTCCACGGTTTTGGTAACTCGGACACAAAAATTGCTTTAATTTTTTTTTTATTTGTCTCATAAGCCTGTGATTATTTTTTTGGCTGAACCTATGATTGATTTTGCCCGTGAAGGTAATTGCTTTGCTGATAAGTTAGCTAATATGGGTCACCTGATCCATGGTGCGGTTTGGTTATCGGTTTTACCTCCTGACATGCAGGCGGAGTTTTATTTGGACCGTTGTGGTATCCTTCGCTACAGGTTTCCTAAGGCGGCTGTTTGCTTTATGTTTTCTTTTTTATTATTTCTTTTTCCTTGAGGGTTTTGGTATAGTCCCCCCTCTTGTAAATATTTTTTCCCCTTAGTAATATTTGAGTTTGGCGGCATAAGATGGGGGTTCTTCGAGGTGTCAACCTAGTTGGAATGTCGTTACTTCCCTTTGATGCATGCCGTTTCTCCTGGTTGAGTGAGAAAAAAAAATAGTAATTATAATTTGTTTTTTTTTTTGAAGGAATTTATAATTTGTTTATAATTAAATTACCTTTTGTATATAAATATATTCAACCGATAATATTAACATTAACTAATTCCTTAAAAAAAATATTAACTAATCTGAGATATATTTTGGAAAAGAATAGTAAATGTATTTAAAATTTCATAGGGTCTTATATATATTTAGGAACAAGTAAATTTTCCAAAAAAGTAATCTAATTAGAGAGAGGAGGAGGAGAATGCCATTTAATATATCAGTTTAAATATTAACTCAAATAAGGTAAGTCATTTATAAAATTACTCTGTTTTACAAATCAACTATTATGAGTTAAAGTTGTTTGTTAAATCTGTTATAAGCTGGCAAATGATGAGACTTTTTTTTGGTACAAAAAATGATGAGATTTTTAAATAGAATATTTTAACCAAAAAATTGGGTGATAATTATTCTAGTTTAATTATTGGGTAAAACAATATTTTACTAAAATATATTTATCTTACGATCGAACTTTGAATTATTACGGAATTTTTCTTCTTCAAATCGGAGGCTTAACAAAAAAAATAAAGACTCTATGATTTTAAATATTTTATAATTTTTGTTTAACTTCAATACATATTTTATTATAATCTCTTTTTTTTTTTTGGTACAAATTTTATTATAGTCTCTACCAATGTGCTAATTGCATTTTCGCTTTTAAAATCTAAAGTAAACATACTGTTAGGCATAAAGTATGTGCATGTTTATCTTTTTTTTCAAGGAAGTATGTGCATGTTTATCAAAACTTAAAAGTGGAACCTATTACATATAATGAAATATTAAGTTGAGTAACTCTGCAAAAGTTGTTCTTAGAGTACATTGACCAAAGAGGTTAATTCACTCCAAATAACTTCACTTAATAACTTATTATAAAAAATAGATTTCCTTTTTCCAACAGTTAAATTAAAAGTGTTTATCGACTAATTCAAACTTACACATTGTATAAAATTTTAAAGGTTATTTTTTTTAATATTAAGCAGAGTAACTCTATGCAGAGTCACTACTAGAGTAAGTTCATTCTTTCTCTTTCTAGTACAATTATAAAAATCTTAAGAATGTGTAAAAAAAAAAATATTAAGAAATTTTCGATTTATCGCTTTTTAATAATCTAAAGGAAATTTTACGTTTGGCAAGAAATCAAATTATTTCTTTTCCTTTTTAAGCGTATCAATTTTTTTCTTCTTATTTTTATCTTTTCTAGAAACCGTTACGAAGATATGACAAACGATTAATTAGTGTATATAAACGTCCAAAATTAATAAATTTTATTCATAAATAGTGGTAAATGAAAAATATATATAATACTTTGTGTGTTTGTGTTTAACAAGGTTGAGAAATGGATTACTCAATAAGAGGTGGTAGTGAGTCCGGTGATGAAGACATTGATAACTTTCGAGATGATGGTAAAAAACCTTCCTACAAACGTCTTACCTCCGCTCAAACATCCATACTTGAAAAGTAAGATAACTCATTTTGTTGACGATAATTTCTTTTGATAATTATTTACATGAGTTATTCAATTTTTTATTTTGAAGGAGAAATGATTTCACTTTTGAGTTGAATACTTGAAACTATTAATTATATATTAACCAAGTCCATCACTTTTGTCGCTTCGAGAACATCCGATAAAATTGGAACGATGCATATAAGTCTATCACTTTTTTTTTTGGTACAATCAAGTTCATCACTCTAAGTGATACTTTTTTTTACCAACACAGTGATACTTAACTCGACATATACAAGCTTTTTATAATTATGGAAGCAACTACCAATTTTTTATTTTTATTTTTTTGCTAATAGTAACAACTAGCAATTTCATAAAGGCTCTTTTTTATTTATATTATTTCACAAAGCCTTTTTATGTGGGTTTTAAATAAGTTTGATGCATCTTTTTTAATTGATTTGTTAAAATAATTTTTCATTGTTATGAATAATTTGTTTTAATTTTCCTTTGTTTGGCTTAATTCCATTGATGACGCTACTTTATAATTTAGTAACTACATTTAATATATTTTTCGAAGAATTAATTTTGTATGGGTTAATTTAAGATCATGAATGGCTCGATTCTCCATTTTAGTTTAATTTTATCGTTTATTTAATAATTTTAAACTCTTTGCTTAAACATACTTTTGAAAAAAAAATAGGAAAAAGGGGGATGTGGAATGAAATACGGGTCAATCTAAATTCCTTGAACTATCTTTCATTATGTGAAATTTTAACCCAAATGTTATTCGTGTGACTAATGTAAACATTTTTACTTTAACACTTATGAATATATGGAAGTTAATTAGATGGACATGCATTTGTAGTGGTTATGTTAACTCATTGACTGAACCACTTATTAAAAAGGCTATATCTAATTTATTTGTTGTCTAATTTATTTATTCAATTACATAAACAAGTCATTAAACTCATCTATCAACTAATTAGAAATTTATGTTTTTTGTGATGAAGTTTCATGAAGGATTGCCACCATCCAGACGAGGCACAACGACGTCAATTGGCTGTGGAAGTTGGGCTTGAGCCAAAACAAATCAAGTTTTGGTTTCAGAATAAGAGAACTCTGTTGAAGGTGATTAATTCCTTTTCACTTTATAGTCAAAATTTGAGTAAACATCCATTTTGATATTTGAATAAGTTAGAAGGTGAAACTATACTTCATAAATATATTCAATTAAATAAAATAAAAACATTCTTGAATTTTTGTTTGTTAGTTTAGTTTCATCATTAAATGTATTTCATATTAGTTAGTCCGAACTTTTAATATTTTTTTATTTGTCAATTTAATTTATAAAATTACTAACGGAAAACACATTTAAGGTCGTGTTTGATTTTTTTCAAGATATTCGGACACTACAATGATATTGACTCACATATATGCTTGTTTATCAAAAAAAGTTATTACACATGCTTTCCTATAACGAGTGTATGTTTGGTATATAGGTATGCTAGAATTATGATGACTTTTGTAGCTTCTCCAAAATAACGGTTGATCATCGTAATTTTGGCATGCCTACCATGATACCAAACATAGGTTTAGTGCTAATAGTTGTTACCTAAAGAATCGAATTTACGTGCTAATAACTTCGTATTTTTTACCTAAAGCATCAACATGAGCGTGAAAACAACGGTACTCTTCGTCGGGAGAATGACAAGATTCGTAATGAAAACCTCAAAATGAAAGAGGTACTGAAAGCCACAATTTGCTTACCTTGTGGGGGTCCACCATTTCCATTGAAAGACCATCAAAATTCCATGCAAGAGATGCAACAAGAAAATGCTCAGCTGAAACAAGAGGCTAGTATACTCATTTATTTGATCAATCTCTTTTAAATCTATATCAATAACATAGTTCTTTAATTACGTTTTTACTCATGCATAAATACCTAATTATATTTGTGAATATGGTTATGACTTTCAGTATGACAAAGTGTCTAGCCTTCTTGCAAGTTACATGGAGAAAGAGATTTCACTACCAGAGTTCGAGCAAGCTCTTAAGTCTGTAAAATCATTTTCACGCTACAGAGAACTTGAAATTCCACCAAACCAAGAGGTTTATGAATGCTCAAGCCATGGCCATGGTAATCTAACTATGAGAGGAGGTGTGCTAGGGCACAACTCAACACAAAACTATGATGGACAAGAGATAACTATGTCTCAAGTTGTAGCTGTTGCAATGGAAGAATTGGTTAGGCTTGTGAGAGTTAATGAGCCTTTTTGGGTCAAATCTCCAAATACTCAAGATGGGTACACTCTTCATCGCGAAAGTTATGAGCAAGTTTTTCCCAAGAACAATCACTTTAAAGGTGCGAATGTGTGCGAAGAATCTTCCAAATATTTTGGATTAGTGAAGATTAGTGGCACCGAGTTGGTTGGCATGCTTCTCGACTCGGTAAGCATCAATTATAATTTACTACTAGAAAATTTTAAATTGATGACAAAAATTGATTTTCTTGTCGCTTTATTAAGTGACATAATTAGAGAGCGATTTAATGTCTTTATCTACAATTTTCGGCTCTAATTAAATTTCTTTTAGTACTAAGCACTAACTTTTTCATTAATATTTTGTGAAGAAATACATCTATTCATGAGATAATGATATTTAACTCATCTTTATAGGCCAAATGGACAAACTTGTTCCCTACAATTGTTACCAAAGCTGAAACTATCAAAGTGTTTGAAATCGGTTCACCTGAAAGTCGAGATGGAGCTTTATTACTGGTATAATATTTTTTGTTGAAAACTTAGATTTATGCCAAGCTTCTTGATTATAAATTTTTTCCTAAATTTGAAATGCATTTTTTTGGTTGCAGATGAATGAAGAAATGCATATTTTATCCCCACTCGTTAGGCCTCGCGAATTTAACATCATTCGCTACTGCAGAAAAGTTGATGCTGGAGTATGGGTGATAACTGATGTCTCATTTGACTCCTCTCGACCAAACCCTACACCTCTTTCTCGTGGTTGGAAGCATCCTTCTGGATGTGTCATTCGTGAAATGCCTCATGGGGGTTGTCTGGTTAGTAGTTATACAATTAGAGTTTGACCAAATCATACAAATTCATGACTAATCAATTTACTTAACAAAAGATATTATTACATGTTTTATGTTAGGTCACTTGGGTTGAACATGTGGAAGTGGAAGATAAGATCTATACACACTACGTGTATAGAGATCTTGTTGGCAACTATAATTTATATGGAGCTGAAAGCTTTATTAAGGAGCTTCAAAGAATGTGTGAGAGATCTTTAGGCTTGTATGTTGAAGCAATACCTGTTGAAGAAACTATAGGAGGTTAATCACACTTTGTCTTCTAAATTCATCTATTTTCCTTGCAAATTTTATATTTAGCTAAGTTAATTAATGTTATATTGCTAATTATTGTTCAGTGATCCAAACACTTGAAGGGAGGAATAGTGTGATAAATCTTGCTCATAGAATGGTCAAGATGTTTTGTGAAAGCTTAACAATGCATGGTCAACTGGAATTTAACTATTTAACTCTTGATAGCATTGGTGGGGTTAGAGTCTCTCTTCGCAACACCGACGATACAAGCCAGCCAAATGGCACTGTTGTTACTGCTGCTACCACCCTTTGGCTCCCTCTGCCTGCTCAGAAAGTTTTTGAATTCCTCAAAGATCCTACAAAGCGATCACAGGTAACATTATTTGTTTTATAATTTAGAGCAAACTGAGGTTTTAGTAAACGTTGTCTGTATATAGTCTCTGACTGAATCAAAATTACGTAAAATATTCTCGAATGTGTCTCTGGGTGGTGACTTTGGTCCTCAAATATGTTTTTGGTTAGCTAGTTCGTTCTTTGAAAGTGTGTTCATTTTTCAGTTATGTCCATTTTTCAGTTAAAAGATGCATCATGCTTATATAGTTTTGATACATTTAGAGACCAAATGATTGCTTACTCTATAATTTATTTGAATGACTCTAATTTAATTGATAGTTTGATTTTGAGTTCACATAATTGTTAATGGTTACTTGTGAATAATTTTCTTGTAGTGGGATGGTCTTTCTTCTGGAAATCCAATGCATGAAATTGCACACATTTCAAATGGACCCTATCACGGCAACTGCATTTCAATTGTTAAGGTATTTACCATTTCTTTAAAATTTATGCTTCAATTGTGTATATAAAATGATGACAACTCTTATACCCTAGAATTTATTCGGTATAGTATACAACATCCAATCACTTATATAATTAATTATATTGATTCCAATATTTTTTTTCATGTGGACCGACCAGTCATTCATCCCTACTCAGAGGCAAATGGTGATTCTACAAGAAAGTTTCACCTCTCCAGTGGGATCATATATTATATATGCTCCAATGGACAGACAAACAATGAACGTGGCTTTAAGAGGTGAAGACTCTAAAGAGTTACCAATTCTTCCATCTGGTTTTGTTGTATGTCCAAAGAGCCGACCAAATATTAATGCAACATTTGGAGAGGGCTCATTGTTGACTTTAGCATCCCAAATTCTGAGCACTAGTCCATATGCAATCGACCAAGTGCTTAATTTGGATGATGTTAATGATATCAACACACAGTTGACAACTACTATTCTGAAAGTGAAGGATGCTCTTATGAGGTCTATTTAACAATTTGGAGTAGTTGTTCATTTTATTGCTTAAGCAAAATAAATCAATATTTCTTATGGACAAGTTATTAATATTGTAAGGTTTTTCTTTGTATTGTATGATGTTATAAGTTTGCTTGACATTTTAAATCTTATAATAATACATGACTTTGGTCTTTTTTCTATGAATGGTGAATTGATCTATTCTATGTTTTTAGTTAAAGCTGTTGATTTATTTTCAAAAAGTTAGAGCACACCATCCACAATCCGAACCACCATACATTGTATGATACTTGATTTTTTTTTTTTTTTGGTATACTTCATCACATTTCAAGCCATTTCCAGACATGCACATCAATCTGCTTCTCATGCGATGTTACGTGAATTGAGTCTTAACATTTAAAGTAAATTTGTTTGTTATTCGACCCATCGTGCATATTCGTGTGTGATGTATGTCCTGCCATATAGAATGACTCGTTAGTATATTGTATGATTGAAAAATGAGGGTTTGGAATCAGTGATGCATAAGTATGAATTCTATGAACTATCTTTGTTTTGTTCTGTTTCCTTGTGAACCGTTAAGCTAAATATAATATTTGTGAAGGAAGCAAACCTTTTTAATTTTTTTTTTTTCAAGTAGTATAGATGCTATAATTCGGAAAACATTAGTACAACCATATATAACGCAGATCACACAAAACTTAAGAGATACGATATTTGTACGATAATTTTTGGATAACTCTCTTTTACTCATATTATGTTTTTATTTTATCTCTTTCTATTGTTTTTGATCCATAAGAATAAAGAAAAAAAAAGTTTGTCACATTGTATAAATATCATCATTATTTAACTTAAACCAATGTATCCCACAGTGTAAAACTCAAAAATTTCATACACCCATAATATGAATTCAACCAAGAAACTTGATCTTGAATCGAATTTGTCAAATTCATCGCATACCACTTACCAAGTGAAACTATTTTATCTCCACAACGTAAAATCCTAAGATTTCATAATCCGAATTCAACTACAAACTATATCTTGAACCTGAATTTGTCAAATTCATCAAACACTGAACCAATTGTATTACCAAGGAGGTCGATGGCTCAATTGATTTTAGCTATGAGATTTAAGTAGTTGAAGAGTAAAAAGTTTGAGATTTAAGTCGAGAAAAATACTAACATGATAACTATTAACTAATTAACATCTGTCGTTCAATTTTATTTTTATAACTCCCAATGTTAAACACAATGCTAAAAACTTAGTTGTGATGTCACATATTTATCCGATTTCATAAATTTATTTTCAAATGTTTTTCTTTTCACAATTTTATAGTGAAATACTTGTTGCGAATTATTTTGATAATTACTGAAATTGATAAAAGAATTTAATTAGCATACTTTTTTTTTGGGTAGATAGATGAAATGGTAAAGCCATTATAAACTCACACATAAGTGGAGGTATCAGGGTTCGAACCCCGGTCATGGGGTCCGGTCTAACAATTTTGGCATTTTTGTCAGTTAAATTAAGACTTCTGGACAATTAACATACTCTTTTAGTGTATATGTATTTTACACATATATCCAATCATGTGTTGTCACTTCAATTAATGAATATAAGAACACATGAGTTGTCGTATACAATTGAATATAAAATTTTATTTAATGTATATGCCTCATAAATCAACACAAGATAGCAAAAAAAAAAACAATTTATTATATAAGAGGGCCGAAACGCCAAAATATATTTTGTGGAGTCCAAGATTTGAACTCATAACCAAGAGTATTAGATTACATAGAGGGTAAATTTTTTATTATACATCATGATATATTTGATTTCTTTTCCTTCATAACAGAGTTTGCTGAACAATGCGGTTGGTGGAACTACAAGTGATGATCACAATCCTTAGAAAAATTATAATGAAGAAAAGACAATGATATCTTGTATTGCAGCTGTTATAATGGAAGAATTGGTTAGGCTACTTATGTGCAAAAGAGAGACTATATGGACAAGTTGTTCAATGAATCAAAATGAGAGATCTCATTCACCCTTCATCGTAAAAGTTATGAAAATTTTCTCCCCAAAATCAATCATTTCATAACCAATGTTTGTAAAGAATCTTCAAAGTATTCAGCAGTAATAAACCTTAATCCCATAAAACTAGTTGACATATTACTAGACCAGGTATAGGTATACATGCCTTTTGTAGACAGGGCAGTTTGGAGGCCAACTTGAGAGATAAAAATCAGATGGTTGTTCTCCGCCCCGTGCTGCTCAAAACAAGTAAAAAACACTACCGGAATGGTTTTGTTAGGGAAAAAATGCGTGTCAAACGATATCTTTCAATGGGATCCGGAGGCTCACTGTCGAAGCTTTGGCTATCTATTACAGGTTTGGCATATTGGGTGCAATTTACATCACAAATTTCCATTGGACAATATACAAACCTTGAGGCACAAGCCAATCTAAACAATTGCGAGACCGGTCAAATTAACTAACATTCGATTAAGCATGTCTTTGGAAGCAAGTCAGAGCTTCATTTTCGCGTCCCGACGTATTTTTCACATGAAAACAAGAAGCTGAATATTGACGTTTCCACATCAACGCGGTTTTTTTTTGTTTTTTGCAAATTTCCTTAATGTGCTACCAAACAACCTGTAAATAGTTAAGTCCACCTTCAAATCGCAATTTTCTTTAATTAATTATAATTTTCTTTTCACAATTTTTTTTAAAAGAAAAACACAAGCACTCCTACTGTGATAGGTACCAACCACAATTGGCAATTATCACATTACTAATGTTTCTATGCACTTGGATTCACACAATTATTAGGGGTGCCGTTGCAATTATTAGAAATTGTCATGAGGAAAGTTCCACCTATTAAGTTCCAAGAACTTGGAAGCTTGACTGTGAATTATTCATCTTTCGGTGGGGGCAACTATTTTCATCATGTTACAGTGATGATTATTACTATTGGCAAATGGTAAACATGAACCCTGAGGGTGTGTTTGTTATATGGAATGAAAATGTATTCCCAGGAATCAACTTTCCTAGAAATGTTAGAGTGGAATTTTATTCCTAGGAAAGTTCGATAAAAGTGTTTGTTTGATGATTTTAATTCC
>Ga0099826_10000381_pt1 | contig 20661 bp, 8 predicted proteins | sample Mtrugardesep15_FD_76830 | JGI IMG/M metagenome (GOLD analysis project Ga0099826, IMG submission 76830) | Root nodule microbial communities of legume samples collected from California, USA - M. trunc garden sep15 | ecosystem: Host-associated > Plants > Roots > Nodule | place: USA: California... | reverse complement strand
CCCCCCATAGTACCTCGCTTCTGGTGATGGTGAATACCGGCACGGTTGCCCCAGACGGAGCCGAGGATAACCGCCTCTCGCTCTCTCTCTGAACCACGCTCTCTCACTCATTTTTTTAAATTTTTTTTATTTGTCTTTTTTCTTATGATATTCATAATTAGTAGTAATTTTCTCGTTTCACCTACTTTTGTGTCTACTATAAATATTCATTGATATCATTAAAAAATAATTAATCTTATATTGAACTTTAAAATGACAAGTAAATAAAAAAAACTACAAGAACAATAAGATAAAACTTTAATTTGATAGTAGGGATGACAATTGGACCCAGATTCAATGGATACGTGCAAAAAGTACCTATAATGGGTAGGGTATCACCCCGCTTTCATGGGTATAGGTATGGGTCTGAGTAATACCCATAAATTTAAAAGGATATGGGCACAGGTAAGGGTAGTATATTGCCCAGCCCCGCAACCCCGCGTATACATATTTATATAATATCATAATTAATTAATTTATTTTTGGTGTATAATTAATTAATTTATTGAGCTATTTAAGTTGAAACCTAAATTTAAACAAAAAATTACTTAATGGAATAACAACTTCATCATGTCGGTGTACAAGTTGTCATGTGAGTTGTTTATACTGTGATTTTATAACTTGTCAAAATTTTGATGTTCAAATATCATTGCTCTATAATGATGAGTCAAATATAATAAGATAAGTGTTATGAACACTTTTTTTTGAAGAAATCAAAATGATATATTAACACGAAACGACAGACTATCTTGACAGCACAAGATGTACCACCAAAGACATCTGAAAAGTACAACAAGAATTCAACAAATAGCAAAATAAACTAGCCAATACCCGCACATAAGAAAGGGGTTTGACACCAATTATGAAAGCTATAATAAAAGTTTACAGATTTAGCTTTAAACCACCAGAAGGAAAGGAGTTTAACATTCTCTAGAAGCTTGATGAGAGAATTTTCTTTACCTTTAAATAACTTGTCATTCTTTTCCTTCCATAACACCCACGAACAGGCAAACCGAATCAGATGCATTAGAAAACATCGTGATTTACCATAACCGGGTGAAGTAGCGAACTGGTAAAAATGATCCACGATATTAGATGGATCTGTTGAATAAACACCAAGTCAGTTTCTAACCAACTGCCATAACTGACCAAAAAAAGGACACGACAAAAATAAAAGGGTCTCTGATTCCTGTTGCCCGCAGCCAGAAACACACAGCTGAGCCTCGAGGGGAATAATGCCTCTACGGAACTGGTTTGTCCTGGAAGGCAACCTATTCCGAAAAAGACGTCAAGAACACTCTATTTTTAATGTTCACTCTTCTATTGGATTTTTTTGAAGAAGTTAAATTAGCCCACCTAAATTGGCACTAGGGAGAATCGAACCTGAGACTTTGAGGATGAGCACACTCTCAAGTCTCAAGTTAATACCACTAAGCCAACCTAAGTGGGTTCATTCTTCTATCGAATGAAATTGCAGATTTTACACTTTAAAATGAATTCTAGTTTATAACATATCAATATAGACTTTATCAAATAAAATAGTAAGTGCTACATAAAATATTAAAAAGTAAATGTTATTAGCATTCATCATCTAATAATAATGATCCCCTAAAAAAATCTAATAATAATGATATTCATTGTATTTTTGAAGCTACGCATTCTCTGCCTCTATTATGTTTTTTTGAAAGGACCTCTATTATATTATATAAGCAGGATAAAAAGAATAATATATCCTTTTTGTAGCATTGTATATTGGGAGCTTTATGCACTAACTTTTTTATTTTTATTACACAAAATTGGACAAATAAATAATTGAATCAAGTATTTTTTACGAACTCAATTCCATGAATGAAGCCTAACTTTCGAATCCAAAGAAAAAACAGTATTTAGTTCCTAAAAACATAAAGGGTTTTTAAACCCAAAAAAAAAAAGATTCCATTGCCGGGAATCGAACCCGGGTCTCCTGGGTGAAAGCCAGATATCCTAACCGCTGGACGACAATGGAATTCATGTATAATTTTCTTACATTTTTGTATTTATAATCATGTTCCAATCGTTTTGTTTTGATTGCTGAAAAGAAGTGGTATGCCACTATTGGAGCCCCATGGTTGACAAAGAAATTTTTTTTAAAATAAATTTAATGATTCATAATTATTATTGGCTGAATAACATTTCAATCATTTTATTGTTACGTGTTGGTATGGTATAGAACAAAACAAGGCCACATGTTAAATCATTATTATCCATCTCCCTTAATAATGTTTTCCTTAAAATGTCCCCAAAGATAATTCCTCCTCCTCCCCCTTGAATAGAAAATCTGCTTCATTAGTACTTTACAACTCCCTCTGTTTCATATTAGATGACCTAGTTGACTCAGACATGCATACCAATGCATATTTTTGATCTTTAATATCTTTAATTATCTATTTGAAAAAATTATGAAAATTTAATATTTTGAAAATATTAATCGAGACGAATCCAACAAATCTTATATGATATTATTTATCTTTGTATATTAGTAAAAAAACATGGTCAAAGTATATCAGATCAAAAATACAAATTGTTAAACAGGTCAGATAATATGAGACGGAGGAAGTATAATCAAAACAAATTCTTTTTGGTATTGTTTAGTTAGAAAGTGAAACAGAATAACTTACTTAAGAAGCATCAAAGGACTGATGCAAGATCCCAATAATTTAAACTTCCAATCGATTCAATTGAGATAAACAGAATTTCATTTTCTTTTTGCACATTAAACAAAATAACAATGAATATATAATTTTCAAATAAACACTGAATTTGATAAGTTATAAATCATTTTAGGACTAACATTTTATGATTTTAAAGTTTATAGCACGTTTTGCAAAAGTTTTACATATTATCCACCAATAAAGTTTTGTCATCGACAACGAAAATTAAACTCACATTATTACAGGATTTAAACTAACTTGTTATCAACTGGGTCATACGTTTGTTAGATTTAGTTAATATTTATTTATACATAGTAAGGTAGTTGGTGTTAACACTTCATTAGAGTCATTGGCTCATTGCCTTATTGGATTGTGCAAGAGAATGAATGTTTGTTTTTCAAATTAAGGCCAACTAGGCAATAGGCATGTAGCAACCACATTATGTGACATTCACTCGTGCGAAACATACAAGGCATATTTTGGAAGCATTGATTAATAGATAGTAGAGCAATTACTCACTTTAGTCCTTGAATAATCAATGAGCCATCATTTTAGTCTTTGAATGTAGATAAATTATAAAATAGTCTTTAAATGTAGATTCTGTTAGTCAATTTAGTTCCTGAATGAGACTTTGTTAGTCAATTTAGTCCTTGAATGTAGACTCTGTTTGTCACTTTGGTCCTGAAATTGACTAACAAAATCTACATTTAGGGACTGTTTTGCAATTTCTATGTATTTAGAGACTAAAATGACTAATTCTCCTAAATAGTACGATACTTTACTCCTAAAAAAATATTTTATATTTTGCATTTAGCTATAAATAATACATAATATAAATACAAATAAGTATGGTGGATGAGCTAGTGAGGTATATTGATTAGTATTTGCATCATTGAAGAAAAAGTTTATAGGAATTGAGTAGTATTTTTTTTTTATAGACGAAATAACAATGTCATTATAAACTCACATACATAAGTAAAGGTATCAGGGTTCGAACCCCAGTTATGTTATTCGACCTAACAATTTTGACATTTTGTCAGTTGAGTTAGAACTTCTAGAAAGAATTGAGTAGTATTATTAAATGGTATAATGATGAGTATACGAATACAAGCTTTGGTAGACGTGATTCAACATAAAGTAGAAAACATATGGACCCAATTAGCCACAACTTTCTTTGGATTTGGTATTTGCCTTCACCTTTATGGTGGACTGGAACCTATTTATGATGATTTCTCTTGTTTTCAAATTTCAAATATTCTGTACTAACCCATCATTTATAAAATTATCAAGTCTAAATAATTTAAATCTAATCATTTATATTTCACTTTATTACTATTTCTTAATTTTTTTTACGCTCCCGCATTTTATTTTTTGCAATATAGAGAAAAAAAGAAGCTGAAAGAGAGCATCCAATTTGAAGTTAAACAGTGCTGCCTTTACTGCCAACATTTTTGGGCTATATATATGGAGGCAAACATTCACTAAAGTGTCAAAAAGAGGATACACAAATGTTCTATAACAGATAAATTATTATGGGAAAAAAGGGAATGTCGGAAAACTAAATTTTATTCGATTTTGGAGAGTGGCCTTTGTCAATTTAATTATTTGTTTTGGCTAAAAAGTTGTGCTTGGCCAACTGATTTATGATACAACCCAACTACATGATCAAGTGGATAAAGGTTCAACCAAGGACAAATATAAAACATATATGCAACTGAAGTTTCAAACAATCAAACCAAAAACAAATATAGAGAGTAGAAATAACACTTGTGTTTGTTAGTGCAGTTCCACCGAAAATATAACTATATCTACGAAAGAGAACAACTATTTAGTTAATTATCAATAAGTCATTATAAAAGATACAAAAAGATCACAATAAAGGTTGAATAGAGAAAGGTTGAATTTTTCAATTTGGATCGAGAATAACTGAAGATGAACAGTCCCTAATTTCTTTTAAGGTTTAATGGTGTTTACCCCTGCTAACGATTTCATATTGTCCACATTTCTTGCATAATACACATCTATAAAACCCTCCATAACATGTTCCTTTTGAGTTGCTCCTATATATTTCAAAACGTCTTTTAACGATTCATAGTGGCCATCAATTGACTCACTATGTTGATAGCATATGCTAAGTCCATCCTACCACAAAACCACATCATACATGATGCTTCCTACCCGATTGGAATATGTAATAGTGTCTATCTTTCTTCTCTTTTTTTTGAATCGATTGATAACCCCGTAAGTACACAATTTTATCGTCGTAATAAAAATATTGATCTCACACAGATTTATGAATCTCAATGTAGTCTTTTTCTCCTAAGTATGCAATTGAAGTGATAAAAGAAGAATGACTTAAAATTGCTTGGAAACTATTTTTGTAAATAAGCAATGATAAAATTGTCTTAGGATTGTGGGTTTCCATCACTAGATAGATTCTAATCTCAAATCCTTGTGTTGCTGTGCATATTAACGCTAGTTCTTTTATTTTAATATGAGTGTCACTTTAACAAAAAAATATATTTTAAAATGAATGTAACTTACATTTCTAATACAACTTTAATTTTTTTTCTTCCAATTTTACCCTCAATAAATACTTCAACTTTTCTCTCTCTATCTCTCTCGGTATATACCTTTTCCTTTCAACAAAGATTGATTCATATTGTTATGAATGATAAGGTTATAATTATTATCCGAAAGTCAAAGGGACTAAAACTTTTTGTCTTTTTTAAATCCCATTCTAAAGTTTTTAAAGTATTATATATTCATTTATCTTGTTGTTAATTCATTTTTTTTAAAAATCAATTTATAATGTTCGTAATCTAAAAAAATAAAAGTAAGTCCTCCCCTCTCTTCCTTTTTTAAACCCTCCATCCAAACATACCCTACGAATATTGTAATTATTGACCATCAATGCAGTTCGAATAGCATCTTTCAACATTAATCCGGATGAGACTAGTACACCAATAGAAAGTTAAAAAAAAATACTTGGGGTGTGTGTTATTAACCGTCTTTGAGAATTTTTCCGCATCATATGCGTAAATCTACAATAAGCTAGACAAGGGAGAATTTCTCTTTATCTAAAATATCACAAGAAGATGTCAAATAAAGTGAGCACGAGATGAACAAGAAGAAAACGTAGTTCGCATTCATGTTAAAAAAGTCAGATTCACCTCTTGTTAAAAAAAGATTCAGGTTCACCTCACATATAAAGAGAGTCGACCTATAAGTAAGACTATTAAAGTTTAACTTTAGGGCCATCAACAATTTATTTAATAATTTTAATAAACAAAAGAGTCGCATATGAAGACAAAGAACACCTATTTACATAATTTGTTTTAGGCGACACTCAATATTAAACGTTACTTCTGCCTTGCATATAAATAAAAAGGTAGTTAATTAAAGAGAGAAAAATATAGTTGTAAGTTGAATTAAGTCAAAATACAAGGAAAAAATAGCGAGAGAGGTAAAATTACCACAAACAAAAGAAAATAAATTAGTTTCTAATAAAAATATATTTTCATATTTTTTACTAAAAATTCTGATACACGATATATTTAATTTTTCTTAAGTACAACCAAAATTTACAACAAACGTCACATCACCATCTTTAGTAATCCATTTCATGTATGCATTCATGTGTGAACATTCGATGATTCGATATCCTTTTCGAGTCAATAACCAACTACCAACTGTTTTTTCTTTAAACATTACATCCATACACTTATATCTATAGACTATATAGTCAATTTAACATATACATCAGCATGTTCTTCCTTTTTAAGATTTTAGTTATATATACTTTAAAAATCTTAACTAGACCACATAAAATTAAATGTGTGTCCAAAGCTAGGATTAAATACCAAGGATTTTTAGTAAAAAAAAAATTATCCCTATATAAACATCTCATATTGAATTCAATGACATTTAAATAAGATGCTAAAAAGGCTCTTTCAACTTTACAAAAGGTATTAAAATACAAAAATGTCAAATTTAAATTTTATCATTCAATCAAATTATACACACCTCAAAACATTAATTAATCTTTACAATTACGCTGGTAAATTTATTGGCTAAAAAAACATGTCATTTTCTGATCCGGTGGAAATGCAAATGCAATGTTCCTTTCAAGTCAACATTGTGCTGAAAGCAACCATTTCACCAAAGTGGACCCTATTAATTCTCACCCACTTAGATACGGCTCTACCTTTATGATGGCATCCATTCGAGATAGTTATTAGGCTTCAAGTTTAAATGCTGGAATCATGCATGCGTCTCTATCACAATCTTATTCTCAAGGCGATACTCCAAGATTGATTGAGTTCATGCACATGCCATTTGCATTACAATCTTAATGATCTTCTATTGCAAACATTGCCCAACCAACCACTACCTCTACGTTTCAATTACCATCACATTTAAAGTTCCTTGTCTTATCTCATCCTACTTGAAATTATACAAAAAGTTCCTTATAAAATTGGTTTTTTCTTTCTCACGGCCCTAGTGTTTCTGTTAACTACAAAATCAATTACTTTAATTTACTAATGTTCAAAAGACTTATCGATTAGATTTATCAAATGTGTCGAGCAAGTTGTCAAATATAAGAAAACGTGTTCTGACAATCAACATATTTTTATCTCATTTGCTTGCCACATTTTTGCCTTTCTAGCACCAAAAGTTGTTAGACCTTCTACATATTGTTCAAATGGTCATGCACATAGACTTAGCGCGCAACTTGTTGCCCCTTGCTGAGTTGATATGATTTTCTTTTTTTGGTAGCCGAGGTTTGAACCTCGGACCTTGCATATATGTATTGTCCTTACCAACTGAGCTAAACTCACGAAAACATAAATTTTTATTCTTAAATTATATCAAGATAGTTCCAACTGCATTTGGATTTTCTCAATATTTAATTTTTTCTTCTTTATTTTTTCAATCTCAACCGTTAAAATACATAAGTCACTCTCTTTTTCAATTTAACTTTCACTTTCTACTTCATATCAATGGTTAAGATTTCATTTTAAAAAATTGAATTTTTTTTAATAGAGAGAATTCAAATTCGTTACAATGATGTCTCTTTATCATGAAATCACCGTCCATGTTGTAACTTGTGATGCATATTTTAAACTTTGTAAATCAAAATAATCTAGTCTTTTTAATTTATTTATTTAATCAAACGAGAACTTCATTTTTCTTAATTTGTATCTTTAAAATGATTTGATTGACAAATAAGTATGTCTAAATAGTTATAAATCATATTCAAATATATTTTTGTTAACACCAATTTTTTATTTTTAAAAATTTAAAATCCAACTTTTCAAAAATATTAAGAATTCAAATACCTATACTTTCATCTCTAGGAGGGAACAAGTTACTTCATGAGTAACTTTGAACTAAGTTACTTCACTTAATAACTTATTACAAATATTAAATTTCATTAACCTAAATGTCAAATAAATAAAAGATTCTTATGGAGCATATTGATTCCACAGATTGTTAAATATTATTTGATATTTTATTAAAAAAAATCAAATGTGCGCATAGTAAATTTTTGAGAAATGCAAGTAAAAATTGTTAAATAATATAGCTCAAATTTCTGAAGCATGCGTTATTTTTTTGTGCTTGATCATTAATACAGCTACAGATTGTTACTAGATAGTAACACAAACTTCAATAAAAATCTAAAATGAAAAATCCTAACCCTTATTTCTAACAATCCATTCTCTAAATTTATAGTCCCCACCCTTTCCCCATTTTCTCATTCATGGCTCATATCCTCAAATTTAATTATGATAACAACAATTAGAAGAAAAAGAGACATGACAATTTGAATTCAAATTACTAATATAGTAGGTTTTAATCTCAAGTATGTGGCATATGGATTTTTTTTAGATATATTATCTTCAATGTTACTAATTTATTAGCAACTCTAATTACACGGAGCTTACAGAGTCTTACGTATGAGTGGGTCGCGCTTTAATTTGGCTTTGTCCTTTCAAACAAGTGTTACGAACTCGGTTTTGTCTCATAGCATAAACATAAGATCCCCAGATTCCCACCACCAACAACATTGTTTTTGTTTCCAGTCAAAAAGAACATTATTATTTTTCTTCTTCATGTATTATTTTCACGAGATATAATTTACTCAAGTTGAAGATGGCTATAAGCTGAAATTTGAACATGAATTTATCATTTGTTTCTGCATGCAATTGTAAAAATTAATCATTCATGTTAGATAAGATCACAATAAATGACACAAAAGTTATTTAAAAGATTTAATCTGCTGTATTTTTAAAGCTTAATCTGTCACATTGTAAAAGTCTAATCCCCATTAAGTTTTTCTTCTTGATTTGGAGCTTAGTTAAATAACATAATGTAGAATAATATTTTTCAATTTAAAAAAAAAAAAATGGATCCAGATGTGCAAAGAATTTAATTTATTAGCAAAAGTGAACGGACATCCTCTTACAATAATTGCAATCGATTGGTGAATATTTTAAAATCCCGTTGGATGACTTCAAAAGAAAGTAACTTGATTCACTACTTTTAAATCACAGTGCCATTCCATTATTGTTTTTTAAGTATTTCTTCAAAAATCACTGTTTGTAGTATTACCAAAATTAAACTTTGAAACACAATTTTATTTGAACTTGATTTTCAAAAACTATAGTCTATACTCTATAGTACACCGTGAATCTGACCCACCATAATATCTAACCAGCACTAGTTCAATTTCAAATGCAGACAAGTTTGTGATTTATGTAAGACATTGGAAGCACTTTATGGCTTATAATTATATATGCGTTAATACTATTAATTAATTATTCTCAAACGTTAAAAAAGTACTCATACCAAGGATGTCTCCGTCTCGTTGACGCTGGCCCTCAACAACTCTTTCTCTTTCCCGCGTAGTCACCGGCTACACCTTTCATTCATTTCTTTATTTAACTAATTTCATTTTTATGATTCCATTCCACTAATCAATTCTATTAATGTTTTAATTTTTTCCATTTCACAAATTCGGTCTAGTATAATCTCAAAATGCATGTCATTTTTTCCACTTAATATCAAGATTTATATTTCCAAAAATCGCTGTCTGTACAACATCGCATCACGTTTAATTTCGAAAAATAAAAAAAAACAAAAAGCACAAGGTCAATTTAGTCATTTCCACGTCTTCACCACCACCACCTTTTTTTCCATTTTCAATTTCTTCACTCATTTTTTCTTCTTTCGTCCTCCTCCTCTGACGCTTTCACAGTAGTAGTGTCTGCACTCACAGCCATAACAACCTAGAGAGAGAAACCAAAAAACAAGAGAGAGAAAGTTTAACCCTAACCTAACAGCATTTTCTTCAATGGAAAGTGTAACGCATTCTCGCCACCACCAACCAAACAAAGTCTCTCTCACGCTTCCCAACAAACTCACCTCCAACGGTACTCTATACGACGACGTTTACGGTGGTCCTCCCAAGTTCACCGGTTCTTCCATCTCGCCGAGGTTTGAAGACTACGGCGAGATTTTCGCCAGCTTTCATGCCGGACGCTCGTCGTCTATTCCGGTTTTGGATCTTCCGGCGGTTGACGCCGGTGAGGTTTTGTTTGACTTCCGGCGAAACGCTTTTGACTATGCTGAGGTGTTTGGTGGCTCCGGTGGACTTGATTTTTGGTCCTCGCATGAAGACTTGTTTCGTGAAGGTGATTCTGATGAAGTTTGGTATGTATGAATGCGATCGAGGTTTTAATGTTCCCGTTTGATTTACGAGTTTTTGATGAAATGCATGATCCTTTTGTGCAACGGTTTTTTTTTAAAGCGAATTGAAAATTCTTAAGCCTTTTTTTTTTTTTTTTTTTTTTTACTTGGTTTTAGATTATTACTATTATAGTCTGTGAATTTAGTTTCATGTCGAGGTTGAGGTGTTTAGGTTAATGGCGACGAGACGAATCAAGGCTTTCTAAAATAGTTTAAGTTTTTTGTTACATTATTTGTTTAATTTTTTTATTTGGCTTTGCTTTGAGTATTATTTTTGTTCAAAATTTATTTTAATTTACTAAAATTGGAATATCATGTTGCTAAGTGCCATAATTTAGTCGTATTCTTCATCGTTTGTAGGAGTCCAGAAGAATCCGATTCTTTTTCGGGAGACTCGGGCAATTTTGGAGACAATCAAGGTGTATCAAGTGGAGGTGTTTTCCAGTCTGTGGATGGAAATACGGAGTTCAACATTTCGTATCATAAGGTCAATGGTACAAGCAATGGAGATACATCAAAGGGGAAAGCTCGTGTAACTCAGTTGCATGCTGTTCCTGGTGTTACTCGTGTAGTTGATGAAACTATGGTCTTTCGTAGGTCTGATCCATCCTTGCAGGTTGTGGATGATATTGACCTTGATATGGAATTTAATGCAGGCAGGGGAAAGAGAAATCATCACGAGAAGAAGACATCGCGTTCATGTAATGTTACATCTGGTGAACAGATTCACTGTTGTGATCTTGATCTGGATGATGGATGCAACAGGAATGATTCTCATTCCAGTGAGATGTTCATAACTGTGTCTGACGTCAGCCTCAGAACTATACCGTCTCAAGTGCCACCCCCTTGTCGGCCACCACCTTTGTTAGATCCGAGCAAGGGATACACTAGTGAATCTCATTCAAACAGTGAGCGGATTGATTCCGAAGACACTTTGGGAGATGGTTCGCCGCCTTTCTTTGATGTGGAGGTTGATATTAATTCATCTGCTTATGTTGTGAAAGAAGCCACAGACCGACTAGAAGCAAAAGCTAGGAGTGCAAAACATTTGAAGGGGAGAAAGAAGAGGGGTTCTGAAAGCAACATAAAGTCAAGTTATGATGTAAAATCAAATGAAGCAAAGATGAGTGAGAATATAACTAGATTTAATAGTTTGAATGATGAGAGTGTGCCAGCAACTTGTGATCGGAGATCTGGCAAAATGAAAAATTCTGCCACAGATGAAAGACAGAAAGCTAGGAAGGCTGCTCCAGTAATTCCAGAACCATTAGAAAAGGAAAGACATTTAAACATGTTTGAGAAAAAGCACATGAAGGAGTCCAGGTCATCTCAAGAATCAGATCAAAGTATTGGAGTTGGGACATGGAAAGAAGCAACTGATTTTTTTGAATTGGTGGGAACAGAAGAATCTCAAACGGTAATTCATCCCATAAACCGCACCAAGAGTTTAGTGCAAGATGCCAGAACATTTGAGCTTTGGAGGAAAGAAGGAGAAGCATCTAATGTCCCAGAAGAATGCAAAAAAGTAAAAGCAGTTCTAGAAAGTTATCAGCCTGACGAATACAAGAAGAAATCTAAAGCAGCAAGAGGGGATTACGAACAGGGCAAAAACATTAGGAGATCTAAATCATCTAATGTGGAATGCAGACCGAGAGAGCCTGCGAGGAATGACGAATTTACTGAAATTTTTGAGCTTGAAAAGAGTGAGAAGATAAGAATGACCCACCAACATGGAAAAACTGAAAAGAAAGCAACTAAAGCCAATCAAGTGGAAGGTGAGATATCAAAAGAGGTTGATGGGCAAGAACCAAGTGAAGTTCTGTTCAGCTTGAAGCTTGAAGAAAATGAGAAGAAACTAAAACAAAATGGAGAGCAACAACTGGGTGTGAAAAAACACAAGCAATCTCAAATAATGAAAGAAAGTGAAAATATTCAAAGAGAAGCTTTTGCTCCTGAAGCAGCAGAGGGTAAGGAAAGAGGCCAAGATTCTGTGGAGCTTGAGAAAATTAAAGGAAGATCAAATGAAGCTATTAAGCTGGATAAGCCAGAAGAAAATGTAACTTGCAAAAGAGAAAATGAAATCATCTCCAAACAACAGATACAAAACAGAAGTGGACTCAAAGAGGCATGTGAAAGTGAAGAAAATGAGAAAAGCCAAAAAGGTTCTTTTAAAAACAAAGAAAGTGGTGAAGGCCCAAAACACGCTCATGGGCAAGTAGAGAATGAAAAGAGGCTTAGAGAAGAAGACTTTGAACCAGGTTTGAACAAGCCTAAAACTAAAGAGGCATTTGAACGGGGGGCAAATGAGGCATGTGTAGAAGATCAAAGTAAAGGAAAATTTAGAATGGTTTCTGATGAGTACAGAAAAGGAAATAGACTTGAAGAGCTAGAAAGACGTAGTGGAAATGAGGCTCAGATGAAACAAGAAACTGAGAGTTTTTCAAACCAAACATCTGACAGGGATGGAACTTTACGTATATCAAATGAGAATGGTCACTGCGGGCAATCTGAGAAGATACCCAAAGTTGCTAGTAGTAATGAAAAAGATGAGGAGTTTGATATAGCTTTGGAGCAAATAGAAGTGAATAGAGAAGGTACGAGCAGTGAACAGGCATGCTCTGAGAAAGCTAAGACAGTCCCTCAAATAGAAGTGAATAGAGAAGGTACGAGCAGTGAACAGGCATGCTCTGAGAAAGCTAAGACAGTCCCTCAAATGGAATTTGATTCTAGAAGTCAAGAGAGGAATATTGGTCATGAATGGGGCGAGAGTAGAACGATTCAACATCATGTGAATGTTGCACTAAACCAGGAAGGAAGCAGGAACCTGAAGTCGTCAAGCCAAGTAAACACATGTGATGATTACAGAAAGAACACAACAGTGGATGAACCTACTGCAGTTCAAGAAGAAGTAAATGTTCACAACACTTCCCAAAGGTCTTGTGCAGCACATTCCACAAAAAGCAAAGAGAAGCGTGTTAGTGAAACTCCTGCCTCAGTAGATAAAGATGATGAAAAGCAAAAAATAGAAAGAGAGTTGGAAAAAGAACGTCTCAAAAAGATAGAAGAGTTGGAGAGAGAAAGGGAAAGACAGAAAGATAGAATGGCTGTTGACAGAGCAATGCTGGAGGCTGAGAGGGAAAGGGAAAGAGAAAAAGATAGGGCGGCTGTTGATAGAGCAACTTTTGAGGCTCGTGATAGAGCTTATGCTGAAGGTCGCGAACGAGCAGAAAGGGCCGCGTTTGATAGAGCAACAACTGAGGCTCGACAAAGAGCACTGGCTGAGGCCAGGGAAAGACTTGAGAAGGCTTGTGCCGAGGCTAGAGACAAATCGTTCATGGATAAGGCAACTGTGGAAGCCAGATTGAAGGCAGAACGCGCTGCTGTAGAAAGAGCAACGGCAGAGGCTCGAGAGCGTGCAATGGAAAAAGTAAAGGTTGAGAGAGCTGCATTTGGGTCCAGAGAACGATTAGAGAGATCTGTATCTGATAAATTTGGTATTTCTTCCAGAAATGATGGAAGACAGGGCTCATCCTCAGTAAGTATCCTCTTAACTCCTGTAAGTGATTAAATTGCGTAATAGCCTACTGAATTTCTAATTAATGGAATTGCAGGATATGCTGGATTCACAGTTTCATAACTTTAGCTCTGCCACCGGGTCCAGATATCCGTATTCAGTTAATGGTGGTATGTGATCTGTAACACCTCTGCAGTGCTTTATTATAAATTGCTAATGAATGTTTTAATGTTTCCACTTGATACAGTACTAACCAGATATTGTCTTTGCTTGTAGCTTCCTCTTTTTCCGGGAGATCAGAAGAAGGTGAATCAGCTCAGAGATGTAGAGCTAGACTGGAGAGGTGTCGTCGAACAGCTGACCGTGCAGTAAGATCTCCAATCTTGTGATATTTTTGGCATGTAAATTGTACTTGTAATAAAATGATCATAACACGAGTTTTATGGAAATATTAGGCAAAAGCTTTGGAAGAAAAGAACATGCGTGACCTTCAAGCTCAGAAGGAGCAAGCTGAGAGAACTGTAACCATCTATCTATACATATGTTCTTTAAAGTTTCTGCATTGCCGTCCATGCTTCGTTGGTTGTTGATTCTTTTGCTCTTGGCAGAAATTAGCGGAGACTCTGGATACTGAAGTCAGGAGGTGGTCAAGTGGAAAAGAAGGAAATCTGCGTGCATTGCTTTCAACCTTGCAATATGTAGGTGTTCCTATGCTGAAATTCTGAAATAATTTTGCATATGCTCTCCTCTCTTCCCTTACCCCCAACTTCTATCGCTCACATTATTTAAAGGTCCAATGAGTTAGTCTTCAACAAATGAATTTTAATCAACAAGTTGCTTGATCCTGATTCCTGATATTCATGACTCCCTCATGTTCCCTCTTTTTATTTTTTCGTGTTTGAGACCTTTGTTGGTTCTTATCCTGAATATTAGTTAAGGGAAGACTATAACGGCTTCTTTTCTGATTTTTCTACTTTTTCAGATCCTTGGGCCTGATAGTGGGTGGCAGCCAATCCCACTCACGGATGTTATTACTTCTGCTGCCGCAAAGAAAGCTTACAGGAAGGCCACTCTTTGCGTCCATCCTGACAAATTACAGCAACGTGGAGCAAGTATTCAACACAAATACATATGCGAAAAAGTCTTTGATCTCTTAAAGGTTTGTTTGGCATGCCGTCTTTCACCTATTTTTTTGATCTATTTTAACCATGTGCATATGCAATTTGGTTGTGGTACTATTTTATATCATAGTTTAACTGCAGCAAATCAAACCATAGTGCTTTTGCAGGACTTGAAATCTTTCAGGTGCACATGCACATTATCATAAACATATTATATCAGCGTATGAAACTATGCAGACGCACGAGCACACAGACACATGCTAATCTTCCTTTTTCTAAACCTCCTATCCAAGCTTGATTGATAAATGTTCATTCATCTAGGATTTGTTTCTTGCTTATAATCGGCAAGTTGGTCTATTCAATATCATTTAAATTAACTATGAAATAACAAAAAACAAGGAGCATTGACTAAAAATATAAATTTAACTCAAATAAAAAATATTAAGAGAACTTACAAATTGTAACTATAGCCGACCCCACTTAGTGGGACAAGGCTTGGTTGTTGTTGTTGTTTATAAATTGTAATTATAGAAATATAAATTATAATAGTATATTTTTATGGATTTCAGGCAGATTAAGTATATTATGATACTACCTTGGTCTGTACTCATTCCTTGTATTCAGACTATTGGTGGATAAAAACACCATTCATTTTTGTGTATACTCTTTACTCATCTAGTTTGACCATGAATCCAATTGCTTCAGTACTTCGTAGCGAGTTTTCCGGATGATAAAACAGCATTGTTGAAAATCTGACATTTATTTATTAGCCATTATCACCTGCCTCTCATTTTGGCATTATTTTGTCATTTTTTTCAGGATGCATGGAGCAAATTCAACTCCGAAGAAAGATAGTGCACCCTGTTATGTTTCTGAATCTTCCCCCTTTTCAAGCTAGTAGTTCTCTTCCTTGTGGATGCAGCAACCCACAGTCGAAGACCCCAGTAATTATTTTATCGTAGTCCCACGTTCTCTAATAATATTTCTTAAATATTTAATGTAAGAAAATATTAATCCCATGCGAGGCAAGAAATTCAAGTAAATAGATAGAGAAAGCATATATGACCCGGCTTGCATTTCAATCTGCGTGAAATATTTTAATGTTTGTGGGTCACCGAATAGTTCAGTAAGACAAAATTGGCGACCATTTTTTTAGCCTTTTCTTATCCTCGCTGAACTGAGACGTTAACTAACTTCTGAGTGACTGTTCAGTGAATGGTGCTGCATATATCTGCTAATGTTTATGTTTAATAACTCATAATCATAAACTAACATTGGCAAACTGTTATTGCACAATATGTCATATTTGGCAAAAATAAGTTTGAACTACTAGTTTATAAGTTGTTAGTTTGTAGCTCAAAATTGTTTATAGCTTCACGGTGCTCAGAATGATCCCTAATCTCCAGTAGATAATTGCTGACCTTGAGAAAGAAAAAAAAACCAAACTCCATACCAGGTTACTCATTTCAGAATGAATTTTGGGTCATCCAAAGAAAATCAAGTTGGGTTCCTTATCTTTCGGTAGAGTTTCATAGTGCACCTTTGAGTGGAGTGTGGACACTGGTTACGTTTAGGAGGTTAGTTGAAAACCATTATTGGATTGGCATATGAAGTATAAAGTGCATGAGTATGTCAACTTGTGGTGCTAATCAGAGACAAAAGCACTTGGATATGTCCCCTTCTGGTTTGTTACAACTTTAAATGTTCCAGATTTGGTCTGGCAAGATACTTTAACAATTGGTACATTGTCAGTGGACAAAAGTGCTAAATAAAGATTTGTAAGTACAGTCATTTTATTCTTCTGATTGAAAAATCCTACTGGCTAACACAGCAATAGAACTGTGAATGCTGAAGAATGAAGATCCTTTTTTTTAGTGACTTTTGAAAGAAATTATGTATCCTTCCTTCATATAGTCTTTACTGCTTACTTATTAGTTACAAAAAAGATGTCAAATAATTTGGAGTATTTTGATAAATAAGTGATCAATACACTTCAAAATTTGAAGTGAGTCCTGTTAAGGGAATACAGGAAAGTTTCTTAAAAGGATCTAATATTTAGAGACAGAATAGAAGTAATTACTAACACATACAATAATAATATACACTTTTAGTTTTCTGTGTCATTTTTGTCTCTACCAATCTGTGTTGCTGGATGCGGTCGGTAAAGGTACTTGGTTGGTATCAGCTTGATTATTCAATACATCACGGGGAAGATATTGGAGGTTTTACTTGTGAAACTTAGAACTGGAATAACCAAGTTAACAAGGGGACTGGGGAGATAGTTAAATGAACATTGGGAATTGTGTGCATAGCCATGCAAAAGAATAATAGGCTGCTCGGCTGTTGATTTGCGTACAAAAATATCCACATTTTGTTTTAATTGCTACACAACATTTTTTTAAATAATAATAATAATTGTATTTGGTATCTACCATGACCATCCACCAATGTGGTCAAATATAGTACAACACAAACCCAACAATATAGTAAAAAATAGGTCCAAATAAGTGGCAGGAAAGTTTTATGAAAACAAATTGACTGCAGTCGCATAAATAGCTGTAGAGTATTATTATTATTACGTACATTTTTGTTTACCTTCACAAGTGAGTCCACCTTTCCTTAGGCTTAAACACATTTTAATTTTGACTATTTCAATCTACAACGTCATCATGAACAAGTCTTTAGTTTCTGTCAAACAAAAAAATCAACAATTCTTGTTAAAAAAAAAATGAACAGGTCTTGGTCGTTTATAATATTCACAAATTGCAGGTAGATGGAATCAAGTGGTTCATTAAAACATTATATGTTTTAATTGTATCATCGTTCCGGTTGATCTTGTCCACTCTCATAAATTTATTCGAATGTTTCAATTAATTTGTCATTTCATTTGAAAGCAATACAAACAATGGCAGATGTTGTTGATTCTTGGGGGCAATTTGACTGAGAAAATCAAGATTGGTATACAACAAAAAAACATAAATGTCATTTTCATATTTATAAATAAATGGAAAGAACGAGATGCAACTTTTTATGGACCTTCGTGGCAATGGATATATAGCTCACAATTTCATTGCATATAATAGGAACGTTGATAAAGTCAACATAACTAAGGAATATACTAAACATTCAAACATGTTATATTATTGAGAATAGAAAGACCACTAGGGTCCAAACTACTAGCAAACCAAACTTGACCTTGTAGATGCATTATATATAAAGCCATCTATTATGCTATTCTTCTCCAAGTTTAACTCCTCAACAATCCTCACCAACCATTTTCCCTTCACTTCTTCACACCCTTAATATTTCAATCAAAATCTCATCTTTCACACAAAAAGGTTCAGGGTTTAGAGAATTCAGCGTTCAACCATGTTTAGATCCATGACAACTCGGAGAGGCTTTGGAAATGGGAGGTATGAGAGACTAGGGAAAGAATCAGCAACCACAACACTTTTGCATGAAGAGTTCAAGAGAAGTACAAGCATGCCTTCTAGAGCATCCAATACTTCAAGAAAAATGACCTTAGGTTCAACTTTTGGGGAAATAAACCTACAAAGAAACCCTACAAAGAAGGCTAAGAATAATAGTAACAAGAAGAGTCATCCACTTCTCAACTTCTTGGATTTTCGTAGGAAAAAGAAAACAACAGCTAGGCCTGAATTTGCAAGGTATATTGAGTATCTTAAAGAAGGAGGCATGTGGGATTTGAATTCCAATAAACCAGTTATCTATTACAAGTGATACAGCTTGATTGCTTTGGATTAATTTAATCTTTGTACACTGAATATTGTTGGTATTGTAAGAAATTGGTCTTAGATTTTCATGTCTAGTTAGTACACCCTAAAAAGAGGTGCAAGATTGGTACCTTTGTTATTAATATCATTCATAAATTCGATTCATTTGCAAACATACTCAAGTTCATCACTATGGTTTCATTAGTTTCTAATAATTTAGTTTTATGTTGTTCTCTCTTTCATGAAATTAAGTACAGATTAAACTAGACAAGATGAAAGTAACTTCTAATTATGCATTTTTAAAAAAATGAGAAATATTAGTTTTTGTTATGATAAGACCAATAAATTATGTTAAACAAAAACTACCCAAGGTACAATGAATGCCAAGGATAAACAATACAATTAGAAGTCATCCAAAACATAAAAAAATCCCAAAAGCAATATAATATGACACTCAAGCCAATGATCTCAGACACATAATATGATGCGTCACTATTGATGAAGTTCAAACTTGAATACATTGACATAAATTTTAAGCCACCACCAATGTTACAATTTAATAGTTTTTACAATGTTACTTAAGACAAGTTATTTATCTTGAAAGATAAAGATATTTCAAGCTTTTCAAATAGCTCACAGACTAGCCATCCAAATGCTTGAAATAAGGTGCATCATGAAAAGTTTACTCAATCCAAATTTGTTTAATTTATGCTTAAACTCTAAAGGTTTTCGATAGTTTTTTGAAGACATGTTAAGAACATTATTAAAAGTTCCTCCACAAAAAATTATCGCAAAAATTTGATCTCTACATCTATATTTTTGTTACTTTTATCTTGAACTTTTGTCGTTTTAAAAAATTTATATTTAATTTATTTCATGTTAAAAAATTCTAGATTTTAGTAAATGAACCTTTCATAGTGTTCTAAACTTGTCTCAAAAAAATCGTTAAATTTTTTAAGAGTTTAAAAATAATTAAACAAACTTTGTTTTATCAGGGACTAAAATTATAAGTAAATTCTTTTTGTAGGGATTAAAAAACCTATTAAAATTAAGTAAGGACTAAACTTAGAAGTTCGCAATTTTATAGGGACCAAAATCATATTTAACCCATTATTTTTTTTAAATATTTTAGAGTATGTAAAAAAGATTTGAACTCATTTGATGTCACATTTTTTGTGTTTATATTTTCAAAACTATACACCATCTGGTCACTATTATAAGTAAAAATTAACATTTTAGATTCATTCATTAAATGATGTATATGATCTTTATTATAGACCATATACATCATTTAATAAATGAATGTAAAATATGAATTTTTGCCCAGAGAGAATACTTGTAAAGAAAATAGAGAGACTAAAAAATGAGAGGGTGCTAACCACAACCATGCACAACTAACTTCTAAATACCTTAATGTTAAACATTCAAACCAACTGTAATTAAAATCTAACTATATCACAACCGTAATATTTGTTTTTTTATAAATAAACTACAAGTTATTTATTACTATTATGAGTTATGTTATTTGAACAACTATTTTTAAGACAACTTATTGTGCAACAAAAAATATAATATAGGTATTGACGCGAATACAACAACAATAGAAGTAGAGTAAGAACACAATCAAAATACAAGAGAAATAGAGTTGTCTAAATAACTATAATAAAATGGCTTAAATATGTAAATCGTCCCTGTAAGTTCGCGTGTTTTTGCTTTTCGTCCCTGTATCTTTTTTTGTTCTAAAACAAACCCTGTAAGTTACAAATGTTTTGATTTTCGTCCCTCCCGTCAGCATCTGTTACAAAAACGCT
>Ga0099826_10000380_pt1 | contig 20664 bp, 14 predicted proteins | sample Mtrugardesep15_FD_76830 | JGI IMG/M metagenome (GOLD analysis project Ga0099826, IMG submission 76830) | Root nodule microbial communities of legume samples collected from California, USA - M. trunc garden sep15 | ecosystem: Host-associated > Plants > Roots > Nodule | place: USA: California... | reverse complement strand
TAATGTATTGGCATATACTTCTGTTATGTCACATGTTTTTACTTAAAAAGGACATACTTTCTGTAGTGCCTTAACTTTAGCAGATGACTTGGGCTTGAGTGACAAAGGGAATAAACTCAAAGTATGGAGATTTTATGTAAGGAGAAACTACAAAAGAGAGAATGATGAGGTGGCAAGGAGGGAAAGTGAGAATTAGTTGGGTAGTTTGGGATTTGGTTATATGAGGTGGTAGTTGTGGAGAGATAGAGGGTATCATGGAAGAATCATTGTTTTGTTTGGCCAGAGATTTGTGTTTTCTCTGTGTAGAGCATTGCTCTGTGTAGTCACATTTCATTTGCAATACTAGGATTCTCTTTAATTTCTTACTTCTGTTATTTCTGGTTTGCAACAAATTAGTCCGACCTTCCGGATTAGTGCAAGGTTTGCAATAAATTTGGCACCTTCCTCGTCAAAGCTTTTCTTGTGATTTTGCTCAATGGGAGCACTCGCAAGTTTGCATTCAAGCTTACCTGTTTCCTGCAAAAGGTCAAACACGTATTTCCTTTGACAGATAAAAGTGTCTTGCTTTGAGTAGGCCACCTCAATTTTCAAGAAATGCTTGAGTTTTCTGAGGTCCTTCATCTCAAGCTTTATTTTTCCTTTAATAAATTTGATAGGACCCATTAAGGGAAAGGTCCAAATGGAGAGGAGAGTGCTTAGTTGTCAACTTAGTTAGAGAGAGGGAGAGAAATACACATGGAAGAGGGGAATATATAGAGAGGCAGTGTCATGAGGAGGTCATGATAATTGTTTCTATTCTGTTTTACAGTTTTAGTTCTGTAAAACAATTATCTTTCTATTCTGTTTTACAGTTTTAATGTGTCATGAGTTGTTTCTATTCTGTTTTACAGACAACTCAAGATAAAGAAGGAAAGTTAAAATTGCAATATTGTTCAAGAATGAAATATTAAACTGTCTCTGAAGTTATCTCCTGTAATCATAATATCATTAACATACACAAAAGTACAATTAGTTTTCCTCGTGAATGCTCGAAGAAAAGATTGTGATTTCCTTGACCTTGCTTATAGCCTAAACACACAATTGCCTTTGATTTTATTTTGGGTCAAAAACATGTATTAAAACTCATCTGATCTTCACTAGTAAACTTGTCTAGGAAAGGGTATTTTGCATTCAAATCCTTATATTTATGCCGAAGCTTATTATTTTATTTAAAACTCATGATTGAACTGTTCAATTCCACACAGAGGCAGCACTGTCAAAGTTATCATCATCGCATGCTGAGAAAAAGATAGCCGAATCATTTACCTCCTCTTATCCTTTTTTTGTTAAAATGATCAAAACGTTCAATGTCGATGGTCCACGTATTCTGGTGAGTTTTTTCCTTTTGTAATTCATAATTTTCCTCCCAAATAATGTTGTTTTATCTCTCCGCCCTTATCTTTAAGTAACCTGTGTAGTGTTTCATTTGCTTGACAAACTGATCTTGTTGGAGTATATTAATTTTTACCAAAACAATATTTCTCCTTTTATGTATGGAGGATGGTAACTTGGTAAGCATAGCTTAAAGCATTTAAGATGTATTTTATAAAGAAAAAGAAGAAGCATTTAAGATGTATACAATACCAGTAAAAAATGATCTCAGTGAAAATTCCATCCACAATTCCATAGTGATACGCAGGGCCGTCTTAACAAATTTGCTGGCCCTGTTTTATATTTTAAGGGCTGACAAAAAAAGGCCCCAAAAAAAGTTATAAGACACTATAAAGAAAAATTATTTATAAAAAAGACTCCAGTGGGAATTGAACCCACAACCATACATTCTAACAAAAAGGGCCTCACCTCTGCAGCCATGTGATTTCTTTAATAATCTCTCGCTTTAACGCTATATAAATAATATTTAAGCGCCTTGCATTGAAAAAAAATATGTTTTGGGCCCAAAACAATCGAGGCCCAGTGGCATAGCCCAGCCTCGACAGGCTATGGGCTGGCCCTGGTGATACGAGTCCTAATTAATGAGTCAATCTTGGTAGATTTGAACTATTACTGTACTTGCACTTCAATGAATGTTGGAATGATATTTCAATACTTAGTGAAATGTTGCTTGACAAACTTCTCATTTAATGCTATGAGATTTACAAATTGAATTTTAAGCTATTACTATGTTGTATTTCTTCAAGAAGTACCAATTGTTATTGTTATCATAGTTTTCTTTCCTTAAAAGTTTGTATTGAACGATATTGCCATTTTAACTTTCCTTCTTAAATATTTCCTATTTCCTATTTTAAATTTATTTGTCCTATTATTTGTTATGTAAAATTTTCTTCCTATTCACTGTGCTAGCCATTATCATTGAAGCTCTTGTTGATGGTGATTTATAATTGATATAATGCAGAATGTACCCCACCAATTCTCAAAGGCACATCTTCCAAACCGCAAGATAAAGATTATTCTTCATAATTTGAAGGGAGAACACTGGATTGTTAATTCTGTTCCAACAACTAGAGTGAATACAGATCATACTCTATGTGGAGGATGGGTGAATTTTGTTCGTGGCAACAACATAAAAGTTGGAGATGTCTGCATTTTCGAACTTATACATGAGTGTGAATTACGTGTTCGTGTCGCTGAAGTTGGAAAAGATGATTCTAGGTTGGAAAACTAGCTTTTAGTATGCTTAGTGCAAAGACATGATGTTGCTTGCCATGACACTTCTAGTATGGCAAAGAATCCTAAAGTCAGCTTAAAGTGCAGAAACAAAGTTGATTATTGTGTTTAGTACTGCTGATGTAGAAATTGTATTGGGTGGTAGTTATTTTTAATTTAGTAACTGATGTTCAGTTTACAAATATGTTGTTTTGGTAGTTATTAGCTGTTATTGTTTTTATGAACCAATTGTTGTCTTTGTTGAGTTGTTTTCACTTTTCAGACGGCATGTATTGTAACTTTTCTAATGTTCATTAACATTGTTCTTTTCCATTATTGTCTCTGTTATTTTTCTATTCTTGTTCAATCAACAACAAATTGGTATCTATAACCCTATTCCTAAGGATACGGTGTGCAAGTTTAACCTCATGGAGTCTGAAGCAAGTTTCTCTGGAATCGCTCTGACAGTGTTCAACGAAAGAAACTGTCAACTTTGGACAATGTGTATGGAGGTGTATTTGGAAGCTTTGGATAAGTGGGAAGGAGTGGAAGAATGTTATGAAATCCCTGTACTTACGAACAATTCTGCCCTGGCACAAATAAAAGTGCAAAAGCAAAAGAAAACAAAGAAAGCAAAGTCAAAAGTCTACTTGTTTGTTGCTGACTCAACTGCAATTTTCACAAGAATCATGTCCTTGAAATCAACAATGGAGTTATGAGATTATCTCAAGAAAGAATATGAAGAAGATGAAAGAATTAAAGCCATGCAAGTCCTCAACTTGATCCGAGAATTCAAAGTTCAAAGAATTAAGGATTTTGAGATGATTCAAAATTACTCTGACAAGCATCTCAATATTGCAAACAATGTAAGACGTTTAGGATTAGACTTTACTGAGTTTAGAATTGTTGAAAAAGCTCTTGTAACGGTACACGAAAGATAGGAAGTAACCATCACCACCTTCGAGAATACCAAGAATAGATAAGACATATGAGAGAGGAAACAACATGTGAAGGAGCTTTAGCAACCAAGCAAAAAAATGTGGGCAAATTCAAGAAGGATTTTGGTGAATTTTAAGTAGACTCAACGTCAGCCAATGCAAAAGAAAACAATGAAATTCGAAGAAAATATTCACTGCCTTGTCAACACTATGGAAAGAAATGTCATCCACCATTTAGAGGTTTGAGAAGACCTGATGTTAAGCACACTAAGTGTAATCAAATGGGGCATGAAGCTATTACATGTGAAAATAAGAATCAACAACATAGTGCCAGGGCAAAGATTATGGATCAAGAAGAGGAGAAGGATCACTTGGCACTTGCTCATTGCGACATGTTTCTCAAGCATCGAATCAAGTGAGAATTGATTGATTGACAATGGGTGTAGTAACCACATGAAACATAACAAAGATCTATTTAGGTAACTAAGCAATGCAAGCTCATAAAAAATTCAAGTTGGAAATGGAAACTAGTCGTGTGAAAGAAAAAGGAACAATAGCAACCTCAGTCTATTATTTTGGTACAAAGTTCATTTATGTGTTATGCGTCTTTGAAATTGATCAGAGTGTGTTAACTATTGGGAAATTAATTGAAAAGGGATATAAAGTTTTGTTTGAAAATTAAAGCTATTTAATTAAAGATAGTGATGGCAAAGGTATTTTCAAAGTAAAAATGAGAGGAAAAAGTTGATGACCACATTTCAAACTGCAAGGCTTGTCAATTTGGAAAGCAAAGCATAAAGCCATTTTCAAAGACAGCATGCAGAGCGACAAAGAAGCTGTAATTAATTTATACTTACATTTCATGTCCACAAAGAACACCTTCTTTGCATGGTAGTCATTATTATGTTATATTCATTGATGATTTAAGTTGTATGTGTTGGATCTTTTTTGTAAAGCACAATCCAGAGGTAGCACAAGTATTTTAGCAATTCAAAATCTGGAGTGGAGAATGAGGATGGTTGTAAAATTCAAACTCTTAGATCTGATAGAGGCAAAGAGTATATTCTGAAGCATTTGATCGATTTTGTGATGAGTTTAGGATTTATAATTAGTGGACGGTTCTATACATTCCACATCATAGTAGAGTCAGTGAAAGAAGAAACAAATTTATATTGGAGATGACCCAATGTATATTACATGATAGGAACATGCCCAAGAAATTTTGGGCAGAATCGGCAAACACGTTTATTTGCAAAACACGTTGATTACAAACCCTCCCTAATTTTCCTTAAAATATTTAGACGCTTATGTTTCGCTCATGTTCTACATATCAAGAGAGATAAACTAGAAAAAATAGCCCTTCTATTCATTTTTTCGGCTACAACTCTGTTGCAAAAGCTTATAAAAATTTCTAGCCAAAAAATGGTAAAATTATTATAGGCGAATTTTATGGAAGACTAAAAGTGAAATTGGGATGACACAAATGGGATAAAAGCAATTTCCAAAGAGCCAAAAATCCAGTCTTACAAAATAGATGAAAGCAATGAAGATAGGGAAATTGAAATGGTAGATGGACATTCCTGTGGAAGGCACAAGACTATTTTTGGATGTTTATCGAAGATGCAATATCGCTCTTTGCGAGCCTGCTGGTTTTGAAGAAGCAATACTTGATCAACACTGGATAGTTTCAATGAAGAAGCAGTTAAACATGATTGAGAAAAATAATACATGGCAACTTGTTGACAAACCTCATGATAGAAATATTCGCAAGAGTTTTGTAAATAAGCTATTTATTTATTTTTCAAATGTGATTCACTTGATTATGATCCAATGATTCAAAGAGTTTTGTAAGATTGAAATTCAGGAAGCATTTTCTAATAGCAGCTATAATTTAAATGAAAAGCTGCACAGTACATAACATCAAAATGAATTACAAAATTTCATGAACAAAATATAAATAGTTGCAGATTTTTTACAATACGAATGTCAATGTGGTAGTGTTACAATTGGAATCCAATTTTGAACAAAAGAGAATTAAAATCTATCCAAATACTTTTTTGAAAGGGAACTTGCAACTGCTTGAATGTGCAGCAAGCAACAACATAAATAAAAACAACACTTTTGAAATAGTAGGTGCACTGATGAGAAGTGAGTATATCTCAGATGCAATGCTGATCCAGCTCCCAAACTCATCAATCTTCCTCAAGGGAATATCAGTATCCTCCAGAGAAGGTTCATGTATTTTCTTCTATTATATCTTTCCAATTTCAGATTCATTGTTGTTGTAAATTGTAATAACCTAAGCACACTAACACAAACACGGATACCGATGCTACGAGATCGTTCCATGCTACGAGTTTACATGTATCATGCATCATTGTGCTCAGCCTTTCGGCTGCTGAGCCACCAGCCATGACCACCTATGCGCGGCCGCGAGGACCCTCTTGCTCTCAGAGAGGGTGAATGATTAGGGAGACTTAGAAACTGAAATTTCTCTTTATATCTCCTTGAAAGCAAAAGATTACATGTACATGCGTTTACATAGGCTACTAGACTAAGAGAAGCTTAAAAATAGCAACTAACTTATCTTCTAATAAGTAATAACAAACTTCGTCTAACAAACTTTGAGATAGAAACAAATTAGTAACTAATTTACAGTTATGTGGCGATGGATTTATCCACATAACTGAAATCATCATTGACCTGTGATGAGTTTGAATGTATGGTTAAGTGATGAAAACAATCCCTAAAGAGAAATGGTGTTTATTTGCAGTGAAATATGCCCTAGGTTGCTTATTCTAGAGGTTTATGTGTAGGAGAAGGTTTGTATGGCAAGTACTGGCTGGCCATAGAAGCCTCTAATCTTGGTATCAGGATGTTAGTTTCAAGCCCTAGTTCTAATTTTATTTTTTTTCAAGCCCTGGTTCTAGTCTAAATTAGTATAGAATCATGTGGCTTGTGATTGTCATGTAGGATATGATTGACTATAGATGATAATTAGGTTGAATCTTCACGATTAAGTAAAATGAGATTAGTATGTATACCTTATTGCCCTTAACTCTATATTAGAACAAAAATTAGAACCATTTATAGAAGCAAAATAGCAAATTAATAACTAATTTACAGTTATGTGGCTATGGATATATTCACACCTTTTACGTGCTGATATTTTGAACCTAGAGAATTGCTTTTTACGTGTTGACTCAATACGTAAAAAGCAATTCTCTAGGTTCAAAATGTGAATTTTTTTAAATGTAGAGTAAAAAAAATCTTTTTCATTAAATATGGGTTAGACATTTTCATTATAATTTTTGAATGTTTGTTTAGTACTACTTAAACATAATCTTTTCTTACTAAGTTGTCTTTTGTTATTAGCTTGATTTCAAAAGTGTCTTCTGGTGGTATGTTTTGTAACAAAAATTGCTAACCCATTTGAACTCCAGCCCTCATTTTACCAAATAAATAAGGGTCCTACTAACTTGATGATGAAGCTAAAACATTCGAAATAACAATTTTTTTTAAGGGGCGAAATAACAATTTTTTAACTTGTAATAAATTGAATTCATCATTTTTCACCATATTCCAACAAAATATAAATTGCTAACCTAAACATTAAAAGATATTTTATAGTTTTAACGCATTCAATACGGTCGTTGAAAATCATGTATTCAACGCGTCAAAATACGCTAAATCAAGACTACATGGTGTTAGTTTTAAATAAACTTTTAGCTTTTTTAATAACTAAATTTCCGATTTTAAAATCTACGTCAATTGATTTCAACCCAACGATCACCGACACAGTGTTGTGCAAATAAATATAACCAAAAAAATATTTTTATAATTAAATGGGTACCCGTGAACCCAACCTGAACCAACCCAGAAAAACTGGTTTGGTTCGGTTCTGGCTATGTAAATGCGTGTTCCATGTTGAACCCAACCTATAGTGTGATCAACGGGTTAAGCTAAAACCTACCCAACCCAACCCGTGTACACCCCTATTACTAACCGTTGCGAAAGAAATCAATTTTATAGTTTCAACGCATTAAATACAGTCGTTGATAGTTTGAACGCATTCAATGCAGTCGTTGACAATAACGTATTCGACGCGTCAAAATAGTTTGGATCAAGACTACACGATATTAAATATAAATAAACTTCCAAATTTTTTAATAAATAAATTTATGACGGTCAAATCTACACGAATCGATTGCAATCCAACGATCATCGACATAGTAAATGTGTGAACCCATTTAAGATGACCATGAAATGGACTAAAATCAATGTTTCTATACATTTTCACACATTACTAACCGTTGTGAAATTAATCATTTTTTACCTTTTACTTTTCTTATAAATATGACCTGTACTTTTCTTAAGTAGAGCCTATACTGTACTTTACCTCACTTCTTGAACTATACCTGTCTTTTGTACTTTGCACCTTTGAACCTTTGAACCATTTCACTCAGCTTCTGTTTCAAATGGAAGATAGCAGGAGATCTTGGGAAGAAGACATTTACTGGAACCATTTCCAGTTCATCCATTTCGCTCAGTTTCTCCACACCACTGATTTTGAACAGCAACTTGTAAGTATTATATTTTTCAACTTTTTCTTAACTTCCATGTTCTTGATGAAAGAAAAATGAAAGCTTTATAAAGTTTTCATATGTGGGTGGTGTTAAATACATGTACTTCATTTCATGTTCATGTTCATGCTACTTTTCAGGTTCATTTATTTTGTTCTTTTTCTTCATCATTTTAACTTGCCCATCTTTTAAATTTTGCATCTTTTTACAATTCTTGTAATTGCAGTGAGTTCTTTTGAAGAAAGCTTTGAGCTTTTGACATATACATATTTATATTGATATGCTTGTTTTTAAAATAATAGCTTTGGATTCTTACTTAAGAACTGTGACATTAGTTGAAGATATGTAGTTTTTTTCCTTTCAATCTTTCTAGTGTTTGCTTTTGAGACAATTTGTTCTTGCATTCACCCTAATAAATTCATGCTTTTGTGGCTTAAAGGAAATGAATAAGGAGATTGTGGTGTCGTTTTTAAATAATGGATTAATTTTATTTTTCCATGTTCTGCAAGCACTATCTATAACATATTTGATCCATGTCATAAAAAATTTGACAAAGTTTTATGTTGGTTGTTGACTGTCTAACACAACCCTCTCTTTTTATCCATGTCATGTACTTGTGATGATTAATAGCGGTTTTTCAAGCAAATAATTATGTTGAGTTCAATGTATCATAATCTCAAATGGAAATTTATAATTTTATCGCAGGCGCTTCCTAAAACATTTTCAGACAATTTAAAGAAGAAGTTGCCAGAAAATGTGACCCTTAAAGGTCCTAGTGGAGTTGAATGGAATGTAGGGCTGGAAACTAGAGATAATACTGTTTACTTCGTGGACGGTTGGCATCAGTTTGCAAGAGATCATTCTCTGAAAGAGAATGATTTCCTTGTCTTTAAGTTCAATGGTGAATCAAACTTTAATGTTTTAATATTTCAAGGAGAAAGCTTTTGTGAGAAAGCGGCTTCCTATTTTGTTGGAAAATGTGGGAATGCTCAACCTGAACAAGAGGGTATCACGGAGAAGGAAACAAACAAGTCTGTTGAAGAAGTCAATACTGTTCTTAATGCTGGTGTTGAGTCTGCTACCCCGGAGCAGTTCATGGCTAATGCAATCACTATAGCGCTTCCCTCCCAATCAACCGGAAAAAGGACCAAGCAGCCTGTTAATGAGGTTACACCTGTCCAGACTAAGAAGCGAGGAAGACCACCGAAAAAAGCTAATTATTCTGTTGAGAGAGAAGCGCATGGTTATGATTTGGTGGCTTGCAACAAGGAACACTCGGGTTAAAATATTTCTTTATTTTTCATTAACTTTTACTATCTTGATTTTGGCTTTTCCCTTAATGGGTCCTTTTATACTCTCTTATCAGTCAAGTAATCTCATGTAACCATAATATCATCAACATAAACAAAAAATACAATTAGTTTTCCTCCTAGTGAATATTTGAAGAAAAGATTGTGATTTTCTTGACTTTGCGCATAGCCCTTTGATTTCATTCTAGGTCTCAAAACCATGGATTAAAACTCATCTGAGCTTCCCTACCAAACTGATACTTGTCTAGGAAAGAGTATTTTGCATTCAAATCCTTATATTTATGTCAGAGCTTATTATTTTGTTTAAAACTCATGATTGAACTGTTCAATTCCACAGAGGCATCCATCAGTCGGAAGGAAGATGAGAAAAAGATAACAGTGGTTCACGCAATATCAGTGGTTCATGAAAAAGATGAGAAAAACTCATTTACCTCCTCTTTTCCATATTTTGTTATGATCATGAAATCATGCAATATCAGTGGTTCACGTACTCTGGTGAGTTCTTTAAGTAACTTATGCAGTGTTTCATATGCTTGAGAAACTAATCCAGTTGGAGTATAATATTGAATACTTGTTACATTGTAGAGAATCCCAAATCATTTCTCTGCTACACATCTCCCTGCCTGCAGAACAGAAGTTACGCTTCGCAATGCAAGAGGCGAATGTTGGACTGTGAGCTCCGTCCCAGCGGGAGCAACACGCGCCTTTTGTGGGGGATGGATGGCCTTTGTTCGTGATAATGGCATCAATCTTGGAGACACGTGCATTTTTGAGCTCGTTTCTAATTATGTGATGAAGGTTTATATATCTGGGATTGGAAAAGAAGGTCTTGACGATCAAAATGGGAATGTGAAACTTGATAGCTAGTTAGATCTACCTGCCAATGTGCTTGTTTGTGAGACAGATAAATCAATCTTAGATGAAGATTTTTTGTGGCATGAGTTGCCAAGACTTGATACATTTTATAGTGATTTTTTTGCGGCATGAGTTGCCAAGACTTGATACATTTTATAGATGATGATTTTTTGTTACGCTGCTGCATTTTAGTTCATGTCATTGCGAAATGTTGGTGATACGACTCAATTCGAGTAGGGATCACACCTCCGAATTTAGGGAGAGAAGTTAGAATGAAAAAGAGGAATTTGGTTATATTTTTCATTGATTTTAATCATGAGACAATATGATGCTTATATAAGCTAGTGCATACTCGTAGTAAGATAACTACATCAATCGCACAATATCACTATTTCCAAACAAACCAACAAGTATGCATAAAAGATCCTTTCTAGAATAAATAATTATATGAGTTATCATTCTCTTATTATAAGGATTGTTAAAGAATGGTCTAAACACATCATGACCTCAAAAGCTACGTGCACATATTCTTAGATTTATACAAATCATTGCATCATTGTTTGCAAGGCAATTTACTGCATCAATGCATGCAAGGGAAGCTTTATCTGGGAGCATTTTTTTTTCCAGCCAATGCCTTTCCAAGTGTTGCACCATACGGCGGAACTTTGTCACACTCACCACCCCACAATTGCCAAACAATAAAAATATCTTAAACCATTATCATTTGCAACCCAATTAGCATTGAACTATCTATCTGCCTTAAATCCTTGAAAAACTATTTGTTTTGCATAGTGTTGACTCACAGTTTCTCACGCAAAGCAAGTCTTAGGATCAACAAGATGAAAGGAAGTTAAGCTCCTTCGCCTTTCACGGTAGTCCCTGCCCATGCAGCTAAAAACACTTTCTTCCTAATTAGTTCTTGGATAAAGAGATGGACATATAATATTGAAGGTGTATATGACTAGTTCTTGGAAATATTTACCTTTACAGTGCCATGCTTGAACATACAATTCACACTTTTCACCACATTAAAAACAAGATGCTCCATGTAGTCAAATACATGAAAATCTTTACTTATAAATTCAATTGAACCCGTCAAATTAGCAATGCTTGAGAAACCAAGGGCAGTACTCACAATAGCTCTTGCCCTCATTCACTTGCCTTCCTTTGTTGTGACCCAAAAGAACTTATCTACAACCTCATCCACACAATTACCAACAGTAGCACATTGCTCCCTCTAGTGAAAGTTGAACTTATCTGCAAGGTTCGGATTATCAGGTCTTACTTCATCAATGACACAAACTTCATTTAAAATTAGCGAGAGAACAACATCAACAATTGATTGAACCTCTGTAGTAGTTGAAGTCGTACCCCTCTCTGAACTGTGATTGCACATGTTGATCATTTTACGTTGCCTCCATCGTTGGCACTTTTCACATCATAACACAATAAAAATGGTGCAATGAATTGTCATCAAGTATAGCATACAATAGAGGGTATACTGGAGACAAAGCATGCTTGAGAGAACATGCATTGCTATCTTCATAAAGTGACCTATCAAGATGTCTCTGTGTTGTATGGTTGCATTTCTACAAGTTACACTCATATGCTGTAATGTGCGGACAACGAGCTCACTGGCCCGCTCAAATCACGCCTTCCTGATATTCCCACCAGAGAGTACCGCGGCAAATGATGATGTTTTCCGTAGTTTGATGAGTGTTATTTATCTTATCTATAAATCTAATCCCTGCTACTGTCGAATAAATGCTAAAAACTAAGAACGTGTTTAACCATTATTTATTACCTTTGCATTGTTTGAAATATCACATGACCATCTTATTTAAACTCGACCTTTAGCAAATTTACACCTACAAAATTAAAAAATCTTGGCATACAGTTTAGCAGCAGAACCAACTATTCAGGCATAGATGCAAAGTATAACACAGACAATTGATCCTAGAGCTTTGAGTATTGGATAAGTTGTTGACAAATATATAAACTCCTAAAAAATGATACTCTAGCAAGCTCCAAACAGTTAAAAAGTCCCTCTGTGATATTTAAATGATATTTTCAAGAAGATGGATGTAAATGTTCTTTCTCCTGATCAGGGCTTTCAGTTTTGACGACTTGTTACTAGAAATGCTTTGGCAGTGGAAAAACTTGTATTTGAAGAACTGCTGTGAAGAAATTCATAGCATAGAGATCATTAATTTTCTAATATGGAAACTCAAACCACTTGTTAATTTCAAACACTAAGAGGATAAATCATAAATATAAAAAAGCCAAATAATTCTAAAACCCTACACTGCAGTAGGTATTTGTTTAGCACAAACCAAACTAATTCATTTTTCATTTCTTTTATACTATGAAGTGTTTCTTATCTTTCTGACAAATCAATGCAACAAGATAATAAGCTCAAATCAGTATGATAGTTCATAAATCCTCAAATCTTTCTGAAGAGCAGCTAATTTTCAAGCGTATAAGAAGAAACTGGTGTGATAAAAATAGCATGCAAATGAAATTATTGCAAAGAGAAATAAGTAGAGTGAAGAGAAGGTTATAACTATCCAATAATACATCCTTCAACAAAAAAAACTATCCATAATACATGTCTAATAAAAATGTAACATATATCTATCTTCTATGCATGGTAAGCCTAAGAGAGTCTTGTTAACCGGTGCCCCGGACAAAATCAACTAATACGCCTAATTTTTATAAGGCTGGATTCAAACCGAGGACTCCTTATAAATATATCAAATTTTTGTTTTAATCCTTTTAAAATTTTCTTTCGACTTTTAGTCCTTGTAAAATTTTCAATCACTATTTATTGTCTCTATTTTTAAGTCAACTCATGTATTTTTTTTAATGAATATGTGTAAAAATGTGTAGAATGTTGTAAAACTCGTGTATGTTTTAATTAAATATGAATTTATTTATAAATTCATATTTAATTTATGTTTTGTTAAAAAATTCTAAGGATTTTTTGGGAGAGACTCTTATAGTATTATAAATGTTTCTAACTCACTTGGGTTGGCCTAGTGGTATTGGCTTGGGATATGGGAGTGTGTTACTCCTTGTGGTCTCAATTATCTCCGATGCCAATTTAGATGGGCTAATTTAGCTTCTTCAAAAAAAAATTATAAACATTTCTTAGCTTCTTAAAAAAAAAATATTATAAACGTTTCTGCAAATTTTTATTCAAAAATATGGATTTTACATACGAGTTTATTTAAAAAAAAAACTAATCAAAAGTGAAAATTAATTTTTTTAAAAGAATTAAAACAAAAATATCTTTAATTTAAAATATTATTTTTAAATAAAAAATAGTTGAAAAGTTGAAGTAGAACCAATTAAAGATGTCCTACCCTTTCACTTCCTCGTGTGTACTGTTTAAGGACTAAAGAAGACTGAAAGAACAAATTGAGTGTGTTTCAAATCAAATGGGACAAAATTGGGATGGAAGCAGCAGATCTTGGGAAGAAGATATTTACTGGAACCATTTTCAATTCATCCATTTCACCCAATTTATTCAAACCACCACCAATTTTCAACAACAACTTGTAAGTACTTCTTTCCTTCCATCTTCTTAAATATTCATATTTCGGTGTACATACATGCACTTCTTCCATGTTTTAACTTACCCACCTTTTCAATTTTTATCTTTTTACAATTTCATCCACTGCAGTTACTTTTTTTGTAGAAAGTTTTGAGCTTTTGATTTTTTTATATGTTGTTAAAAAAAAATTGTATGATTTTTTATATTTTATAGATACAGATATGCTTGTTTAGGAACTGTGGCGATGGTAGTTGTAGATCTGTTTTTGAGTTTGCATTGCAATAATTAAGTAGATTAAAGAAAAGGAATTCAATAAGGAGATTGATTAATATACGTTTTTCAAGCAAATGATTATGTTTGGGCTAAACGATGAATTAAAAGAATTATGAAAGAGGGTTTTGGTTCTGCCCTGCGCGCTAGGAGCATGGTTTGTGTTTTTTGGCAGAATTTTGATTCTGTCTCATGTGTAGGCGCACGGCCAGCTGTCAGTTTTGTGCTATACACGCCCAATCATGTGCTACGCAAGTGACTCGGGTTTTGGACCTCGATTTAAAGATTTTTCCCACTTTTGTGTAATCTCATGGAACCAAAGAATGCAACTTTTAGGAACCTTAGGACCCGTTTGGTGCATAGGATATGATAGATACATGATAGAATAGAGAGTTGGATAAGAATAAGATATGACAGTGATAGGATACACTTTTTTTCTATCATATGTTTGGATGTACACGTAATAAGAAATATGATAGGCAACTAAATGATGATCCTACCCCAACAAACACAATCATACAACCCGTTATAGCCATTTAGAGCTTGAGGGTCTTTGGCTGAGACTCTTGGGTTGGGAAACATTGTAAAGACCTCACGTGAGTGAAAATCTTTGAGTTTCTTGTACATGGGAAGAGATTGGGAAATGAGTAGAAATTATGTTGTTCTTGGAGAACTTATTGATGTTAATTACTTGTTTCTCTTTTGTATATCTTTGTAAGAAACTCATTGATAGTGAATTGGGGAGCTCTCTCCCCCAAACACTGGTCATTGTTGGGCCAAACTGGGTAATCAAATTGTAGTGTGTTTGTTCCTCTACTCTCTTTATCTTGTTGTTCTTGCTTTGATTGAGGTTTTGATTTACACTTGGTTGCTAGATCTAGATATGTTGTTGTTGCTTGAGACTATTTAGTTATTGGTTGCCATTGATACTTGCTCCGCACATCTAAGTTTATTGATGTGAGATTTGAGTTTGAATTCACAACAATTGTTCTTTTCCTTGTTCTGCAAATAGTAAATCATGCACTTTTATTTAAATAAATTGGGGAAGAGGCAATTTTTTATCAATTACATTGACACTGATGACCATTTTAAATTTGTCCCCGATAAGATTTGAACTCTGTACATTGAGGTTACAAGACTAAGCTCTTACATTAAGCTAGCACCTCAAGTGTATGCAAATCCATGTACTTCTTTTTTTTATCAATATGTAAATCATATACTAGAGATGATTAATAGCTGTTTTTCAAGCAAATAATACTCAATGCATCTTTTAATTTCAGATTAAAATTTTTGTTTTAATTGCAGGCACTTCCTAAAACATTTTCAGACAATTTAAAGAAGAAGTTGCCAGAAAATGTGACTCTTAAAGGTCCTAGTGGAGTTGTGTGGAATATAGGACTGACAACTAGAGATGATACTGCTTACTTTGTGGACGGTTGGCAACAATTCGTGAACGATCACTCTTTGAAAGAGAATGATTTCCTTGTCTTTAAGTACAATGGTGAATCACTCTTTGAGGTTTTAATCTTTGATGGAAATAGTTTTTGTGAGAAGGCAACTTCTTATTTTGTCGGAAAATGCGGACATGCTCAAACTGAACAAGGGGATAGCAAGGCAAAGGACAATAACACTTCTGCTTTTAACGCTGGTGTTGAGTCTGCTTCCCCTCAGGTGGCTGATGTAGTCACTAAGACCACACCTGCTGCTGTTCCATCCCAAACAACCAGCAAAAGGACCAAGAAGAAGCCTGTAATTGAAGTTACGCCTGTCCAGACTAAGAAGCGGGGAAGACCACCAAAATCAGATGATTCTGGTGAGAAGCTACTACGTGATTTGGTGGCTTGTAACAAGGAACACTCAGGTTCAAATATTTCTTCCTTTTTCATTAACCTTTACTATATTTTACGAATAATTTAGTAACTATAACTAACATGTATAACTCTCCCTCTCTCTAACTAACTTGCCAACAAGCACTCTCTCTATTTTGTCTGTTCCCTTAATGTGTCCTATTAAACTCTCCCTCTCAGTCAAGTAATCTCCTGTGACCATAATATCTTCAACATAAACAAGTGCAATTAGTTTTCCTCCTTGTGAATGTTGGATGAAAAGATTGTGATTTCCTTGAATTCCCAAGCTCGCCATTGCCTTTGATTTCATTCTAGGTCTCAATATTAATAACATGTATTAAAACTCATCTGATCTTCCCTAGCAAACTGATGCTTTTCTAGAAAAGAGTATTTTGCATTCAAATCCTTATATTTATGCCAGGGCTTATCCTTTTATTTAAAACTCATGATTGAACTGTTCAATTCCTCACAGAGGCATCCACCCTGGATAGAATCAGGAAGGAAGATGAGAAAAAGATAGCCGAATCATTTACCTCCTCTTTTCCATATTTTGTTAAAATACTTAAAGCCGGCAATGTCGGTGGTTCCCGTACTCTGGTGAGTTTTTTTTTATCTCTCCACACTTATCTTTAAGTAACTTGTTTAGTGTTTCATCTGCTTGACAAACTGATCTGGTTAGAGTATAATATTGAATACTTGTTACATTGTAGAGAATCCCATATCATTTCTCTGCTGCACATCTGCCTGACTTCAAAATAGAAGTAACACTTCGCAATTCAAAAGGCGAATGTTGGACTGTGAACTCCGTCCCATGTCCTAAAGGGAAAATAATTCACTCCTTTTGTGGGGGTTGGATGGCCTTTGTTCGTGATAATGGCGTCAATTTTGGCGACACGTGCATTTTTGAGCTCGTTACTAATTATGTGATGCAGGTTTATATATTTGGGGTTGGAAAGGAAGGTGTTGACAATCAAAATGGACATGTGAAACTTGATAGCGTGTAGCTAGCTACTCTTCGATCTACCTGCTAACGTTCTTGTTTGAGACTTGTGCATCTTATGCATGACAGTAAATTTATGTTGTTTTTTAGTATATGTTTTAGAGGTCACCATTCACATCCCAATTAGCTGTATCATCATCACTAGTAAAGATCATAGAATGTATTAATTATCTATTACGCCACTGTTTTTTTTTATTTTATTTCATATCATTGTGAATTTGTGATTGTTGTAACATTTAGTAGTAGTGTATCTAGGACCCTAGCTAAGGGGTGCAAGCTATTTAAGAAAAATTAACAATTATAATCATATATATAATTGTATAATATAGTTATGCAATTATATAATTACTCCCTCCGACCTTAATTTTAAGCAAAAATATGTCAAAGAAAGTTGATATATTTGGTCCAAAATTCGAACCAACTGCATCAATTTTTGTTTTGCCTACTTTTGCTTAAAGTTAAGGTCAGGAGTATATTACTAGCTTATAATTTCATTTTTTTGTTGCATACTATAGTTATTTCTAGGCTTAATTTTAGCTGGATTAACAAATCCAATTAGTCGGAAAATGGAGGCATAAGTAAAGAGGATAAAAGAACAGGTAAAAATTACACTTGTATTCCCTTGTAGACTGACTATATAACAAACCGGTTGAAATACCAAACTACAATGTTCAAGGAAAAAGGTAAGAAGGGAGTGTGAAAGTGAAGATGAGAGTGGGGGTTTTGAGGAAAAAGAAGAAGGATTGGGTGGAGTGGATTTCCTTTTTCTATAAGCCAAAAAAAGAAATATATTAAACACAGACAATTAAAGCACGAAAATCCCGATTGAAAGGATAACAAAAGTAAAGGATATTTATCATTTTATCTTTTTTCCAATTATTTTAATTTTAATTTTTGTTTACATATCATTTAATAAAAGAAATTTTTGCAAAATAACTCATAATTATTCTTTTATATACAAAAATTATATTTCTTTCCTTCAAAAAATTAACTATTACTTTCGTCCCTAAATATAAGACTCTTTTACTAAATCACAACAATTAAGAAAGAAAGTTGGTAGTGATATTAAATTTGTTTGTAATTAATATTGTTTTTACAATTTTATCTTTTTTTTACGGGACAATTTTATCTTTTAAAAGAGAGAATTAGTTTATCTTTTCATCATAATGTTTATTGTTGATTGAAGAAAAAATGTAAAATAAATACGGGTATGTTGGTAAAGAAATAATTAATGTAGTTGGAAATACCAAAATAATCTTATAAAAATGGATAAAAAAAATTTCTTGATCTTATACTTTCTTAATTAATGTGAAAGTAGAAGAATTAATAAAGGCATTTTTGAACTAATGATATTAAACGGTTATATTTGATAAACTTTACTCCATTATTAAAGAAAGTTGAGTATATAAAAATTGATCTATCTTATTCAAAATTTAAATCAAGTACGTTAAATTTTTGTTGATCCAACTTTTTTATAGTATTCAAAGAGGTACTTATATTGAAGTTCAAGAAGTTTATTGGCTTTTTCCTTAAAAAAAAAATAAAAAAAAAAAGTTCTATTGACTTTTGTTTATAAATAAGTTGACTATGACAAGGACTAAAATGGATGTTTCTTCTACTGAAAGCACATTAACAAAATTTTGTACTGTTGTGAATCATTTATTATACCTTTTCATTTTCCTCTTGTACTGTTGAAGGGTTTAAAGTCATATACCCTTCTTTTCCTTTTCTTCACTCTCTGCTTCTTCTGTTTCAAATGGAAGAAGATGGAAGCAGCAGATCTTGGGAAGAAGATATTTACTGGAACCATTTTCAATTCATCCATTTCACTCTATTTCTTCATACCACAGATTTTCAACATCAACTTGTAAGTTCTACATGAAAGAAAAATATAAAAATGAAACCTTTCTTAAATATTCATACTATTTTTCAACTTATTTTCTTTTTTCTTTAATAATTTAACTTGCCCAACTTTTAAATTTTGTTTCTTTTTACAATTGATTTAACTTCAGTTAGTTCTATTGAAGAAAGTTTTCAGCTTTTGATTTTTGGATATATGCTGTTAAAGTTTTCATTTTTTGCCATGATTTTTTATATTTTATGCACATAGATATGCTAGACTGGCTTATGAACTTTGACAGTAGTTGTAGATCTGTATGCTTTGGAAACACTTTGTTTAGAGCTTGCATTGCAATAATTAAGTAGATTGTTTAAAGGAATTGAATAAGGCGAATGATTAGTAAAAGGTCCGGAGTTCAAATCCCGATAAAGGAGAAAATCATACCAACTAACGTACTAACATAGTAACATTTGTCATTAATTTTTTTTATTATACAACGGTCCTGAGCCTCGGAAGGGAGATTACTAACATAACAACTAACATACAAACATTTGTTATTATAAAAAATATTTCAACGGTCTCGAGGAGATTTGAACTCAGTAATTTAAGGTTACAAGGCTAAACTCTTACCGATGAGCTAACACCTCATGTGTATGTATATCATGTACTTGAGATGATTAATAGCTGTTTTATAAGAAAATAATTATGAGAAGCTCTTAGGTATATGTATAGTCTACCAGCATCTCTTAGGCTCTTTAGCTCAATGTATCTTTTAATATCAGATGGTGTATTTTAATTGCAGGCACTTCCTAAAGCATTTTCAGACAATTTAAAGAAGAAGTTGCCTGAAAATGTGACTCTTAAAGGTCCTAGTGGAGTTGTGTGGAATATAGGACTGACAACTAGAGATGATACGGTTTACTTCACGGATGGTTGGCAACGGTTTGTGAAAGATCACTCTTTGAAAGAGAATGATTTCCTTCTCTTTAAGTACAATGGTGAATCACTCTTTGAGGTTTTGATCTTTGATGGAGATAACTTTTGTGAGAAGGCAACTTCTTATTTTGTTGGAAAATGCGGACATGCTCAAACTAAACAAAGGGATAGCAGCGCAAAGGACAATAACACTTCTGCTTTTAATGCTGGTGTTGAGTCTGCTTCCCCTGAGCAGTTCATGGCTGATGCAGTCACTAAGACTACATCTGTAGCGGTTCCCTCCCTAAAAACCAGCAAAAGGATCAAGAAGAGGCCTGTTAAAGAAGTTACACCTGTCCAGACTAAGAGGCGGGGAAGACGACCAAAAACAGCTAACTCTTTTGAGAGATCACATGATTTTGTGGTTTGTAACAAGGAACTCTCAGGTTAAAATATTTCTTTCTTTTTCATTAACTTTTTCAGTAACTATAACTAACATGTATTTCTCGCCTTCTCTCTAACTAACTTGCCAACAAGCACTCTCTTGTATTTTGGCCTTTCCCTTAATGTTTCCTATTAAACTCTCTAGAGTGAAGTAATCTCATGTAACCATAACATCTTCAACATAAACAAGTGCAATTATTTTTCCTCCTTTCAATAACATGTATTAAAACTCATTTGATCTTCCCTAGCAAACTGATACTTGTCTAGGAAAGAGTATTTTGCATTCAAATCCTTATATTTATGTCAGAGCTTATCCTTTTATTTGAACTCATGATGGAAATGTTCAATTCCTCAGAGTCATCCACCGTGAAGAGAAAAAGGAAGGAAGATGAGAAAAAGATAGCACAATCATTTACTTCCTCTTTTCCATATTTTGTTAAAATACTTAAAAACGGCAATGTTG
>Ga0099826_10000379_pt1 | contig 20665 bp, 5 predicted proteins | sample Mtrugardesep15_FD_76830 | JGI IMG/M metagenome (GOLD analysis project Ga0099826, IMG submission 76830) | Root nodule microbial communities of legume samples collected from California, USA - M. trunc garden sep15 | ecosystem: Host-associated > Plants > Roots > Nodule | place: USA: California... | reverse complement strand
GATTACTCCCTCCGTCCCATAATAACTGAGTCATTTTCTAAAAAAAAGTGTCCTAAAATAACTGAGCAATTTCACTTTCCAATACATATTAATTTCTTTTTTCCCTTTATAACTCTAATTAATATTACTTTCATCATTCCCAATATTAATGCACTAATACTTAACAAGAACACTTAAAACCACTTTTCTCTCTCCTTTATTTATACATTTGTCTTAATATGTGTGAAATGAACAAATGACTCAGTTAATCTAGAACGGAGGGAGTATTTCTTTCCATTCCTTGATTTGTGTATAATCGGCACGACACTCATTTTTTAAATGAGAGATTAGTTTTTTATATTAAGAGAGATGTAATGTAATGTAACTTCGGTTTGTGTTGGAACTTCCGTTTGATTAGAAGTTTTCAGTTTCTTTGCTGAAAAGTGAAAACAAAGAAGAAGAACAATGCAACAAAGAAAATCACCGTTGGGAAGACCTTCAGGAACCGACGGTTCTGATTATTCCTACCGCATGGTTGTTGATTCAAGTCAGTACCTGTACTTCCATTCTCCATAACCCCTAATTAATCCCTTTTTTCTATCAAATAAAATTTTCCTTAATTCGTTTTTATGTTTTCTTAATTAGGGTATCAACTTGTTGCAAAGGGGAAGAAACGTCTCTCTGTGTTGTTTATCATTGAGGTACCATTGATTTTTATTTATTTTATTTAATTTTTCTTTTAAATTATTGCTTTAGACTCCGACAACGTAGCGAAACAATGTTCGAATCCTGGCTGGGAGAGATATCCACATACTGTGTTGGAACACTATGGTGTCGTTTAGAGATTAATAAGCTGAAGAAAGACATGTTTTTTGATAGAAGACTACGGTGTAGTTTGATTCATATAGCCGACCCCACTATAGTTTGATCCTTATTTGAGATTATTAAGGACCAAATTGATGTTTTTTCATTTTTCAGGAACCAAACAGGTCTCTGTATTTTTTCCGAGACCATTTTGAGCGTTTAGTGTTATTAGTATTAGCCTGTTACTGGACAGTGTTAAGTTAGAGAAGACTTCTAGCCGATGTTAATGGACAGGACAGGTCTTTATTGGTTCATTAGGTTCCTTCCCTTTCAAGTAAACTTGTAAAAACTTATTAATTGGCTTGTCATTTTCTTGTGCTTCAGCAACTATACAATACATGTTTCTTTTCTTGCATTCGAATATACTTGACGTATTTGCAAAGACAAGTTAGTAGTTATTACTAATTGGATTAAATCGAATACTTGTTGGTTGGTTATAGTCAACGAAGAATGGTTACAATTTATTATAAAAAGTTCAATATGGTTAAACTGTTTGGTGCTGCTCCTCAAGCTACATTTAACTCCATATAACGAATTATCGTACTAAGGGAGTTTTGGTGGCCAGCTAGAAGTAGTTTTGTGTTGTAATATTCTTGATTTTGTAGTCTCTTTGTTTGTTTGATGTTCATAGAATAATAGCCATGTAATAATGTTATTTTTAGCTTTTAGAATTTATGACGACAAAGACCGAATAAGTATGCTGTATCTGCTGCCAGTGCCATCTTTATTTTTATCTGATATGGATTTGAAATTTTAAATTGTGCTATGCAGGCTTTGTTTCTGTTAATAGGAGTGATATTTGCATTTTTACCAGGAACAAAAGAGGATACACCGAATACATTTGCCATTTCTTCTGTTATTGCTAGTGTTGTTTTGCTGATCATTGCTGATACAGGTTGCTAAACCTGGAATTTTATTATTTTATTGAGTTTTTTTATACGATTCTTTAAATTGAGATATCTCTGCCACTTTTGTGAAAGGTAGAAGACGAAGCCGGTCGAGTTTATTGAGATTATATGCCGTTCTATCTTCCCTAGCATTGCTTCTCTTCACTGCTACTCTTGCTAACCAGTATTCCCTGCTGAAGGTAAATATGTCAATAATTGACTGAAATTTTATATGAAAATGCTTTAGAAACTTTCAGTAGAAACATGAATAAGAAAGCATCTGAAACGAATTTTCAGTGTGATTTTTGAAGTCATGAACAAATAACCCATTTATAATTGCTGATTTGCTGCATTATAATTCTTATTCTTATTTAATATTAGTCATCTTCACCTTGCTATGTATCTTCACTCTCTCACGTGAGATCTCTTGGTTGGAAGTTACTAGGGATAGTGCAAGACAGGAAAATCGCTAAGTTTTTTATGCATATTAAATAATTAATATTTAATATTAATATTATATATACAAATGCTGAAAAATTGAAAGATTAATCAAAATTAATGAAGTAAGTGAGCAACAACATTCAAACCCAGAAAAATGGATATTAAAATAAGTTTTTTATAAGCATTTAGCAGCCGTCGCGACTGCAAATGGCGCGATTTGGGCCTCTATAGTGGACACATACAGCTCTGCCACAGCAAATGCTCAACTACAGACTTCCAGTAGCGGCCATTGACCAGACCACTCACTATAGCGTATTGCTGGCAACATGTCAAAACCTGTGATCAAACTATTAACATTTTCATACCCTCATCACTATACAGGCATATACTACGGCAGATGCAATTCATTTAGTGTACTGATGTACTTGCCTGTAATATGATTAGATTAGAGCTGTTCATGGTTTAGTTTTCTTCATAAACAAAACCAAAGCAAACTGTCAAAAAGGTTCAGTAAAACAGAACTTAACCATTTATAATTTGTCCCGAACCAAACTGTGTTTATGGTTAGGTTAGGTGCACCGGATTCTGTTTTTCCAAACTGAACTGTTGCATCTTTGCAACCTTTCTGAACCGAATAAACTGTTCACCTTTAGAAAAAAATATGGCAAATCTAGTTCCTGAGGGCTGTTACAGTATTTACAGAAAAATAAAAAAATTGGCAAATCTAATGCAGCATATGGGTGATGGAAAGTAATGCAATTTGAAGAAACAAAGAAATGTAGAAACTAGTTCAACGAAGAAACAAAGATGCAGAAATTAGTTCAACGAAGAAATTAAGATGCAGAAATGAGTTCAACAAAGAAACGAAGATGCAAAAACAAGTTCAACAAAGACGCTTAAATGAAGTCTCTGTTAATAGTAGAAACCCGTAAGCGGAATCTGAAATTTATAAATGGTGTGGTTACAGAAACGAGTTCCCGAATGAAATGGAGGTGCGGTTGCAAAAACGAGTTGGTGACTTGATGAATGAGTTTGTGGTGCTTTTGCAGAACTTTGTAAATGTAGTGCAATTGCGGAACTTCGTAAATGGAGGCTGATTTTAGAACTTGATTTAGGGTTTAAACTTGATGAAGGTTCACACAATTTAGAAATGAGTTCTTAATTTGGAGAATGATTCCTGAAGATGATTGTGAAGAATACAAGGTTCATACCATTTAGGACTCTTGAAAATGAGAAATATGATTAGTAATGTGGTTGAGTTTTGAAAATGAACTGTTGACGAAAGTTGATAATAATTGAGTGTTATGCAGTTCGAGTACTGTTATTTGGGTTCAGTTCAGGTTAGTGAACTGTGTTCGAAACATAGGTTCGTAACTCACGGAAATGGTTCAGTTAATTTTAGTGCAGTTTGATTAGCTTGTGCGGTTCGGTTCACTTTTTAATTTTTTTGAACAGTCCCAGCTATCCGAAACTGATAACTATATGTCTTCATTGTAGTTCAGCTACAACATATGCATTGCTACATAAGTTTATTGTTGATAGTTCACTGTTTCCTCAAAAATGCCCTTATGATTGTATGGAATCTCTTCTGTAGGTTATCCAATATTTTAGTAATTGGGGAACAAGCAGTTTTGATGCTGATTTTCCTAGTCTTCAAACTGGTAAAAATTTCTTTCAAATTCTAAATATTTTGTTCACGTACAAATTGGTGTCGTAACATTTCTGTAATAACTCGACTTTACGTCATACAGGTTTGTTGGTATATATTCTCACCTTTTCGCCGTTCAAGATCAGTACCATCAAAGCAGTCGTATTCCTTCTTTTTAACATGACGCCTCCCAAGAAAGCCTCTTAGCCTCATGGATTTCCTTCCCCCTGGATGTGTATGAATCTATCTTCTTCGAGTGATTGAGGGAATCTGACTTAAGCTCATGTGATTGAGGGACTCTGACTTAAGCTCGTGGATTTCACTGCAAATCGTTTTAAAGACTTTTTTTTAAATGCAAATTTTTGTTTTGTATTTGAGTTATCAGCAAAGTTTAGAGCTCCTATTGAACTGTTACATCATATAAACACACAAAATTGTTGTAGGCTTGTATTGAACTAGCGATGATATTTATTAAGGCATGTTTGGATAGAGAGTTTCGGAGTTGAGAATTTCTTTTCTCTTTTAAATTACGACACTATCAAATATTTTTTTAAATCAATTAAACATGATTGAAGAATTATATGATTTTTTTTTTGAAGAAGAGTATTATATGATCATTAATTATATTGTCCTTTGGATTTTTAAAAAAATTAATCATATTATAAAATATAGACTTATCCCTCGAAAAACCTTCCCAAAAACCCCTCCCAGACAAAGTCTTAGATATTGAACCATCAGTTTTGCTATTGAATTTACATTATCTCTCTCCTACTTCGTTCTCAACCAATAAAAAAAAAAAATACTAATCTCTAATGTTCAATATATTTGTGCTGTTACTTCCCGTTTATGTAAAATTTCTCTTGTTTGTCCTTATTGATTCGTAAATATGTAACAATATGGGTGGGACAAAATATTAGAAAAAAAACTTTATTTATTTGAGAGACCAACTCAGGGAGAGTTTTTTTTTTTTTTTGGTGCAACACTTTTAATCATAACATCTAAATCATGAAAAACAGTTCGGATTGCAAATGCAATGTGGATGCAGGGCTTTTCTTTCAAGATTCATCACAGCTAGAATGGAATCAATTCCATTTTATCTTGCAACATTGGAAGGTGATGCTTTGGGGCTTCTGTGTTCTCCGTTGGGTGAGAGACTCTGGACACGAACACATCATTTTGAGATTGTAGTAGAGGACCAGATTAACCAGCCAATGAATAACATTTTTGTATTTGTTGTGATTATTAAATTAGGCTTTTTTTCCCCCAACTTTAGTGTAAATTGTGTTGAGAGACAAGCAAATTGTGTAGCTCGTTCTTTAGCGAGAGTAACACCTTCATTACTAGCTCCCATGATTTTTATCAGATTCTACTATTTTTATCGGATTCTACTACGTATCATTTCAATAATTATGAATAAATTGAGTTGATATAATTTCTTAAAAAAAAAAGTCGGATCACTTAACAATTTCTTTATAAAGTGGAGTTAAGTCTATCCCAAATAACGACAAGACCATCGCACATGTGTAAACAATAGACTAGTTGATTTTAGTTGTCATGGTGCTACTTCTCAACCGCTTTTCGCAACAGAACCATACTATTATACACGTGTCACTACTCCATTTGAAATACCTTCTATCCTAACTATGTTTTTGTCAAACACCATTATCAACCTTTTTTTTTATGTTCAAGCCTCAACAAGGCACCATTCACGGATAGATCTATGTAACCTAGTCCCGCTTCTTCCTTTCCAAATGTTAAACTTTGTCAAAGATGTGTTGCACAATTTAAACCTTCACACATAATAACTACTATCACATCAAGTGCCACCATGAAAAGAAGATCCACTACCCATATGTTTTTTTTTATCTTTTTTCACCCTTCCAACTAATTTTGTCTTAGTTAAGTGTTGAAGTTGAGTGCTTGGTGGCCTCAGCACCTAACTTTACTAGCCCATTCAATTACACCCTTCAAAAGAAAGGTTATTGTTACAATCGACCACCAGGGACCGGTGTCTATTTTTTAATCTAGCTGATAGAGAAGTATGCTTATTTTTAATCATATACTAATCAACCATTGTGGTTATACTACTGTTATTCATCTTAATTTTATAGCTCTTCTGATAGGAAATAGCAACATCAAATGCGAAATATTATTGGCTGATCCTTTAGTAAAAATATAATTGGTGATGGTGACGTCAAAAATATAATGCAGTTAGTTAAGTGGCTTTCTACTCAGATTGTACCTTCTTTTGTCCTATTAGGTATAACAGTTACTTGGGTAGTAGAGCTTTGATCAAAGCTCTAACACTAGTATGAACAAGATTGATGGGATTGCATGGTTTTCTTTGTTTTAGATTGGAATTTTCTATGATTGTGTAGGTACGTGTCTTTACTTTATTTGGTTCCATGTCCTAGTCAAACAATATATTAATTTGTGTCTCTGCATGTGTCGGTCTCTCATGATAAAGAAACAAAAAAAGAACATGCGTGGGCATATAACGGTAGCAGAAATATTTCTATCTATGGAAAAAATATATATTGTTAAATTGTTTTCTATTGTATGTGTCTATATATAAATTATTTTTTTATTGTGAGCACACAAGGGTTCTTCAAGATGAGATTAGCCGATCATTCACGGCGCAAGACATTAATGACCGTCTAATATTGATCGGATGATCCAGAGAAAACCGATTTAGTTATTATTTTATAATTTCTAAAATACCAAATTTTAAGGAAAATCGTCCAATCTTAATGGTGCGGCCACATAAGCATGACTGCGTGACTGTGTCTTCTTATTGAATACACCCGATCATGATATGTGTCCCTCGTGATAATAGAGTGATAATGATTTGAAAAATTGGATTTCTTATCCCAACATAAAATTAACAAGAATGGTTTAAAAAAAGAACAAGCTTATATAATTTTTTTAAAAAAATATATATTATATTACAATAATAATAAATATATATCAACTTTTGTGCACTTGTTTTTCTCTTGAATTGATCTGTTTTCTAAGAGTAACAAGTGGAGGTTGTAATCATAAGCACATTAGAAAGAAAAATAAAAAGACAAACAACAGAAAAAAAAATCTAAATATATATATAATTAAGACAAAAGAAAAAGGAGAGGTGGAGGAAAAGTAAATTCAAAGGTACTAGAGACCACATATATAACAATCTAGGTCTTTTAAATACTTTTTGTCCCAATTAATATAGCCTCTCCTCCTTTTGCAATGGTAGCTAGCTTGAATGGTCCTTATCAAGTAGCTAGCAAGGAGAACCTTTCTTACAATTAAGTGTTCCAGCACCAATTGTAATGGAACCAACAATAGAAGATGGTCTTGCACTTAAGCTTGATGCTCTTGCATAGCTAGATGAGGCTCCACCACCTGATGCAGTGAAAAATGCACCATTTACCATTAAGTCTCCTTTTGACCTCCAGTTCCAATGCTTCCATTCACTCTCTGCTGCATCTTCATACTTTGTTACCTCTTTGCTGAATCTGTTATTAGGTGCAACAAATCTGTTTCCTTGACTGTTAATGGTTGGATTAGCACTTCCTCCAATGGCATACATTTCCCAGTGAGTGTAGTCATTGTTCACCACATGGAAGTATCCAAGCCTACACCTGTAATTTTTCATAAATACTTTTAGGTCTCGCTAAGAGTGTCCTTACTTGTTACACAATCTAAAAGTGAAAATTTTATATTGAAAATAACATTTTTTTTAACTTTTAAAGTATTGATAACACAAGTTTAAATACATGATTACAATATTTATTTTTTTTACAAGTGCCTTAAAATGCCCATACAATACTTGTTAGCATTTTCGGATGCTTTTACTTTAACTTAGAGCAATAATATTGGTCCCACAAACTAACTAATAGACAATTAATCAAGTGAATTGACAAAAAGTGATACATTTTGATTTAGCCCCACATAGATTTTGTGCATCTTTCAATTAGCATGAGTCTGCCGCAATTAGAGTAAGTCACTAAAGTTGCACTAAAGTTTTCAACAAATTAAAATTAAGTGATTTCGTCAAATTAACCGCCACTCAAAAAAATATGTTGTCATTTTCACTTTCCCTTATGAAATTGCATGTTATTATTTTGGAGAGCTTAATTTTTAAAATCAATTTTATTACCTTGGCATCCTTTGAACGAGTCCTTCACCAAAGTGGTTAAAAGCAATTGTGACTTGCATGTTTTTATCTTGAGTATAAGAGTCGCTATGACCTAATAACATGACTTTATCATGGTGTGTCATGTAATTGTTAGATATGGTTATAGCGGTAGAACCATGAATAGCATCAATCAAACCATCTTCACAATTAGACAAAGAACAATGATCAACCCAAACATGTTTTCCACCAAAGATGGACACACCATCACCGTCCGATATAGTCCTCCACCCGAAATGTCGTGGGGAGTCCCTCACCATAGCATTCCCACCTTGTTTACAATCATGTATATGTATCCCATGAATAATAATATTTGTGACATATTGTATAGTAATGCATGGACCACCAGCAATGTGTACACTTGCACCTCTACCATCAATTGTTTTGAAAGAGTTCATGATTAACTCTTCTTTTAATTTGATCACCATGTCTCTGGCGAAAATTATCCATAATGGTTCCACTTGGATCACGGCGTGGCGGAGTGTCCCCGGCTTTGGGGTCACTGGATTGTCATCGCCCGCATCGTCTACAACGTAAATATTACCGTTCTTTCCACCAATGGCATTCTTGCCGAACCCAATTGCACAATCTGCTAGCCTTTGCCTGTTCTTTTCCCAATTGGAGTCACACCTCCAACAATCATCAATTGGGTTTCCACTCCCACAGGATAGGTACCCTAAATTCCTCCTAGCTGAAGAGGCATTGATTTTCCTACAATATAAAGCAAATTTATATAAGTCAATGCCAACATTAATTAATTGCATACAAAAAGTTTAATGCAATGTTGGTGTGTCAAATGTGAATAAGAGTTCCACATGGGATGAAAAAGTGAACGTTGTGCAAGATATAAACAAAGAGATCCATACACGTTAATGTCATTTTGAGTGTATAGACTTAGTGCCCTAATGTGTACACGTTTGGTTTTTCTTAGCCCAGTGTGATCGGCTCTCTCATGACCTAACATTTGGTTGTAAAATTAGAGTTAAATTATATTTTATTTTACTCTAAATTTTATAATTTTTTTTATAGTGAACATTACACTGAAGTATTTAGTAAGATATGATTTTAAGCTTGTATAACTTTTTACAATTATAATGTATATATAATGGATGATCCTAGCATCACATGAGCTTCAAAATGAAAATGGAGTGGCTAGCCTACACTATTGCAAATGCACACATAATGCAAGTCTCTAGCATATACATATATATGGATTAGTGGTGTTTGTTTGATTAATTACCTGTTTACCTCTTGGACTACCAATTCAGGATTTTGAACAGGTGAAGAGGAAATGAGGGTAGGCATGAAAAGAGAGAACAATAAAACCAAAGAGAAAGGTGTGTTTGTCATGTTGGGCTGGCTTCTATAGATAGGTGGAAGACAGAGAAAATGAGAGAAGGAGGTGAGAAGCAATGTAAGTAAGAGGGGGGTATATAAAGAGATTTTAAGGCTGGCTAAATGGCGTGATTAAACTAAACATATGGGACCCAAATGCTTCCTGATTTCCGGTTTCACGGGTTACTTTTCTTGGTGGTTTAGTTTTAGCCGTTAAGGGAGGCCTAAATGATGGTGGAAGATTAAAACAGACAAAACAAATATCATAAAGAATATAGGATATACAGTGAAACCATGTTACCTTCTTCTTTAACTAGGAATTAAATTAAAGAATTTAATTTGTATACATTCTTTTTCTTGAAAAATAAAATTTAAAATAGGGGGATGATGCCCCGTCTAAGACAATGAAAACATTTATACGTATAATATTTCCTCCGATATTTGGATCCAAAACACAACATATATTTTTAACACTAGACCAAAAATTTTCAGTTATGTACTTAGTATATGTTGTCAAATAACTTTAAAATAGTTATATAATTTATCATTAACGATTATGATTTATTCATCGTGCAAAACACATCTTGAGTGTGTACAATATCTTAAATTAAAATAATGTTTGGATGTATGGGCGCACATGCATACATTGTGTGTGTATGTGTGTGTACACATACATACAAATGTGAGTGTGTGTCTATATATATATATATAGTCTCTATGAGCTTAACTCAGTTTGCAGAGATATGCATTGTTATATGCAGGGGTTGAAGTTCGAACCTCGGACACCCCACTTATTCACCTTGAAAAAGGTGAATTCCAACCACTAGATGACTTGAAACCTGCAAATCTCAACAAATTTGGAAACATTAGAGCGTCGAAGAAGTCGGACCACCAAACACAATTCAAACAGACACGTAAGAACTCGTATCGAGGGATGAGTCCGATGTGTTATTAACCAAACCCTTTTAGGTTTTTGAGTCACAATCACTCAACCATTGCAAAATGAGTACAAGTCTAAATCTCCCAATCTCGTATCAAACAAAAAACAAACCATTCAGAGACTCACACAATAACACACAAACAAACATCGTCTGAACGAACGGAACCATAAAAGCATAAAAACAAACGAACAAATATAAAAAAATGATATTTGAACACACAAAAGTGATAACAATACATGTATCTACTCTATTCACCGTATTTGAACGATGAATAATATTTGTTTGTCATATTTTTTTATTCTATTTTTAAATAATTTTCGTAACATAAAATTTGAGTTGCGTCATTTATTGATTTAAAAACTTCGTTAACCATATGATTAAAAAAAAACTTCGTTAACCACAAAAATGTACATTGTTTTTTTTGTTTAACATAGATTTCATTAACCCTTTTAATTACTTCATTAATCACAAAACCATTTATTCTACATAATTTTTTTTGGTACAAATATTTTACATAAACTTATCTACTTCGATTCTCTCTCGTGTCAATATAGATGAGCTAATTTAGTTTTTTTTTTTAAAAAATGTCTTACTTACTTTTAAGAAAATTATTGCGTTGATCTAACACTTGAAGAGATAAAAGATCGCAAAAAATTTGATCCGAACCGGTCGATCGAGAACCGGTGGATTAGCCGGTTCGATCCACTTATTAGATTGGTTATGTTATTGAATCGCTAAGAACCGTTACAACTTGACTAGAACCAGAATAAATTGGCGACTCGGAGGTCTCCTCAAACCAACCAGGTCAACACTTGATCGGTTTATTATTTAAAAAATAATAATACATTTTGCCTAGATGAGAGAATCGAACTAGCAACAATATTATTTAAAAAATTACTTTCAATTAAAATCAAAGGCAAAATTATTTAATATATTTTGTGATATTGCAAATCATAAATAATATTTTAAAATTTTTAAGTTACGTAAGCATAATGAATCCTAAAAGACTCATTAGAATACTTATGGTTTAAATGTGTGCATTTGGGTGCATTTTCATCAATATTTCTATATCCAAATTTAATATTTTTGAGTAAACAAACATTCCATATCCATTTCATTTACAATCATATAAACTCCACCAATATCATTTGCAAAATTAAATTCTCTTTTTTTTTCAAGTGATTAATCAAACCTTTACTAATTGTATGTCCATATAAATATGCATGATTCAAATTTTATAGCGACTTATTTATATACATGTGACCACATCCAGGACCTTGTCATCAAATTATGAAGATTCTACAACAATGACAACAAGGAGTATTACTCTAGTGCATTTAGATTTTATAGCGACTTATCTATACACATGTGACCACATTGTGTCTAAAATTTTCGTATATTTTGAGTCTAATGGTTCGACCATTGACTCAGTAATCCAATACCCTGACCGAATTGATTGTCGGTTCGAGTTTTAAAACTATGGTTTAATTTCAATAAAATGATATAGAAAAATGCTATTGAAACACGTAAAGTACCATCAATACGGGATATTTATACCAATGTTTTTTTGTCACTTTTTCTTTAGTATAAAGGAGAATTTTTGGAACATAAAATTTGAGTTGTATCATTAATCAATTTCACAACTTAGCTAACCACATAAATGTATGTTATTAATCACTTTTTAACATATTGCTCATTAGCCACAAAATGCAAAGTATTAATCACTTATTTTACATAAATCTATATCTATACTTTAGTCATTTTTTTAGTAAAGGCAAAATTACTGCATTTCATTCATAATAAGAGAGTACATAGTAGTAAAAACATCATAGAAAACAAAGGGGCGAGGATGAGATAAGGCGGCTCTAGCAATATTATGAGCAAACATTATTTACTGACCTCCTAACAAACGACACCACAAAATCATGATTACTTGACAAGATATTTTTACACTAAATTACAAGGTCTCCAAATTCATTGAGGGGAGTAATAGTAGCGTAGAGTGTATTCCCTAAGGATCTACAGTCAGTTTCAAATATAACATCATGCATATACCATTGGAAATTGCCATCTTCATTGCTTCTAGCAATCCAATGGTTTCTGGTTCAAGAACAATAGCGGAAGTTCGCAATATGATTTTCCAAGTAAAAGCTGCCCTAGTGAATCTCTAAAGCACATACCATACCTTACGATGGAACTGTTGTTGAAAATAGAGGCCTCCACGTTGCACTTGATCGTCCATGAGAGGTTGCTGTCCGAAATAGGCTGTGTGAATTTCCCCTTTTGCATTCAGCTCCACTCGTGGTGAACATCATTTTTATTGTAAGTGACTTATATTTTTATGGTTAATGAAGTAATCAAAACAATTGATGAAATTTATGTTAAAAGCTGGTTAACAACGTACATTTTGTCATTAATATATATTTAAAATTAGTTAATGACACAATTCAAATTTGATGTTATGAAAAATCCTCCTCTATATTAAAAGAATATTTTGTTTTAACTAAAAAGCATTGTTCATCGTATAAATACGGTGAACACTACATGTGTCCTATGAAATAAAATCTCAAGTGAAACAAAATACAACCTCGGGTGAAATAAATTCACACCAAATCAAAATTACAGTAGAATTATAACAAAATAGTTATGCATGTATCGATCAACCGAAACATGTATTAGTAGCATCTTACATTAAATTTTTTTAATATCATCTTTTAAAAAAATTGAATATCAATTTTTTGCTGCAAAATCAATAATTTTTTTTTAATAATCATATTATTTAAAAAATTTATTTTCAATTAAAATCAAAGGCAAAATTATTTAATATATTTTCTATCATTGTAAATCGTAAATAAGATTTTAAAAGTTTTAAGTTATGTAAGCATAATGAATCTAAAAGACTCTGTAGAATACATTTGGTTTAAATGTGTGCATTTGGGTGGATTTTCATCAATATTTCTTTATCCAAATTTAATATTTTTGAGTAAACAAACATTCAATATCCATTTCATTTACAATCATATCAACTCCACCAATATCATTTGCAAAATTAGATTCTCTCTATTTTTAAGTGATTAATACAACCTTTACTAATTGTATGTTCATATAAATACGTATGATTCATATTTTATAGCGACTTATCTATATTTTATAGCGACTTAACTATGTTTACATTTTATTATGACTTAGTGATTTATTTATTATTGCAATTTATTTATGACCAAGTTGTGTTAACTTACATAACTTAAAAGACCAAATTGCCCAATTTTAAAATTGAGGGACCAAACTAAACTTTAAAATATCTATATCTATATATATATAAATCCTATTACGTCTCCAAACTCTATTCCCTAACCCTAATATTCAATTTGTCTATTTTATACTAATCTTTACAACCTAATTCCAATTTTATCCCTAAACCCTACGTTTTCCCCTCTTTTTATGAAAAAATCATGTTGGGGAACTAACCAGGTACCACATGCTTCCAAATCACAACTCTTACCACCAGGGAACTGATGTTTTTGATGACATGTGATTGCTTTAATGTTATGTATTCGACACAAATCGTGGGTCCTATTTCTTTTAATCTTACAATCCTGAAATCATTTTTCACCATCATACAATTGAACCTAATAACCATAACCCCACCCTTTTTGGCAGACCTAATTAATTTCTATGAAAAAAGCTTTGCAAGGAATTGAATCAGGTAGCACATGAAAAATTCATTTTTTTAAAGTCAGCAACGCCATTGCAATTACTTTTTTTTTATAGCCGTCATTTTTCATTATTATTTTTACTTTCAATTACCATATATCGGTTCCTTTTCATTATAATTTTTTTCTTTTGATTACCGCATAACAACTACTTTTCCTACTAAGTCTCCAAACCCTATTCCCTAACCCTAATACCCTAATATTTTCCTCAACTTTAATTGGATAAAATCAAGTAAGGAAGGTTACACTTATATTTGAGTATATCATTTTTAATGTGGATTTTATGTGGGCTACTACGGTCGAATTAGTCAAGGAAAAAATATCTATAAAGTCCTTCGATGTACAACGACGCTACCGTATTAATCTTCAGTATTTCTAATTTTTAAATATCTATAAACTCAAAAAAATATGGTGACATGACCATTCTTCATTCCATTTTCTGTCGGCATTGGTCTATGGTATGTGAGTTTGAAACCTATTCCATTTTTTTAAAAGTCTATTTGAATTTGGCTAACGTAGATAATGTATTTTTTTTTTCAATTGTTAATATTTTGTTTTTAGTGTTGACATGTTTTCAAAAAAATATTTATTTATTGTAATATATATTAGCACATAAGACCTGTACGTCGCACGAGTCATCGATCTAGTGTTAAGGGATCAGAGATAAACTGGGCTTTTAAAATAAGTTAAGTGGCCAACATTAATTATAGCAAAAAACTAATATAGATTTCAACATTATAATTTAAAGAAGGAAAAAAAGGATTATTTTGGTCAAATATAAGAGAGGAATATTATGTTATATTTAATCTAGAAAAAATTCAACTTTTTGATTTTCTTCTTATATCCTGCTACATCAGTAAAAAAAAAACTCTACATAGATTTTTTTTAATTGAGACATTTAAAAAAGTATATAACAAAATTATTTTTATTATTTTGTTTTGTGAATAACACAACAAAATGATCTTAGAATCATTAATTTTTTTGAAATATAAATGAGTAAATGGTCACTTTGGTCTCCGACTCTGCACCTCGTTGTCACAAAGGTCTCTGACTTAGGATTAAATACAAAGTAGTCCCTGAATGTGCACTTCCGTAATCAGTTTAGTCCCTAACATTAAAAACTTTTGTTAACTAATGAGGTGGTGTGCCTGATGTGTCACAAGGACTAAAGTGAAAGTAAAAAATGACCACTTTAATCCCTGAACCGAAAATCAATATCCCCAAATCCTTAAATCTCATCTAATTACCTCATTTGTTCAAAATCAATTTCGTTTTTGTTGTTGTTAATTCTCTCGATTGTAATTAATTCTAACGTTTATAAGAAATCACCACATTTTATTCTTCAATACCAAAAAATATAACATTTCCCTCATTCTATAGTGTAAATGCTGTGAAATTAATTAGTATGTTTCTACATGCATGTTTGATAAATGTGTTTTAGCATAAAGTAAGTTATTGTTGAAGTTATTTTCGATCATGTTTAGTTAAGCCAAAGTTTGGATGCATTTGACAGTAAACATACTATTAATTAATTATAGTAGTCCACACCATATAAACTAAACTCCTTTGATTGATAGTACAAAAGATATATCACCAAAAAAAAAAAGATAGTACAAAAGATTTGGAGTTTACTATGTTCCTTTCTTACCACAAATCTCCACTGATTCAGAATAGATATAAGTTCACACCAAATCAAAATTACAGTAGAATTATAACAAAATAGTTATACATGTATCAATCAACTGAAACACATATTATTAGCATCTTACATTAATTTTTTTAATATCATTTTTAAAATCAAAATTTTATTTACATTTTTTTACTGCAAAATCAATATTAATTTTTTTATAATCAATATTATTTTAAAAAAAATATTTTCAATTAAAATCAAAGGGAACATTATTTAATCTATTTTGTGACATTGTAAATCGTAAACAAGATTTTAAAATTTTTAAGTTATGTAAGCATAATGAATTTAAAACACTCATTAGAATACTCATGTATAAATGTGTGCATTTGGGTGGATTTTCATCAATATTTCGTTATCCAAATTTAATATTTTTGAGTAAACAAACATTCAATATCCATTTCATTTACAATCATATCAACTCCACCAATATCATTTGAAAAATCAAATTTTCTCTATTTTTTAAGTGATTAATCAAACCTTTATTAATTGTATGTCCACATAAATACACATTATTCAGATTTTATAGCGACTTATCTATATACGTGTGACCACATCCTGGACCTTGTCATCAAATTATGAAGATTCTAACAATGATGACAACAAGGAATATTAATTCTAGTGCATTTAAATTTTATAGCGACTTATCTATATACATGTGACCACATTGTGTCTAAAAATTTCGTATATTTTGAGACTTGTGGTAGATAAACCATGTTTACATTTTATTATGACTCAGTGATTTATTTATTACTACAATTTATTTATGACCAAGTTGTGTTAACTTACATAACTTAAAAGACTAAATTGATCAATTTTAAAATTAAGGGACCAAACTGAACTTTAAAATATGTTAAGGGATCAAAGTTAAACTGAACTTTTAAAATAATTTAAGTGACCAATATTAATTATAGCGAAAAACTAATATAGATTTCAACATTATAATTTGGAGAAGGAAAAAAAGGATTATTTTGGTAAAATATAAGAGAAGAATATTATGTGATATTTAATCTGGAAAAATTTCAACTTTTTGATTTTTCTTCTTATATCCTACTATATCAGTAAAAAAAAACTCACTACACAGATATTTATTGATACATTTAAAAAAGCATATAACAAAATTATTTTTATTATTTTTGTTTTGTGAAGAATATAACAAAATGATATTAGAATCATTAATTTTTTTCAAAATATAAATGGATTGTAAGTAAACTTTTTTCTTATTTCTTTTTTGACAGATTTCAAATATTTAATATACTTAACTATGCATAATCCTCATTGTTTTTGCAAATGACCACAATCTTCCTCAAGTGTTAATTTTTTTCTTCAATCTGTACCGGTAACTTACAATATCTAAAGGTATTTTCTTCTAATGTAGATGCATTTAAAATTGAAGAGAAAATGTTTATAATAAGAACATGCACCGCCACCAATGAGTAATAATCAAGACATGGACAACACCCTCATAGTTTTTCTATGTGTTATAGGTATAGGATAAAGGATATTTCATTTCGTTTCCTTCACCATGTTTGCCTGCTGTTAACCATTTAATTATCCAATAGACTAGCTTGCATATATAAAGAAAAAAAATCATTATACTAATATTTTTACGTAGTGTTTTGTTTCAACTTTAAGTCATCACTAGCTAGTGGGAATCTATAATTAAGAAAGGGACGCCAATAATAAGGACACTAATAGAGACAGACTTCCATCTCGATCGCTAGATTATTGCATGTTGGATCAATGATATTATCTGGATTTCACGGGGTCTCAAAACAAATTATTTTAGCTCGTTAATCTCTTTCCCGACAAGTCTCTTATTGGACCAGATCTTCTCCCTAAAGTCCAACATGTCAATTTCGCCGGTCTGAGGGATCGAGTGCGGTTTGTTTGTAGATGTTTTCAAAGGAATTTTAAGGTTGGTTATTAAATTAACGGTGAATCTTATCACTCAATCAAACTTCGGATTATCAACGATATTTTCTTGAAATTGAAAGTTAAGACCAAAAGAAAAATTAATGAAGGAGCTATGTCTAAGAAGTGGAAGCATTGGCCTCCACTAAGATTTCAATAATATATTTCATTGCAATTAGGAATCTTGATCTTTCTTATTCTTCCGCTTGAATTTTGTTTCAATGGTCGAAAGTGGAAGTTTTTTAGTTCTTAAGATTTGCATGAGCTTGAATTTGGAGTCATACATTGTAATTTGCAAGAGCTTAAATTGCGTGAATTAGTTTCCTCTTTGTATAGCATATGTTCAAACTCAATACTTAGATTGATAAGATGAAAAAGTAAAATGTACCTTTTCTATTTTAAAATTTTATTACAAACCTTATTTTAATGTTTAGAATTAAAAAAATGCACATGGTCGATTGACTCTATACAATAATAATAAGTAAACACTTCTAAATTTTATAGAGTCATTCAACATCTTTCTTACATCATTATATTTTTCATTTTTTCCTATTTGTTTTAAGCTGTATACACCCACATGAAGTGTACACAAAACATTTTCCGATATTATAATGCTAATTAGCAAATCCGGAAATGGTGGGACTAAAAGTATTTAATGAGTAAATCCAAGGGAGACAAAGATATGATTATGAATTCCGTGGTATTAATTATAGGAGAAGGCACTGAAAGTTATCCACGATTGAATTTGACAAATCATATATACTATTTCTTGTGTGGCCAGCCACTCCAAACCAAATACGTACCAATCACCTACTACAAACAAATTCCACACATCACAAGCAGAATGATCAATTAAAACACCCTCCAATTTTCAACATCACTTATTATTTGCTTCTTATTTAATCTTTTTGCTAATATTAAATTTTTCCAAACCATGAAATTCACCTTAATTTCACAATGAAAAATGAACCATATTGCATCCTGCTAGGGCAAAATCACGATGGCAAGGCAATCCATACTCTAAGACAAGTACAAAACCGTGTTTCATAAGCAATAACCATTTTCTTCAAAATTTGCGGCTCACACATGTGTTGGCTGTTGCCATTAAATATATATGATATCATGTACTATGTCACACGATTTATCTCCCAAAGAAAAAAAAAATATATAACTGAATTGAAAACAGTTTATTTAATGATATGTATAACGTTTGTTAGAGGTGGGTTCTCTGTGACAGTTACTAGGCAATTTAACCTCCACTCCTCACACAATAGAAGAACTGGTTGGTCATGTTGCATTCCTTCTTAATTAACCTCTCATATAGCTTGATTTCGTTGCACATGCAGGAAAGAATGGGTGCTAGCTCCTCCGTCTCAATTTAGTTGTTACATTTGAACTATGTGCGTTTTTGAGAAAAACGATTAGTTTGATTGTTTTTAATGTTAAAACCATTTACTAAAACACTCATTAATCGTAGTTAATGGAATAAAATTCAATAAATAACAATATATGAGTGAAAAATATAATAAATGTTGTATTGATGTTATGAAATAACAAATATTTTGAAATAGAAAAAAAATGCAACTGTAACAATTATATTTTAAGACAGGAGTAAAGTATATTTTACATCCTTATTAATGAGAAAGGATTGGTAGCAACATTTGTTTTTGTTTGTAGATCGATGACGTGACGTGACAAACATCACATAAAACCCAAACACACAATCACAAAGGTCTTGAGTTTAAATTCGTTGAAGATATTATGAGAGAAATATCCAAAAAATAAATGCTTGATTATTGTAGAGACCTTTCAACGAAATGATGTAATAGTTGACTATTGAAGCAATGTAAGCATTGTGTCTATTTATGAAGAAACTCTTCAAAATAGTTGTTTCTCTTCACCAAAAGGATATAAGTTTCTCTATAAATATAGAAACTTTGGAGACACAAAATCACATTATTTGAGGTTAAAATTATGCCAAGAATAATAGTAAGTCATTCTTTCTTTTCTGTAGTGCACGAGAGCAATTGACATAACTTTATTTTGTAAATTACCCTTGACCGATATGTTTGGTGTGAATGTGTAAGTCACGTCAAGGATTCTAAAGCATCCTGAAGGGGATTCACCAGTATACCTATTTGCATCCAGTTGACATAAACTGGTGGAGGTGAATCGAACATATAGTTTTGTGTGCTCACACACGCTTTAGAACCTATGTGCACTCTTCATCCTGATCATTTTCATCATCTTCTTAAAGTTATTTGAACTAGTCCTCAAACACAGGTTCTAACACATTCAACCCAAACATCACAAAAAATCCACCAAGAAATCGAACTCAAATCTTCTCAACAATTTATTATTTAATGAAACTCATTTACCACTTAAGCCTAATTACTTGAGTATGGACATTGTCGTTTAGACTAAGTCATAGGACAATAGTAACATATTCTTTAATATATTGTTTTTTAAGCGGCTTTCTTAATAATTAATTTCATGTATGTCAAATTGAAGCAAAATGTGCATAATTTAGAGAGAATCATTTTTAAAATAGTGTGACTCTATTTTTTTTTGAACAAGCTAAATTAGCCCACTCAGAAACAAACAAACAAAAAACCCTCAGAAACAAACAAAAAAAAACAACGAAAAGCTACCACAGACTAAGGAAATCTGTAGTTAGAAAGACCACATCTATCACGAAAAAAGCCAGAACCTAAATCAGGTGGTAACGTGGAGTGCCAAACCGCTCCGAAGATGGAAACAACAAACATTAGTTTGGTTTGTTATAACTTGAAAACAACAAACATTTATACTTTTAGTTTTAATCAAAATCAAAATTTCATAAAAAAACACCGTTCATGATTTTTAAACGTTAGTGCAATAAAAGTAGCGGAGAGATGAACACGTGAGTTCTCGTCTTTTCGCTAGTACTACATATAAAGAAAATAACTCCTTTCAGCACTTTTGGGCTGACATTTTCTCTTTAATTTTTTTCCTTAATTTTCAATACAAATAACACATGTAACAAATAGACAAGAATAAATTTAAATATTAAAAAAATGTAACAAACATGGTATGG
>Ga0099826_10000378_pt1 | contig 20673 bp, 12 predicted proteins | sample Mtrugardesep15_FD_76830 | JGI IMG/M metagenome (GOLD analysis project Ga0099826, IMG submission 76830) | Root nodule microbial communities of legume samples collected from California, USA - M. trunc garden sep15 | ecosystem: Host-associated > Plants > Roots > Nodule | place: USA: California... | reverse complement strand
AAAAAAAAAAAAAGAGTTACAAATCAAAAGGAGTCTTATTTTATGTACAAATAAATTGATTGGGTAGGAGTGGATTGTAAATTTTACCTTAACCAAACCCAAGTCTTGAGTAGGAATTAGAAGTTAAAGGGATTGGAAACTAAGTTAGTCGATATTTAATGAGTTTAATTAGTTCTTTCTGTCCATGTATTATTATTTTACACATGTGGTTAATGTTATGTTTCCACGTTAATTAATGACTATGATAATATTGTATTTTTATATTTATTAATTGACGTGGAAACACATGATTGGATGTTTGTCTAAATAATTGTATAGTGATAAAGTATACTAATTACATTCATATTTAGTTTTGAAGGTATAGAGATAGTGAAACAAAAATCAATATGTGAAGAGTTTAAGAATTAATGTTTTGAAAGTAAGGACATCACTCCACGCCCTTTCCTACTAGCTGTGTGTGTTATATAAATTGTGTTGTGATACTATGTGGCGATTATCTTTGTATTACTGTTTTACATGATTAGTTACTTTTTTTAGGTGACATGACTAGTTTATTTACCGAATGTTAAAGGTGAAATAAATTGGCGTTATATTATGATGATTGGTAACTAGAATGGTTCGATCTAGTTCAGACTGCGGAGATGTTTGGACAGTTTATGTGAGTCATGTTAGTGTTGGTCATGTTCTCGGAAGTCATATAGAGATTGTGTGTTTATTGTTTGGATTGGATGTTTTCTTATAGAAGTTGTTGAAACAACACTATCCTTCTAGTTGGAAGGAAATGTCCATTTTTTTCATGACCTTATCTCCTTCACGCAGAAATCATTTCTCTACATGCAACCATTTATCATGTAATACTAACATTCAAATGGCTAATCATATTAATTTCACATGGTTCCTCATTATTTAAATGGTTAACATTAATTCTTTAAATTAATCTTTGCATGTTCCTGTAGTAGTGAATGAAAATGAACAAGATGAGGCTGCAGGAGCTGTGTCACCAAAGAAAGTGGAGTTTGCCTAAGTACTCTGCCGTGAATGTCGATGGTCCACCGCACAATCCAAGTTTTAAGGGCTCTGTCTTTGTCAATGGTTTAACCTTTACTTCTGATGCTTTTCATTCCTCCAAAGAAGCTAACAACCAAGCTGCTCTGAAAGCTTTGCTCAACTTTTCTTCTCCTTCATCAAGTACCCTACTTTTCTCTTTTTTCTGTATTTTATAAGAATTTAATTAATTTAGGCATATATTTAATGATGTGTTGCTACGTCAATTAATAAATACGACAACTTGTGTGTTTTTATGTTCATTAATTGATGTCACAACACATCATTTCATGCATGTGTAAAATAATTGTGCATTGACATAGCATACTAATTAAACTCAGTTTAGAATCACATTTTTCAAATCACATCTATTTCTTGTTTATTTTCCTTTTAGTACTATTCTGCCTAGCAATGACTTAAGGATAAGGAAAACAATATGATTATAGGAACTATTAGGTTTCATCAAACACAGGTTACACACACTTTTACTCTAATATGTGTGATTCATCTAGGCTCTTCAATACCAACAAATGAATATGGTTCAGAAGAGAAAGTTGAAGCTGCCAAACCTCAAAAGTATCCGGTTCCATCAGTATTTCCACATATTATAAGTGGTAAACAATTTCTTTCACTTTAGTCACTAATGTGTTTGCAAATCTTCAATAATTTGGTTACTATTCTTCTTCAAGATATCACTTTTTGTATCCTTTCTATTTCAACATCTATCTAACAACGTTAATCAACTAATTCTTCCAGATACGGATCGTTTGAGCAAGCTTCAGCATCAAAACCATGCTCAAAATAACAATCTTGATTCACCTGTTTTGACAATTGAAGCCGATGGGCCATCTCACGACGTTCACTGTAAGGCTAGTGTTGTTATTGATGCGAAATCATTCGAAAGCCCTATATTTTTCAACACTAAAAAAGAGGAAGAGCAGGTAAGATCAGCCTTTGTAATTTCTTATGTGATTCTAAATTAACATTTTTTTTATATATTTTATGATCATCAAATCGATAACTAGATGTTGGAGGTTATTATATATCAAAATAGAACTTAATCTCATTGACCTATTAGTGTGTTAGTCTTTTTATGAGAACCTCTTCGAAAAAAATAGTGAACTAGACCTTTCAACAGGATTTCATGCCTTGTTGAAGTTTTGAGACGCCTAGATCAGCCCTTAAAATTTCAGACCTATCATCTTTAAAGTAGGCCGGACTCAGGCCTTGCAATACCTAGCTTAGACTAACATATTTTCACCCCCCAACAATGACCTGATCTAAAATAATAGTATATCAACTTTGTTTGCATGTGTCAAAGCTATTCAAGTTTACTTGTATGTTTGTGTTTCATCTGCATTAAAAATAGTAAATTGAATTTTTGTTTGTATTCTACTTACTCAGGAAGAATCTCGTTCACCCAAGAGTTTACTTCATGAATTTACACAGAAAAAAGGTTTTTCCAAACCAATATATAAAACTACACAGACTGGTTCTCCTCATATGGGGACTTTTTTCTCAACTGTTGAAGTAGAGGGTGTGGAATTTCATGGAATGGCTTTTAGATCCAAAAAAGAGGCAGAACATGATGCTGCAAAGATTGCTTACAAGGTCATAAAAGATGGTAAAATTATTCACTTGATTTAGCTTTCATGCGTGAGAATCGTTTTGATTGAGAACTTCAATATAACACCTTAAGTTTGGCCTCAATTGTTACGTTGACACTAGTAATAATTTAAGAAAATGAAAGCGGTTGAATATATATAATTACATATGTTAGTGTCGAACAGAAAACACACTTTCAATTTGAAGTATCTATGATTATGATTATAGTTGATAGTATTGATGTACGCACAGGTGGACTTCATATGTATGCTGCTTTTTCTTCCTCTATCAAAGAAAATCAAGCAGTACAATCAACTCATGAATCAGACATCGTTAGATCCAAGCAGAAACTCAACCTTGAAGGTATGCTAATTTCTTCATCTTCAAACAGAAACATATCTTACGCATTTTTGAATCATGTTAATGACATTGCGTTTATTCTAACAGTTGAACTTTTTTATAAGGAGATATTACCTACTGATGCAAAGTTAATAATGGCATGCACAATAAATCTTTTCCATTTCCCCTAACAAAAGAATGAAGATGAGGAATATGAGCTCTTCATCTTCTTCACCTAAAAAATATCCATTTTCGCATATTGATAATACTAGTCCGGGTCAAGTCTTTAGATTCACCATCGCCAAGTCAAGTCCAATTCCGCTCAATAAGTCCCAACACATGAAGAAAAAAAAAAAAACCAAACGGATAGAGGATTACGACGAATAAGGTTCTAAAAGAATAAAAATTGTTCCTTCAGTTATGCCAACTATCTGGCTGTTTTATATCATTTTTAGAATAAGAGTCTAATTTGTTAGTAGTTTCCTGATATGTAGGATCATTATACACTTGACAATGTCATGACTTGGATGCGTAATTAAGTGTCCTCTATTAAAGAAAGTTGCAATAAAAGATAGAAAATCAGGAAAGCTTGGACAAAACTTGTGTACTTCATGTGTCACATTGCTTTTAAGTATTAGAAAACATATTCTAAATCTGTGTTGCTGCTATTTGACTTTAAGTAAAACTTTAAATGACTTATTTAGATTTTGTGCATGTTTGAATTCAATTCCGGGAGAGATAAAAGTGGTTCTAGTAAAAAGATAGAATTGATTTTGACATTATGAATATTCTCTAGTAGAATTTAATTTTGCTTATAGAATTTGAACATTATCATTGTACATATAATTTTGTTTCCTTATCTTTCACTAGATCAGATCATCAGAAAACTTTTATTAGCAAGCTAGTAAAATTTGAAGTGCAACAATACTTTCGAATTTAATTAGTGTACTATGTCAGTGCATAATTATTTCACACATGCATCTAATCATGTGTTGCCACGTCAATTAATGAATATGATAGCTTACGTGTTTTCATATTTATTAATTGACATGACAACATATCATTGGATGCATGTGCAAAACAATTATACACTGACATAGCATAGTAATTAAATTCTTGTTTGATTGTATCCTATCAAACTAAACACTAATATATCCAATTTTAAAAAATCTAGTTGAAAAACAATTCAACACCTCTGTAAGAAAAAAACGAAAACATCTTCATATCACTGAAACCGCTCATTACCTCGTTAACCAAGCCTCTCTTCCTCCACATTTTTGGTCTCATGCTTTCCTCATTGTAGTCTACCTAATCAACTGATTGCCTACACATATGAGCACCCTATATCAAATTCATTTCCATCATCCAGCTAACTATACCAAGCTCAAAACCTTTGGTTGCTTATGGTTTCCATGGCTCAAACCCAACACCCACGACAAACTTGAACCTCGATCTGAACCATGCATTTTCCTTGACTATAACCTCACACAAAGTCCATATATTCGCTTCAACTTCAAAAATCACAAAACGCACGTATCTCGCCATGTCCAATTTGTGGAAAGCATTTTTTTCATTCTCTTGAAACACACTCCAAGTCTCGAAACCAATACACCCATTGAAATTGTAACAGACACTTTAACTTCCCGCAAACGTGCAAAATCATACCTCTCTGTAACCTCCATAACCTGAACCACCTTCACTTACAACAGTTGAGCCTCTACCTACACCAGCCTTGCCAAACCCTACCTCTCTGAAACCGTCACAATCTGAACCACGTTCATACTTATTACATGAGAACCAATTACCTACTTCTCAATCTGATGCAGATGCTTCTCTCCCAAAACCCTTCGCTAAGACTCATTCCATAACAACTCACGACAAAGCTGGAATTTTTAAACCAAAGAAACTTTTCTCAGTCACCAAATATCCTTTGCCACCTTCTACAAAACCAACATGTGTCACACATGATCTCCAACATAGTGAATGGAAGCAAGCTATGACTGATGAATTTATTGCCCTCGTGAATAATGGTACGTGGTCTACAACCTAGTTTCATATATCATTAGCAACAAATCGGAATTTGGTATGAAGAGGAACCCTGATGGCTCCATTTCCAAATACAAATCATGGTTAGTTGAAAAAGGATATCATCAACATCCCGATATTGATTATAAGGACACATTCAGCTCCGTCGTCAAGCCTCAAACTATCAAAATGGTGTTATGCATAGCATTGTCCAAGAGGTGGAATCTGATGAAAATGGACGTCTACAATGCCTTTTTAAATGGCACTCTCAGTGAAAATGTTTATATGGTACAACCCCCTGGTTTTGTTCATATATATCATCCTATTTATCTGTCAAGCTTCATAAGTCTCTGTATGGTCTCAAGCAAGATTCTCGTGCATGGTACAATGCATTACACTCATTTGTGGCTAATTATGGTTTTTCCAAATTGAAATCTAATCCTATTTTTATATGAATGTATCCAAACATAATCATTTTAGTTTCAACTTTAGTTAAAATCAATTCATTCAAAATTAATATTTTTTGCCGTGGAAGAACCAAACACACATATATATCTTCCCCTTTACTCTGGAGGCTAGCAATGACTACAAAAGGAAAACAGTATGATTATATGAAGTAGTAGGTTACATCAATTTCACATGTTACATGCAATTTCACTCTAATATTTTTGGCTCATGATTTCCATCTAGGCTCTTCAATACCAACAACTGAATATGGTTCAAAGGTGAAAGTTGAAGATACCAAACCTAAAGAGAGTCTAGTTCCTGCACAATCTCAAGTTATTATAACTAGTAAATAATTTCTTTCACTTTATTCACTAATGTGTTTGCAAATTTTTAATATTTTTGTTATTATTATTCATGCGATTACTTTTCTTCCAGATATGGATTGTTTGAGCAAAAGCCAGCTGCAAAACTATGCTCGAAAGAACAATCTTGATCCACCTGTTTTTACAATTAAAATTGAGGGGCTACCTCATGACATTCGCTATAAAGCTATTGTTGATATTGATGGAAAATCATTTGAAAGCCCAACATTTTTCAACACTATAAAAGAGGCAGAGCAGGCTGCTGCAAAATTTGCTTTGAGGGAATTGCCAATTTCAGTTGACTTGTTTCAGAAGGTAAGTGTCCTTGAAATTTCTTATGTGATTCCAAATTGACATTTTATGATCATTAAATTAATAACTAGATATTGGATGCTAGATAACATATTTCTGAGCTAATGTTGACAAAAATAAAAGTTATGTTACAAAAGACATTTAGATGTTAATAATAATAACCTGATTTATTAGTAATAGCTTATTTACTTGCATAAGCACTTATCTGAGGCTGTTTACTAGACCTTATGGAAACAACATATTACATGTTCATAATTTTATTTCGCTTATTTTCATAAGCTCGACAGGTTTGCTTATGGAAATAGCTTATAACTTATATGAAAATAGTTTTGACTTTATATAGCTTTTATTATAGAAATAGATTATACATAAGCACTTATACGCTAAGCAACTATGTGAAAAGCGCTTAATTAAGTTGTTTATCCAAACAGGGTGTAATAGTATATAAATGTGTTTGAAGATCAAACTTATTCAATTTACGTGTATGATTGTGCCCTATCTGCATTAAAAATAGTTTTAGTTGAATTTTGATTGTTATCCTATTTATTCAGTATGAATCTTGTCCATCCAAGAGTTTACTACTAGAATTAACACAGAGAGAAGGTTATTCCAAACCAACATATACAACTACAGAGTCTGGTTCTCCTCATATGCCAACTTATTACTCAACTGTGGAAGTAGAGGGCTTGAAATTTCATGGAAAGGCATCTAGATCCAAAAAACAGGCAGATATTGATGCTGCAAAGATTGCTTACATTGCCTTAAAAGAGTGTAAGTTCATTCGGTTTATTTTTCTTTCATTCATAAGAATTACAAACAACTTTGGCCTCTATTATTACGTCAATATAATCATATGTTTCAGAGTCTCGTCGGTGTCGAAAACCAAACACGCCTGAAATCTGTAGTATATATAGTTGTTATATAGATGCAGCATATAGCTGAATATTTATATAGGAAGAATATCCATGAAAATGATTATGATTTGATAATATTGTTGTTATGCACAGGTGGACTTGATATGTATGCTGCTTTTTCGTCTTCTATCAAAGAAAATCAAGCAGCGCAATCAAATCTTGAATCAGACATTGTTATATACAAGCAGATACTCAACTCCAAAGGTTTGTTTCTTCATCTTCATTCTAAAGTATATATTACTTATCAATAATTTTTTTGAATCATTGTATGAAACTTTTTCACCTGTTTCAAAGTTGTAATATGTTGATCATTGAGGACGTTGTGTTTATTATAACAGATAAACTTTTGGCTCCGGAGATATTGCCTACTGATGATGTCAAAGTTAACAATGAATCTTTTCCGATTCCCCCTAACAAAAAAATGAAGATGAGCAACATAAGCTCTTCATCTTCACCCAAATCAACTCCACTTTCATATACTGAACTTCCTTCTTCTACAATTTCTGACTCCAACATGACAATGACTTCCAATACAAGTAGTTACCTACTTTGTGACAGATTCAAGGTGTATACAAGTTTTCCAGATATTGTATTCCCTGACGATATTACAGTTCTTCCTATCGACAACGATAAGTGGGTTGCAGCGTCCCTGGAATTTCCAAATGACAAAGACTTTTGATTCTTGTGAAAAAGTTTCATTTATGACTTGGCTTTCAAGTACTAGAAAACTTGGATGTTAAATGTATGTTTCTACCTGACTTCAAGTAAAACATTAGATGGCTTACTTAGATGTTGTGCATGTCGGAATTCAATTTCGGGAGAGACAAAAATGTTTCCAGTAATAAAAAGATAGAATTTATTTTTTGATTTCTCAAAAATGTGTTACCATTGCTGCTATCAAAGAACAATTGCTAATGTGAACGGTGAAATACTGTTATATTACAAAATTGAAAACAATGATATATCTTTTCTTATTTTTCACAAGGTCAGATAAGATAATCATAAATAGCTTAGCTACTAAAAAACCTATGAAAATGATAATTACAAGTTAGAAAAAAAAGAGGAAAGCATATTTGCAGATAGAGAGAGTAATGTCTCATTTTGAGTATGGGGGTCAAACATCCTTTATGGAGTGTCTCTATCCAGCTTTGTTTCCGTTTTGGTTAAGGCAAGAACTAATACCACTGCTCCTGCAGCATGCACATGTATGATAAGGTATAGTACCAGTACAAACCAAGAGGGGGATAAAGTCAGAAAACATCATTCAGATTTCAGAATCAAATCAAATAGTCATTGATTATTTTCTCAACATCATAATGATTAGTTAACAGGTGTTGGACAAAGAACATACTGATAGAGAAAGGAAGGACAAGGAAATAAGATGCTTCAAAATGTATTAAAATGGATAAAGTAGAAGAAAAAAGGAGCGAAAATCTGAACTTACAAAATTTGTTGACATGTTTCAGCAGGGAAGTCTCGTAATTTCTTACGTGATTCCAAATTGGCATTTTTTTTTGGATAATATCTGATCATCGAATCCATAAATAGATGTTGGAGGTTAGATATTAAGATAGAATTAAATCTCATTGACCTATTAGAAGGGGCCTATCGCAGGTAATATATTCAGACCTAACATCTTAAAAGTATGTCAGACTAAGGTCTCCAAAGCTTAGTCTAGCCCAACATAATCTGACCCCTAATAATGATCTGAAGTAGAGGGCATCGGATTTCATGGAAACACGTCTAGATCCATAAAAGAGGCAGAACATGATGCTACAAAGATTGCTTACATTACCTTAAAAGAGTGTAAGTTCATTTACTTGGTTTGGCATTCGTGCTTAAGAATCTCTTTGAGGAAATTTTTTGATATATCCAAACAAGTTTGGTCTCTATTATTACGTTGAAATGAAAGTGATTGAGTGTAATCACATATTCCAGTGTCACACAGCAAACACACCTAAAATTTGTAGTGTATGTGGTTAGGTGGACGTCATTTGTATGCTGATTTTTTTCCCCAATTTGAGAAAATCAAGCAGTAAAATCGATTCAACAATCAGACATTGTTAAATCTAAACCAAAACTCAACCCTGTCCCTGAAGGTATGTTAATTTCTTTATCTTCATCCAATAACATATCTTACTAATCAATCACTTTTTTGAATCATTGTGAAACTATTTAACTTTTTCAAAGGTGTAATATGCTGACCATTGAACATGTTTATACCAATGTGTTTTAACGGATGAACTTTTATATTACCTACTGATTTCAAAGTTACAAATGGTATACACAATGAATCTTTTCCATTGCCTCCTAATAAAAAAATGAAGACGAGTAACGTGACTTTAGATAGCGTATTTAGATGTTGTGCGTGTTTGAATTCAATTTCGGGAGAGAAAAAAATGTTTCTGGCCAGAAGATAGAATTGATTTTAATATTTTGGATATTCTCGAATAGAATTTGATTTTGCCTATAAACATTTATTTATAAACAACACAAAAAAATGCATTAGCTACAAACAAAAAGTTATTTAATTTTTCTAAAATGTGCTACCATTGCTATCAAGAACAAGCTAATGTGAAATTCTACTTTATGACAAAAATGAAAACACAGTGATATAAACTTTTCTTATTTATCACTAGATTCAGATCATTGGGAAAAAGGTACAAATTTACACACACACATACATGTATATACTTTCAATGCTACTACTCCAGAATTGAACCTCTATGCAATGCTTATTTTATTCTAATTGAATTTAGGCTTCTTAACTATTCTGCATAACGAGTTTAGGCTTCAAATCCATAAATTGTTGTAACTCTGCTACTATAGAAGCTGCCAAGACTTTCAAAGAATCTATTTGGATACAAAGGTTAATGAGGAATCAGGTCCCAATTACAAAAATTAAATAAAAATGTGTTTATTGTCACAGTCTTAGTGCCTTGCACATTGCAAGAAATCCAACGTCGGTCGATATCATTTTGTTTGTAAAGTAGTAAATGAAAGAAGAGTGGTTATGCAGAATACTAACACTCAAGATAATTAACCTAGCAGATTGAAGACAGAGTCAATTGATGTGGACAAGTTTATACAGACTTAATCCTCATATGACCTATAAAAATTTAGACACATGGAGTTGGCAAAATAGAGATTTTGAAAGCTCACAAATGTAGCTTGAAGTGGGAGATTGCGAATGTTCAAGCCACTTTTTGTGTTAAGTCAAAAATTGTGGATTCAATTTGTCCCATAAATAGAAGCCTCTCTATACCATTTATGATATCCCAAAAAATACAGCTTCACTTGTGAGATTTTTTTCTAATATTAGTGTTCTCCAATTTTTAAAAGATATTGTAATTTTTTTCTCTCCTTGTATTTAGAGAGAAATCTAAGTAATTTTTTCCACTTAGTGAAAACTCTTTTATTCTTGTCAAGTGATTTTTTCCCTTATTTTTTGAGGATTTTTCACGTAAATATTGTTTGTTCAATTTTCCTTTTCTTGCCTCTTATTTCCCTTTTCCTACCAACACATTACACATATATGATACACTAACCAAAACAGAAGAAAAACATTAGAGAAAACAAAAATTATAAAAGTGATCTCATTAAAAAAAATAAGTAAGAAAAACAATAGGCTGCATGTCAAAATATATCATATTATTATATTCTCAAAAGACAAGAATACACAAAAGACCAAAATAGTCTTCAAGATAAACCAGACCACATGGCTTACACAACACTATCCTCCTCCTTGGTAGGAACTGTTTATATTTTCATGACCCTTCTCTCCTTCACACCAAATATGTATTTCTCTGCATGCAACTGTTTATCATGTACTACTAACATTCACATGGTTAACAATATTTAGTTTCACATGGTTCCTCTTATTTAAATGGTTCATGTTAATTCTTCTTCACATTAATCTTATATACATGTTCATGTGATAACTATAGTGGTGGGAGTGAAAGTGAAAATGTACAAGTCTAGGCTGCAAGAGTTTTGTCACCGGAGAAAGTGGAGTTTGCCTGAATACTCTTCCATATATGTTGATGGTCCACCACACAATCCAAGCTTTAAGGGCTCTGTCTTTGTCAATGGTTCAACCTTTACTTCTGATACTTTTCATTCCTCCAAAGAAGCTCACAACCAAGCTGCTATGAAAGCTTTGCTCAGCTTTTCTTATACTTCATCAAGTACCCTACTTTCACTTTCTGGATTTGTTTTGTTTTTGTAAAAAGTTTTTTTTTACTATTTTTGCCTAACAATGACCGAAGGATAAGGAAAACAATATGATAATAGGAACTAGTAGGTTACATACAATTTTTTTACTCTAATATTTGTGGTTCATGGCGTCCATCTACAGACTCTTCAATGCCAACAAATGAATATGGTTCAAAAGAGAAAGTTAAAGCTACCAAACATCAAAAGTGTCCAGTTCCATCAGAATTTCCGCATATTATAAGTGGTAAACAATTTATTTCACTTTATTTACTGATGTGTCTGCAAATCTTTGATAATGTTGTTACTTGTTACTATTCTTCTTTAATCAACTCATTCTTCCAGATACAGATCGTTTGAACAAACCTCAGCATCAAAACTATGCTCGAAAGAATAATCTTGATTCACCTGTTTTTACCATTGAAGCTAAGGGGCCACCTCATGACATTCGCTATAAGGCTACTGTTGTTGTTGATGGGAAATCGTTTGAAAGCCCTACATTTTTCGACACTAAAGAAGAGGCAGAGCAGGCTGCTCTGCAGATTGTTGACATGTTTCAGCAGGCAAGATCAGCCCTTGTAATTTCTTATTTGGTTCTAAATTGACATATTTTATGATCGTAAATCCATAACTAGATGTTGGAGTTGGAGGTTACATATCAAAATAGAACTTAATCTCTTTGACCTATTAGCGTGTTAGTCTTTTTAATGAAATCTCGTAGTGAACTAGACCTTTCAACATGCTTTCAAGCCTTGTCAGACTTTCGAGAAGCCTAGATCAACTCTTAATAATGGGCATATATGAGGGCTAAAAGGCAAAACTCAAACCTAACATTTTTAAAGTAGGCCGGACTTAGGCATTACAAAACCTAGCCTAGACTAGAATATTGTCACCCCAAATAATATAATAGTATATCAACTTTGTTTGCATATGTCAGACTTATTCAAGTTTATTTACATGTTTATGTTTTACTTGCATGAAAAAATTTAAAATTGAATTTTGATCTGTGTTCTACTTATTCAGAATGAAACTTGTTCATCCAAGAGTTTACTTCAAGAATTAACGCAAAGAAGATATTGTTCCATACCAACTTATAAATCTACACGGACTGGTCCTCCTCATATGCCAACTTTTTTCTCAACTGTTGAAGTAGAAGGCGTGGAATTTCATGGAAAGGCATCTAGTACCAAAAAAGAGGCAGAATATGATGCTGCAAAGATTGCTTACGCTGCCTTAAAAGACGGTAAGTTTAATCACTTGATTTTTCTTTCATTCATAAGAGATACGGCTTTGATGGAATACTTCGATATAATATAATACCATAAATTTGGCCTCTATTATTACGTCGACACTAGTAATAATTTAAGAAAATGAAAGTTGCTGAATATAATTACATGTGTCAGTGTCAAATAGCAAACAAACTTTCAATTTGAAATGTCTATGATTATGATTTGATAATATTGATGTCTTGCACAGGTGGACTTCATATGTATGCTGCTTTTTCTTCCTCTTTCAAAAAAAATCAAGCAGAACAATCAAATGATGAATCAAACATTGCTAGATCCAAGCCGAAAATCAACCTTGAAGGTATATTAATTTCTTCATCTTCAGCAAGAAACAGACCCTACTCATCAATCACTTTTTTGAATCATCACAAAATATTTTACTTTTAACAAAGGTGTAATACACTAATCATTGAGCATGTTAATGACATTGTGTTTATTCTAACAGATGAACTTTTGGACAAGGAGATATTACCTACTGATATCAAAGTTAATAATGGCACGCACAGTGATTTTTTTCCACTTCCAGCTAATAAAAAAATGAAGATGAGTAACATAAGCTCTTCATCTTCTTCACCTAAAAAATATCTATTTTCACGTACTGATGATACAAGTCCAGGTGAAGCCTCTGGATCCACTAGCGCTGAGTCGGGTCCAATTCGACTCACTAAGTCCCAACGCATCAAAAAGGCACCCAGCTGGCTCGAGGATTATATGGAGAATTATGAGGAATAAGAGTCTAATTATGCAAGCTATCTGTCCATTTTTCTAGAATAGGAGTCTAATTTGTTAGTACTTTCCTGATATGTGGGATCATTGTACACTTGACAATGATTGACTTTGCTATATGTAATTAAGAATCCTCATATATCACTTTGCTTCTAAGTATTAGAAAAGATATGTCAATACATGTTGCTGCTATTTGACTTCAAGTAATACTTTAAATGACTTATTTTGATGTTGTGCATGTTTGAATTCAATTCAGAAACAATTTAGATACAATGCTCATCACGCTTTTCCATAATCTTTTTAGCTTCTTCTTCTTCACCAAACAACAAACACAAGCTCCAAATCCAGAAAAACAAACACTCTCTCCCTCCCCCTATCATCAACCAATGTAATGTATTCTTGAGTAGAATTTGATCTGGCTTATTGAATTTGAATGGTATCCTTGTATAAGAGTACAAGCTAGCTAGAAGCAGGGAAGGAGACCATTAATTAATGAAAAACACACAGATAAAAGACTGTTAGTAAAAGACAAAGCTAATGTGTTACTTACCATTGCTAGAGAACATAGGCAAAAGCTATTGTGAATCGTGAAATGCTAATATATGACAATAATGATATAACTTTTTCTTATTTTCACTAGGTCTTATCATCTGAAAATCTTAATTAGCAAACTGGTAAAAAGGTACAAGTCTTCTACATATCAATTCTACTACATAATAAAACCTCTATGCTTATTTTATTCTAATTGAATTTAGGCTTCAAAATATATACACATATGAAACCGGAGTCATTTATATTATTGAAGTTAGAAAATAACTATGGCTCTTGAGTTCTCAATCCTTCAAAATATGTTAGAACCAAAACATGATTCCGTAACACAGCTCAATACCATGTTAAATGGACTTCGATCTCATTTTAAAAGTTAACTCAAATAATGAAGATATCTAAACACATTAATTCCAACAATCCAGAACACCAATGTAGAACTCCAAACAAACTTCAATACCCACCCTCATATTTCGCGATGAGGGTTGGGTCATTATGATTATGTTGTTGGGTCATGAGGGGGTCGTTACAATGGACTAAGGGTAATTAGAGAAGTGGATTGAACATTATATGCTAACCTAATACCTAAACTCATTAAGTGTTATTTGGTTCCCATATCTATTTGTTAATTTGTACACGCATGATATAAATTATTGGTGCAGCAGGCAATAAAGATTTGCAAGACCTACATAGGTAGTTTTACGCAAAACTACATCAAGGTTCTGTTAAAGTTAATTAAGAATTCAGTGACATAAATGCAACACAATTTTATAGTAAAAATTTGACTTTAAACGTGTGTTTCAATTCGATTGTTATTTCAACATTAAAATACAAATATCATAAATGACATATATGTGTTTATCTTCATTTCTCTTATTTTTATATTCTTACGGCTTACACTCATTTTAATAATCAATAGATTTTGAAATAAAAAAAGAGTCATATAAAAAATCATATCTTATTTTAATGAAATGGAATGTTAATGCGTATGTCTTTGGAGCATTGGTTAAAAAGTGCTATAATTATTAATAAGACAGAAGTAAAAAAATGTATTTTAAAGATAATACTTTTTTTATCAAGTAGTTTAGTGATTAGAAAAAATCACCTTAAAGATAAATAAGTAGGGTATTCAAGCCCCTAAAAAAAAATAAGGTATCGAGGATTGGAGCCCAACATTTATATATTATATATTATGTATTTATATAAAAAAATTATTAAAGAAATCTGTTAATAAAACCCTTTGATAAACTATACTTTGGTCTTTTCTTTAAAAAAAGATCCTAAGAGCACAAGTTAAAAAACTAAAAAGGAATTAAATGATAACTTTTATATTAAAAAGATAAAATTTTAAACTTCAAATATATTAAATGCATAATTTCCAATAAAAAAAAAATTTATGTTTAGTTTTTAAACGAGTACAAGTTAACATTTTTCTTAAAAAAAACTATAGTTTGGTCTTCCAATTGCATGCGCGGTGCGCCCCACTCAAGGCACAACGGTACAATAATTTGACCAATTTGAAATCAAGAAGCAGTCTTTTTTGAAGAACGAATAATAAAACAAAAGCACATGCTTCTTCTATAGCTTGTTAATATTAATCAAAAAGTTATATTAGTAGTTTAAATAAAAGAAGAAATGGAAGAATAAAATGAAAACTTGTCAAACAACATTTACCGAGAAAATACAACTTTTTTTTTAGCAATCCAAGTTCCACACATTTGTCCCTGCAGTATATGTTAAGAATTACACAAATAATAAGTATTTATTCAAAAAAAAATTATTATTTATTTTTATTTTTGGTATATTAATATGTAGGGTGCATTTTCATTAAATTTTTTAAGGATTTTTTAGAGTTTGCATGTCTAAAATGCATGTAAATGATGGGTGACTTGATCGATTCTGATACCATGTTAGATATTGTCGTTAAGTCTAACATAACTCTATAAAATCGACTTGTAAGATGAGGATTGTCTCCACTGATAAACACATGTTCATGTCATCTTTCATCTGATGTGAGACTCTTTAACAACATAAAAACAAAAATACAAAATGCAGTCTAAACATTACTCTCGTCTCATGGGAAATGTATTATTTTTTAAATTTAAGATATAATATAGCTAAAATTCGTTAACAAATTTTTATAATAAAATGTATATGCATGTAAAATACATGAAAGAAACTTATATTGATTATGCTTCATTAATATATAATTATACATATCACAATTTGTAAAAAAATAATATTTGTGTTCAAAATGCAAAATACAATTTATAGCGTGTAAAGCTAAAAAAGAATTGCACCTTTTCAAAGTTGATTTTGAAAAGGCGTACGACTTAGTTGATTGGAATCACCTTGAGACATTTATAGGTAAAATTAACTTATTTGTATTTTGACCCTCTTTGTCCTTTATTGTTTTACTAACTGCTGAAGGTTTAAATTTTATGATGAACTCGACCACTGCGGCGAAGTTATTTTCCAGTTATAGTGTAGACGACAATGAGGTTGTCAACATATCACATTTACGGTTTGCTGACGATACACTTTTGTTGAGGGAAAAAAGTTGGGCAAATGATAGAGAAGATGTGCTTATTTTGTTTGAACTTCTTTCGAGACTAAAAGTGAATTTTTGTAAGAGTATGATGGTGGGGTTGAATGTATCAAATTCTTGATTGGTTAAGGCAGCATTAATCTTGAATTGTAGAACTTGTAGCTTTCCCTTTGTGTACTTAGGCTTCCAGTTAATGATGATTCGCGACGTTTACAATTTTGGTTTCCCTTACTTGATCGGATTAAAAAGAGACCATCAAGGTGGAAAAGTAGGCATTTATGTATGGGGTCATTTGGTGTTCTTGAAATCTTTCATGTCTTCTTTACGAGTCTATTTCCTCTCTTTCTTCAAGGCTCCCACATGTATCATTTCTTCCATTGAATCTTTATTTAAATGTTTTTTTGGGTGATTGTGAGAAAATTAGGAAAATACCTTGGATAAGTTAGGATACATTTTGTCTAGAGAAGGAGAATGGAGGTTTTGGGGTGCATAGTATTAGGGAATTTGATTTGACGTTGTTAGGTAAGTGGTGTTGACGGTTAGTTGTCGATCAGAATAGTTTGTAGTTTAAGGTGTTGCCTGCTAGATACATAACCAAAGGAGGTAGGGTGAAAGAAGGGGGCGAATTAGGCTCACTTTGGTTGACCCAGTTGAAAGGGATTATGTGTGGGATGGATTGGCCGTGGGTAGATGGTTTGATGATAATCTTGTGCGAGTCGTTGGTGATGAGAACAAAACATTTTTTTGTTCGAATGTTTGGATCGGGGATGAAGTGCTACATGTGAGGTATATGAGATTATTTGAATAAGTAGAAAACAAGGAGGTTTTGGTAGGCGATATCGAAGCTCTACAGTGGGGGCTAAGGTGTTATGGTTGGAAGTGGCGGCGTCGTTTATTTGCACGTGATGAGGAGGTGTGGAGATAATGTTGTACTATTTTGGATAACGTGGTTTTGCAGGATGGTATGGAAGACTATTAGTGGTGGAAATTGTCTCCTGAAAAATTTACAATGTTGGAGGGGTTTATCAATTGTCGACATCAACGGTGGCTCCCAATTACAACGACATTTAAGATATCATTTGGAATAAAATAGTTTCGTTAAAGGTCTCTATTTTTGTGTGGCGACTGTTTCGAAACTATGTTGTTACAAAGGATAATCTAGTTACGCACAAAATCCTCCAACATAACTTAAATGTTAGTATTGCCGGTTTTCAGCCAACAAGAATCAGTGGATCATTTGTTTTTGTGGTGCACTTATTTTAGCACCATTTGGACTTTAGTTTTGCAATGGATGAACATTTCTACGGTGATTCCTTTTATCGGATTTTGGCCTCTTAAAAATATCGGATTTTGTTCCCCAATTTAGTTCTTTGTGTGGATTTGCAAGAAGTTTAAGGAATATCATGCATATTGTATGGTTAGCTTCAGTTTACGTTATTTGGAAAGAACACAATTCTCGTTGTTTTAGACAAAAAAATTTTTTTGGGTAACCTTCTTTTTAGTGGATGAAAACAAAAAATTCAAGGTTTACTTTTGATATAAACCATTGGTGGGTTAGTCCCATGTTGTATATAGGGTAACCTTCTTGGTGATGATAATTTTTTTTTTTTTTACTTTTTGGGATATTTTTTTCTCGTAATGTTGTAACATACTCTTGGCTCTTTTTGCTCTTCACGCGCACTTCTAGTGTTGGGTAGAGTTCTTTGTTCAATATATTGTTCCATTTTGACGTGTTTAAAAAATAAAGTTCTTTATAAATCGCTAGCAGAAAGACCGGCTTCCGCTGTTTTTAGTTTTGGTTACAAAGCTAAAAAAGAAAGAAAATGGGAGCAAAAACAAAAAGATTATAATCTACGGAACTAAGTGCCTTGCAGAGTCTGCCAAAAGAGGATATGATAAGCCTATCAGAGGAGATATATGAATCATATGCTCCAATGAAGAAGACACATCAAACTTAGCTAGAAAATAAACACAATTATTTCCTTCAGAGGGTGTGGGCAATGGAAGCAAACCAACCAAGGTTGAGAAGTTCCTTGATGTCTTGAATTAAAGTGACGTACTTATGGAATCTGAGAGTTGTTTCTTTGAGAATATGAACGCAGTGAAGTGATTCCGTATAGCAAATAACAGCTTGGAGGTTCAACCCCTTGACCAATAACAACACTCAATCAATTACATGAAGCTTAACAAGGAGGATGTCAGATGTATCTGCAATGTAGCCTAAGAAACTTGCAATCCATGATCTGAATGAGTGACGGAGAAGGCCTCCAAAACCAACTCTAATGGGGGTTTCCTAAGCAGTTGTCGTCCACATTAATAACGGTGCAACTATGATGAGAAAAGTTCATTTATGTATGTGTGTCTAAAGATTTTTTATACGTGTTTGTTCCTTCATTTCATTTACCTTTATTTGAGGTATACAAGTTCCCTTTTTCCACTCAGTGTTGCATTTGTGTATTTTTTTTGGGTGTAAATCGGGTATTCTCCACGCGCAACTGCGAAGACTAACCGCTCGAGTATTGTGGGACCCAAATGGGCGGCAGACTCTCCCTAAGAGTTTTAACGCTGCTGCATGCCCAAAGCTGGATTCGAACGTAGGACCTTGGTTAAGCTAGAAGAGACCCGTTTCATCTCATCTATTTGTGTATTTGAGCATACTCACGTAAAATAAAATAAATAGAAACTAAAATAATTTAATCACATCAATTTAACATCATTTAAATGCCATATGGATAAGAGATATCTTTCGGTTTAACTAAAGATCATGAGGTTGAATAGCAGTGTTTAAATATCTTAAGAGAAAGTTTTGCCACATAATGAAGTCTTATCCGACTCAAAAGATTAATCTTTATAATTATGCGTAGAGATACTTGATACATATAAAAGAATTAATATCAATTAATTATATTCTTTTTCACTTTTTAAAATGTATGTTATTGTCTCCAAATAATTTTTATTTTAGGTTGTGTGGTAGAAAACTTTCTCCATCTAATTATGACCATCCATTCATCAAATAACTTTCAATAAAATAAATTTTTTTAAAATGATGATGATGAAAACTGAAAAGCAGCCATAAATAATACCAAAATTTGAAAAATGCGAGCATTGAGAAGTGGGAACCCCTTTTCCACCGGCACCGATTAAGCATTATTTGGTCACTCCTCTTCCAACCTGTTAAAAAGCTTTTCCAAACAATAAAATAATAAAGGTAATAAACTTTTTATTTTTTTTTTAAAAAACCTTTATCATATCAGAATCTTGATCATAAACTAAGTAAATCTATACTAAAAAAGGAACCGTATGGTAATATATTTTTTTAAAAGATGAACGGTAGTAATATGCATTTTCGTAAGATTAAGTAAGCTTTTATTAAAACTGTAGTAGAGACCTTTCATAATATATGTATTGGAGTTCAAACTTTGAACATCCTACTTATTTATTTTAAGAAGAAATTTTTTAACCATTAAACTGCTTAATATTTTCAAAAACAATTCTAAAAACAACGATCAATCACTATTTTAATCGTTGTTCATTGATTATATTAGAACTTCAACTAACATTTAAATACTCCCTCCATTCCTATGTACCCTTTGCATTTTTCACATTTTAACAAAAAAAAAGTTGTTTAGTATAATTAATATGTCTATTTTGTGTGTTAATATTACTAAATTATCTTTTTTTTTTATGTATTAAATTTGATTTTCATATTCCAAAACAAATTAGTAATATTAATTATGTTTATGTTTAAAAATAATAAATGCATTCAAAAATTTAAAAAGATTTATATTTAAAAATAAATTTTTAATTAAAAATATGCTTAAATATATAGACAGAAGAGAGGAGGAGGAGGGAGTAAATAAATTCAAACATAATTCGTTCAAATTTTTAAACATAATTAAATTTATAAAATTAATTCATTCAAAATCAATTTTTACTATCTAATCGGATAAAGAAACATACACGAGATAATCCATTAACATATGCAAAAAGTGACTTGACTTTGTCCTTGAACATGAAAATAGTAAAAAAATCATAGTTGTAATGGACCCACCAGACCAGATTGTGGGACCATTGAGTGGACTGTCTCTCTGGTCTCTATAATAACTCCCACAACCCCCAAATCAATTCCACTCCCACCAAGTTCTAGATTCTTGTATATCTTGTTTTTTCACTTCACCTTCACTTAGCTTCTTCTCAGGTACACAACTTCACTTTTTTTTTTTTTTCTTTTTCAGTTCACTGTTACATTTTTTTTTTTTTTTTTTTTTTTGTTGCTTTTGTTTTTTTTTTTTTTTTTTTTTTTTTTT